>LSQX01083635.1_pt2 | contig 18666 bp, 20 predicted proteins | sample 654561 | NCBI WGS metagenome assembly LSQX01 (sample SAMN04489861, study PRJNA283612) | anaerobic digester metagenome | isolation source: 4 biogas reactors fed with cattle manure at either 37C or 55C with and... | place: Denmark: Kongens Lyngby | collected 2014
TCCGTCGGATCTCCTCAGCCTGCCCCAGCACGTCTCGAGCCACCTCCGCATCGTCAGCAGTGGAGCGCGCCAGCTCTTCCATCTCGGTCAGTCTAGATCGCTGGTTGTTCCAGCCGGCAGCCGCTTGTTTTCTCTCCTCCACCAGAGCGTCTATCCTTTCCAGCTCCTCCGGATTTGGAGCCTCGCACAGCCCCAGAAGACCGGCGGCGTCGGCGAGCGCGGCACGAGCCTGTTCGATCTCGTGTCGAAGCCGCTCGTGCTCGAAGCGTTCTTCCTCCATGAAGCGGACCGCCACGGCAGGAGACGACGAGTCCCCGTGGCGAGAACGAGCCGAGACCACCAAGATCCAAGCCGCGAAGAAGACCACCACGGCCGACAGCGCCAGTGGGACGGCCAGAGCCAGTTCGCTTGTTCCTCCCAACAAGAAGCTCCACTTGGCTATGAGCGACACGATTGCGGCGACAGCCAGGACCACCCCCAGGGAGAGTGCGACGATCAAGGGCACGCCCCAACGACTCCTTGCGCCCGTTGGCGCAGCACCCGGATCCACCAAGGTCGCCACTGCGCCAAGAGCAGCCTCACGCCCCTCCAGCGTAGCCTCTTTGGCAAGGAGGTCGCTCAGACCCGCGCGCAGAACCCTGACCGCCCCAGCTTGGGCGGCGAGGGCCGCCTCGTCGGGAATGGACATGGCATCCAGCGTTTCTTGTTGGCGGTCCCGTTCCGTCTTGGCACGCTTGGCGAGAAGGGCGGCGTTCTCCAAGCGCTCCGTGGCCTGTTTAGCGCGCTCGACCGCTTCGTCGAGCCGTGAGCGCCACTCGCGCACCTGCTCGATCCTAGGCAAAGACGTATCAATGTCGAGCAGCCCGGCCTCATCGAGGTCGCTCCCCAGCTCTCTCACAACCGCGGCGAGACGCCCTTCCTCCAGCCGGATCCGCTCCTGTAGCACCCCGCACTCGCGCCGGCGGTCGCGATAGGAGGGCAGGAGCCCCTTCTGTTCCTCTACCGCCGCTGTGATAGCCCCCAACGTTTCCGAACATTCGGCCTCCAGTTGGCCCATCTCAGCCGAACGACGGTGCAGTTGATTCTCGATCCTCAGCAGGTTCTGTGCCGCTCCGGCTACCGCCTGCTTGGCTTCGGCCAGCCTCCGGACAGGGTCGGCAACGAAATCGTCCACGGGTGCGAGCGCGCCTAGGGCTGTGCGATCGTTCTCAAGTTCGACCCACGTGGGCCACAGTTCTAAGAGGCGCTCGTGCCACGATAGTTCCGCCCGGGTAGCGCGTTCCATCTGGCTGAGTTCGGTCAACCGTGTTGCGACCGCCTGCTCTTCGGAGAGAATATCTGGATAGCGCTCCGCCCGCAGACGGGCCTCGATGAGGTCGTGTTCCCGCGCTGAGAGTGCGGACAACAGAGCATTGATCTCACCGTCGCCGGATCGCGGTTTCAGGAGCCGCCCGGTCGTCTTCTCGATATCCTGGGTCACTTGGCGAATAGAGCGACCGGTGCCGCCCAAACCTGCAGCGAATATGCGCGAACGCACCTGTTCGGCAGTGAGGGAGTCGAAGTCGCGAAGCTCGTCCAAGCTGAAAGCGAAGACCGTCCGGAAAGTCTGGGCGTCCACACCGCCCACGAGCCGTTGGAAATCGCTATCGGTGAGATGAGTATCGTCCGCCAGCGTGATCCGCGATCCTCGGCCCACCTGGCGTTCAATAGTGATAGGCCCGGCATCGGTCTCCAGGAAGATCCGGCCGCCGTGGCGGCCGCCGTGAAGCGGCGGATACGCCGGGCCCTTGCCCCTGACCGCCCTCGGGAAGCCGAAGAGGACCCCGCGCAGAAAGGCAAGGAGCGTACTCTTGCCTGCTTCATTCGGACCACCGAAGACCACGAGTCCACCCGGTAGATCCCGGACCTCATAGGCACTCAGGATCCCGAACCCCTCCACATACCAGCCGGTCAGTCGCACGCGGAAGCCTCGCTTTCCAGCGCCTCCAGGGCCAGCAGCGCAGCTTCCTCCAGCAATCGCGGTAGATCCTCCGCCGATGGAGCACCGTAGCGACGGACGAGTTCGGCCGGCGCAGTGGGAGTGAGTGCGCGCAGCAACTGCTCCTTGTTACATGGATCGTCCGCAGCGGTCTCAGCCAGAGTGAGCAGATTAGACGAGAAGTCGTCCCGCGCTCTGATGACGTCCAGATCCAGCAGGGGCCGGGTTGCGAGCTTGATGCTCTCCCACCAGAAGGGTGGGTCGGTGTCCGAGAGAGAATCCCTGAGATCGCGCAGCAGATCGGCCACCGCCCCCGGCGCGGTCAGATCCCGGTGCAAAGTGCTTCCTCCGGGGTTGCCGCCGTGTAGCGTGGCACGTGCGAGAAGAGCGCGACCTTCGTGCTCCTCACGGGCGGTGACCGCGCGCCCCAGCAGCTCAGCACGTACCTCCCCAAGGTCGGCCTCCTCCCCCAGGCGGTCCACGTCGAGACGTATGTCGATGAATCGCACAGCATCCAGACTCACAGACTCCACCGTACGTACCTGGTCACCATCGACCTCGACGATCACGGCGCCTTTGACCCCCATCTCGGCCGGCTTAGGACTACGCCCTTGGGTGTTCCCGGGATAAACCACCCAGGGCCTGTCGTCGCTGAGGACGACGGCGCGATGAATATGGCCGAGAGCCCAGTAGTCGATGGCCGCGCCCCGCAGATCGGCCAGCGAGCAGGGACTGTAGGGCGAATGCTCAGGTTGGTCCCCCACGCTGCAGTGCAAGAGGCCTATACGGAAGCCGGTCCCGGCCTCTCGGCGGTCGCGCGGGGACGCTTCACCACCCGCACGGGGAAAACGAAGGGCCAGGTTCTCAGCGACCTCCCGGCGCCCGTAGCTCAGCCCGTAGACCGTGGCGACCCGCTCACCGGCCACCTCCACAGGGACTCCGATAACCTCATCGGAGCCGAAGAACGTCACCTCCTCGGGCCAGGAGCGCACCGCCGACCAAGCGCCCAGAGGATCATGATTGCCGTGGACCACGAACGTGTGCACTCCGCGCTCGGCCAGACGCTGCACTCCCTGCAGGAAGCGCAGTTGCGCCCGCACCCCCCTTTGCTCCCCGTCGTAAAGGTCGCCGGCCAGAAGAACAAAAGCAGCCTCCCTCTCGAGAGCCACTCGGATCAGGTTGTCGAAGGCCTGCAGGGAGGCGTCGCGTAGGAGCTCCGCCATGTCGGCGGACACCCGCGCCAACCCCTCGAAGGGCGTGTCGAGATGGAGATCGGCGGCGTGTACGAAGCGGAACCTCATGTGCCTCCCGTCGGAGAACCTGCCGGACCATACTACTATAGCGGCGCCTCCGGACGGTGCGGCACTCGACGCCGGCGGCGCGGCCGCCGGCGTCGAGTGCCCCGTCCACTTCACCGCCTTCTCCCGTCGGCCGTCGACGGAGCTCCGCCCGGCGGACGACGCCCCCGCGCATGCCGCGAAGACCGGTGCTAGAATCACGAGAAAAGGAGGTCGGGCGTGATAGATTGGGACAGCAAACTCGCCGGTGAAGGACTCAGCTTCGACGATATCCTCCTCATCCCGGCGGAATCCGGGATCCTGCCGAAAGAAACCGACGTCCGGACGAGAGTCACCTCCAAGATCAGCCTCAACACCCCCCTGCTCTCGGCGGCCATGGACACTGTGTCGGAGACGGCGCTCGCCATCGCGCTCGCCAGGGAGGGCGGCCTTACCATCATCCATAAGAACCAGCCGGTCGAACGCCAAGCCGACATGGTTCGCAAGGTCAAACGGAGTGAGGCAGGGATGATCGTCGATCCCATCACCCTGCCCCTGACGGCCACCTACGGCGACGCGGAAGCCCTCATGAAGGAGTATCGCATCTCCGGTGTCCCCATCATCCATCCCGACGGTAAGCTGGCCGGTATCGTCACCAACCGCGACACGCGCTTCGAGACCGACTTCACCAAGCCCATCACGGAGCTCATGACCTCCGAGAACCTGGTCACCGTCCCTGTGGGCACCAACCTCGATCAGGCCCGCGACATGTTCAAGGTCCACAAGATCGAGAAGCTCCTGGTGGTCGATGACGACTTCAAGCTCCGCGGCATGATCACCATCAAAGACATCATGAAGATCATCGAGTTCCCCAACGCCTGCAAGGACGAGCTGGGGCGTCTGCGAGTGGGCGCCGCGGTGGGCGTGGCGAAGGACACCGACGAACGGGTGCAGGCGCTAGTAGAGGCCCAGGCCGACATCATCTGCATAGACACCGCCCACGGTCACTCCCGAGGAGTCCTCGACGTCGTGGTCAAGATCCGCGAACAGTACCCGGACATCGAGCTCATGGCCGGCAACGTGGCCACCGCCGCCGGCGCCAAGGCCCTCATCGAACGGGGGGTCGACTGCGTCAAGGTGGGTATCGGGCCCGGCTCCATCTGCACCACACGGGTGGTCACCGGCTGCGGAGTGCCGCAAGTCACCGCCGTGTCGGCCTGCGCCACCGAAGCCTACAAGTACGGTGTGCCCATCGTCGCCGACGGCGGCATCCGTTACTCGGGCGACATCGTGAAGGCCCTGGCCGCCGGCGCTCACAGCGTGATGATCGGTTCGCTCTTCGCGGGCACCACTGAGAGCCCGGGCGAGCGCATCCTGTGGGAAGGCCGCAGTTACAAGGCCTACCGGGCCATGGGTTCGGTGGGCGCGATGAGCGTGGGCCACAGCGCCGACCGCTACTTCCAAGAAGACCAGAAGAAGATGGTGCCGGAGGGCATCGAGGGCATGGTGCCCCACAAAGGCCCCTTGTCCGACATGGTCTACCAGCTGATCGGCGGTCTGAGGGCCGGTATGGGCTACACCGGAGCCGCCTCAGTAGAGGAGCTTCACAAGAAGGCGCGTTTCATGCGGATCTCACCGGCCGGCCTGGCCGAGAGCCACCCGCACGACGTGACCATCACCAAGGAAGCGCCCAACTACGAGCGGCGGCTGCCCTTCTCATAGCGTGCGATCGGTGATCCGGTCCTGACGCAAGCAGGGACCGGCCTACGAGTCGAGCCCCGGTGAGACCGCCCGCGCGGCGTCAGCCGACCGTCTTCTTCACAAGGGTGGCGATCTTCGCCTCGTCGACGGAGGTCAATTCCTTCATGGCGACAACACCGGCGCGTTGGCCCGGATGATCTCGTGCAGCCGCTCGGCCATCACGCGGTCGGCGTCCGGCATCGCGGCGATGGCAGCAAGCACCTCGGCTTCGCCACCGGCCTTCCCTTTCTTCTCATCCATGCCCAGGACCCCCCCCTTTTTGATCAGACCCACATGACGATCTTTCCTGCCGCGCATGTCCATCAAACCGCTCGGTCTTTGGGCGAACATGGTCTAAGAATGATCGTCTCCTTTGCCCGGCATGGTGACACCGGCCTGGCCGGCGTGGCCCCGACCGGCGGTGACGGCGGCGGAGGCCTGCATCACGCCGTCGTGTCGCGCAAAAATCTCCGTTGTCGGCTTAGAAGGCCGGCTGAGCGCCAGATCGTACGCCGTCTGCAAGTTGATTCAGAATTCTGGAGTGGTGTTGAGCGCTTCGGCCAGGAGCCAGGCCGTCTGGGGAGTGACACCCCGCTTGCCCCGAACCAACTCGTTGATGCGCTGGACGGGCACCCTAGGGTGCGCCGCGAGGGAAACCTGCGTGATGCCGAGCGAGGCCAAGAACTCCTGGCTCAGTACAACGCCCGGATGAGTGGGGATGCGGTTTTCCGGGATCATAGCCACGTCTCCAGCTTGTGGCAGTCCATCGGTTGGACCTTGTGTGCTCCGCCGTCCTCCCGGCGGAACACTATTCGCCACCGATCGTTCACGCGAATCGAAAGGGAGCCTCTAAGGTCACCCGGTCGTATTACATTCACCCATCCGGTGGTTCGGTACGCTTGTCGGTAGCCTCCGAGACAAGCTCGTTGGGCTGAGCACCAGCGTCCGGCTTTCGCCGGCGCAGGGAACCAACCGCGCCGGCAGCTGCACCCTTGATCGCCGAACCAGCATCTTGCACCGCCGTCAAGGCCCTGGGTTCGTCGGGGACGCCGTCGCCGTCGGTGTCAAACGCGCGCAACGATTCGACTGCTTGGTGGAACGTCTCGGTGCCAAAGCGGTGGACAGCAGCGACACCTTCCGCAGTCGTCGCAAACACTTGCTCTCGCATCTCTGTGGCTGCCTGCCCCCATCGCCTCGTCTCCCATGTCTGATGACCGGACTCGATTCCGAGCCGTCCACGGAAGTTGAGGAGATCAATCGTGACCTGGTTGACCGACCGCACGACAGCCGGCGAGTTGATCGGGTGGAACAGCACCTTCGAGTTCGCTCTGCGGACGGTCTTGTCCATCTGCGTCAGCAAACAGGCGCTGCTCCGAGCGATGAGGTCGAGGCGGTTCTGCCGTGCTGTGTTCAGTCCAAGCCGGTGCCGGTCGAGTTCTTCCGCCGAGGCGTCGAGCACTCTATCGAGTTCTAGCACTGAAACCCCGTCCTGAAGTCGGAAACAACGTGCAAGGACTGCGAGCCATTGCCGGACCTTCTGTTCGGCTTCCTTGGTCGCTTTGGCGATCTCGCCGAGGTCTGCCTTCTTCTCCAACTTCTCCGCTGTGGCCTCGAGCTGGCGAAGTGCGTATGCCTGGGTACGCGCAATCGTCATCGAGGTCGCCTGGACCTTCGACCACGTGACCTCCGAGACCCGTCCCACCTGATCACGGACGGTCAAGGCCTCCTCTACGACCAGATCCACTCCGATCATGTCCGCCAGCACGGCATCCTTCTGGCCGCGAAGGACGTCGTCGACCTTCTCGTTGATCTCTTGCAGGTACGCAACGATCTCGTCCATCTGCTGCTGCATCGCGCGCTGCTGCATCGTGGTGGACAACGCAGCCAGTGCCATCGGGCCGCTCAGGAGTGCTCCCGGAGCCTGCGCGACTTGGAGCCATTGCTTGACCTCGCCGGGCTTGCCTATCATGGCGTGGCTCACCCCGGGTGTCTTGGTCGCCATGAGGCCATACTGCCTGACCGCTCTTGCGGACTCGGCGGTCAGCTTCACCCAGCGGCCAGAATTCGCAGCGATTTCCGAACCGACTTGCGCCGCGGCCCCACCGGCGCCGAGAAGAGGCCCGACACGGCGTAGGTCGAGGTCCTTCGACGGGATCCGGTCGAGGCCCTTATCCAGGAAGAAGCGCTCGACATCAGTCGGATTCCCGATGACCGCCAAGCCATCGCCGTCGCTGACTAGCTGAATCTCGTTGTTCACGGTCAGGTCTTCGTCCATTGGTACGTGTTCTCCTTCACTACCAGATAATTCGCATCGAGCTCCGGCTGCAGCAGCAAGATCGCCGCGATCCGCCGGGCCATGCGCATGACCTCGCGCACCTCCTCGGACTTGAGGCCCCGCCCCAGGAGTGGCCGTTCCCTGTAGTTCAGCCACTTCTTCATCACCTGATAACCGCCGATGGTGTAGCTCCGCACCCCCGCCGGAACGCATCTCCAGCAGGCGACGTCGTTGAGGTAGACGTCCACCGCCCGGTCTCCAAGCTAAGCAAACGCCTCCTCCGTACGGAGGCCGGGGGCCTCCGCCCCCTGCTCCACGGCCGCCCGCTCTTCGGGCGAATGCGGTCTAAGAATGATCTTTCCTTTGCCCGGCATGGTGACGCCACCCCTGCCCGCATGACCCCAACCCGCGTTGACGGCGAGGTCGCCAGCCTGGGGATCGAGGTTACCCCCGCCTGCCCGCGTGGCCAAGCTGCAACCGCGCTGCCTCCAACAGTTCCTCATGCTTGGTCACACCCCAGAAGTATCGAAACCTCACCGTCGAGCCACGCGCTGAGCCGGCTCGCACCAGCAGCGCGATCGCCGTCCCCACCTGGATCCCCTCTCGGTTGTGCTCGGTCGAGAACACGCTCGGGTCGGGCTTGCCGTCGGGGGTCAGCTTCCCGGTCTTGTATTTGTCGCCGTTGAGGCAATCGATCCAGATCTTGTCGAACACCTCCAGATACCGCTCGCGCATCCCGGTGAACGACAGGCCATCCAGCCGGGAGTAGTTGGAGATGAAGCAGACGATGCTCTTGCCCGTCTTCTCTACGATGCGGCGTTCGGCCATGCGGAAGAAGCGCACGTAGAGGTCGTTCAGGCCTTGGCCCTGCGGTGGCGGCAGCTTCTTAGTCGTACGGTGGGCGTCGGTAAGACCAGGCTCTTCGTCGGTCGCCATGCCCGCGTACCCATTGTAGGGCGGGTTCCCGAGGATCACCAGGATGGGCAGCTCCTGCTTCACCTTCTCCGCGGCGTCGCGCTCGGCCTCCAACTCCGGGAGCGCCAACACCTGCTGGGCGCCGTGCGGTTTCTCCCAGCCCGTGAGGGCGTTGGTCAGTAACACTCCCACCCGTTCGTTCTCACCCAGAGGCGGGTGCATAATCTGGAGCAACAGGCCCAACCACATGTGCGCTATCACGAAAGGAGCAGGCAGGATCTCAAACCCGAAGACCCGTTCCAGGGCCGGTAGCTCAGCCGACTCGGTGAGGATGCGGGCCTCCCGCGCGTATGAAGCCAAGAGCCAAACCAAGCCCTGCGGACTCCCCAGCAGGGCTCCGGAGAGCAGCACCCGCCTGAGGAACTCCAAAAAGAGCTCGGTGGTTTGACCTCGATAGCCCCCCGGGCCGGCTTCTGCCCCCCGATTCCACCCTTGCGCACCTGGTCGGCCGTGAACAGGCCGCCGTCCGGCATGCCAGCGCCGATATCCTTCAACTCCATGAAACAGCGCACCTTGGGCTTCAGCCCGGCGCCCACCTCATCAAGAAGCCCTGCCAGCGCAGGATAGTAGGAGCGCTCAGGCAGCGCCGCACCCGAGAGCCTGATGTCGCGCACTGCGCTGAGGAAGTCCTCGAGTACGCCCAAGACCCACCCCCACCGCGTCGCAATCTCGTGGCCCGTGCTGTGGCGCCCCGGTCACAGGCCACCGTGCTCTCGTCATGATAGTACGAAGGTCGGACGGAGGCGAACCGCGCTTGTCGGTGCTTAGCGCAGGCCTCGGACACGTCGCGAGTCCCAACGTCGCGAGTCCCCCGGTCTGTGCTACCGTACGAGCAGGGCGGGGTGGCTCGACACGCGGGACCGGCGTAGAACGACCTCCGAGGAGGAGTCGATGGCGGCAAAGGAACTGACACGCGGGCAGATCATCCGGAGAGGCAAGATCATCAGGGCCGCCGCCCAGGCATTCTACAAATTGAAGTTCCGTCTATCAGGCCGGGCGACGGGCGAGGAGAGATTCCTAGTGACCGACGTCGGGAGGGTGCGCACCCTCTGCTATGGCTTTGAAGACGCGTCGGTGAAACCCGTTGTTTTCGACATGCACGGGGGCGGCTTCATTCTCATGTCGGCCGATGTGGATGAACGCTTCTGTACTGCCTTCGTCAATGGGGTCGGCTGTAAGGTGATCAGCGTCGATTACGCCAAGGCCCCAGAGTATCCGTTCCCAGCGGCGGTGAATGAAGTGTATGCCGTAGTCAAACATGTGGTCGAGCACGCCGACGAATACGGTGTCGACCCAAACAAGATGGCAATAGGCGGACACAGTGCCGGTGGGAATCTCGCGGCGGTAACGGCTCTGAAGTCGGCTAAGGCCAGGGAATTCGCGTTCCGCTGCCAGGTTCTTGACTATCCCCCGCTGGACCTCGCCACCTCACCGTACGACAAGCCCAATCCTAAGGGCGGCGTTTCTCCAAGGATGGCGACGGTGTTCGATCGCTGCTACATCGCAGATCCGGCCGACGCTCGCAACCCCTACGTCTCGCCCGTATATGCCTCCGCCGACGACCTGCGTTGCCTGCCTCCAGCGCTCGTCATCGCGCCCGGAAAAGACTCTCTGCACGATGAAGCGGTCAAATACGCGGCGATGCTGCGCGACGCGGGCGTGGAAACGGAACTGCATGAGTTCCCCGAGGAGGCTCACGGTTTCACTTACAGGCCGCGGCCCGCGAGCGAAGAAGCCCTGCGCTTGATGGTGGATTTCCTCAAGAAGCACCTTCATTGAGTGCGAGTCTGACCCAGTCAGGCTCGCCCTGCCGTCGAGCCTCTCGGCACGTCTGCACCTCCGGGGCCCAGGGCGTCTCGGTGACGGTGACTGAATTCACCAGCACATAGGTGCCGTCGAAGCCGTCGACTTCCTTCACCGGCGCGGAGGGGATGACGGGCATAGCCGTCCCTTCTCGGACAACGTCAATGATGGCGAGGGAGTCGGTGAGCTGGTCGGCCTTGATGATCACCACGACGACTCCATCGAGCTCCCCCGCGTCGGGCATATCAAGGACCACTTAGGCGTCGCCCTCTACGCTTCGATTCATCCCATTCAAAGGCGCGGGCGATATCGTCTTGTGCATCATCATGGATCCAGATAGAGCGCAACGGGCTCGGCCGACAAGACGCTCCTCAGGCTCCATGGCGTTGATGTCTATCGCGGGCATGCTCATGTATTCATGACAACCCGCATCTCGGACGGGCTGCACATGTTACGGTCCCGGGGTGGTCGCTGGTTTTCGCGAGCCGGACTTGGATGGGGACCTCGCCTTGGTGCGTTCGCGACGCATGCCGGCCCCCACGCTGCTGTGATACGAGATGGCCCAAAGTCGTCGGACTCGTACGGGAAACCGGACTATCCGCCTACGACGCCGCATATCAAGTGCAGGCGGAACCGAGCACTGTGCCTGCGGCCGGAGCAGAAGGCGGGTCCACCCCGACCGGCTCAGTGTCCGTGGAAGGCCAGTGTCTGAGCAAACACCTGCTCCACCTCGGCCACGGATCGTTCGTCCAGGTCATATCTCTTAACCTCTACTATAGGGATAGATAACAGCATCTGGAGGGTGGCGACAGCTCCCGCGGACAGAGAGAAACACGAGGCGCCGCCCGCCGAAGCGCACGATTCGCACACAACACCGCCTAGACCCGGCGAGAACCCGTAGAACGGGCCTTCGCCGCCACAGTGCGCGCACTGCTCCATCTCGGGAGCGTAGCCCAACAGAACGAGCAACTTGAGCCGAGTGGCAAGCACCATGTCCGCCGCGGCCGCGGCGTCCGACGACTCGGCGAGGCAGGCGATACCCCGCACCAGCAGGTTGAAGGCCGGCACGCTTCCCTCCTCACCGGGGAATAGATGACGAACGGCCGCCAGAAGACGAGCCCCCTCTTCCATGCGGAAGAGCTCGGCACGCACCCCTTGGAAGGTGCGAAGGGTCTCCACCCCCACCACGGTGTAAAGACCGTGGCCCGCGCGCAGGCTGGCTCGGACCAGGCTGAACGGCTCCAGCCGGCCTCCCACTTTGGAACTGGTACGTCTGATGCCCTTGGCGATGGCTCCCAGACGACCGCGGTCGCGCGTGTAGAGCGTAACGATGCGATCGGCTTCCCGGTAGCGCATCGAACCGATGACGAGCGCCTCAGTAGTGAAGAAACGAGAACCCACCGAAGACCCTCCTGCCCGCCCGATCCGACGTCCCGGCCGAGCCGCTATTCCTTGTCGGAGGAGAACTCCTTGATGATGTCCACCGCGTGGGCGGTGCCGATGCGGGCGGCCCCCGCGTTGATCATCAGCTCGGCGTCTTCGGCGGTCTTGATGCCCCCAGACGCATCGACTCCGACACTCTCCGGCAACAGGTCGCGGAACAGCTCCACGTCTTTGGCCGTCGCCCCGCCGGGCGCTTCACCGGTCGAGGTCTTGATGAAGTCGGCCCCTGAGTCTTCCACGATCTTGCAGACCAGGCGCTTCAGTTTCTCGTCGAGGTAGTAAGCTTCTACGTTGGCCTTCACCAACACGAGGCCTCGACCGGTGTTGACGCTTGTCATCCTGACCGCGCGTACGACGCTCCTCAGTTCGTCGCGTACGTAACGGAAATCGCCGGAGAGCATGGCCGGGATGTTCATCACCACGTCGATCTCGTCGGCGCCCAACGCCACCGCCTGCTCCGCGCCCACGATCTTTGTACGCTGCGAGTCGGCCCCCAGGGGGAATGAGACAACGGTTCCCACTTTGACATCGTAGCCCTGGAGTAGTTGACGGGCCACCGACACGCAGTACGGGAGGACGCAGACCGAAGCGAAGTGGTAAGAGATCGCGTCGCGGCACAGAGCCTCAACCGCGGTCGTGGTGCTGGCAGCGTCCAGCAGGGTGCTATCGATGGTCTTGGCTAGTTCTTCGACTCTCACGATCTGCCCACCTCCTCCGTAGACCATCTATCATACACTGCCATGCAAGCCCTCCTGCTCGAAGCGCCATCTTAAGACATGGCGGTCTTCTTGTTCCCCATAGAAGTGCGGGATGAAGCTTTCCTCCACGAACCCCGCGCGCCTGTAGAGATCGAGAGCCCTGGTGTTGTTCGGTGCCACGGTGAGAAGCATTCCCTGCCCTCCCAACTTCCTGACCTCCGTCGCCACGGCCGCGAGCAGAGCCCGCCCTACGTGGCGGTGTTGCCACTCCGGCCGCACGTAGAAGCCCACAACATAGAAGAAGTCCGGCTCGTCCAGCATGCGGAGCAATTGGCAACTCCCCACCATCTCGTCGTTCAGATACGCGAGGTAGACGGCTCCCGCCTGTGCGGTGACCGCCAGATCGTAGGTGCGCAGTCCCGTGAACCCAAAGGCCTCGAAATCGTAGGCTTCGAGGGTCACCAACAGATCGTGGTCGGGGCGGTGGACCCGCGTGAGGATCAGATCTTTCGCTTCCACTGGAGACTCGAACATGGACATCCTCATTCGGGTGGCGTGAACCGGGAGAGAGGGAGCATCACCCACCTCCCCTGGTACTTGACCACGAGAGGTAGATCGGGGTCGATGCCGGCCAGCACTCGGTAGGACTCCGAGCCGGGCAGCAGGGTCTCCACCGACTCGCCGGCGACCGCCACCGCCGCCGCCAGGATCTCCTGACATCCGCCGCGCCGGGCGGAGGCCAGAGCCGATTCGGCCGCTGAAACCGCCGGACCCGCAGGTTCGGTTTCCAGATACCCGATGTAGATATCGCCGTCCTCGCCTAGGAGGGCGACCCCCTCCGCGCGCGGAGCGGCCGGGTCGGCCCGAAGCGCCGCAGCCTTAGCCTCGTCGATCAAGCGGCCCATTTGAGGGGTGAGCCGATCTTCGTCCATAACATCCTCCTCGCCGCCGACTCAGAACCACACTTGGAAGATCAGGATGGTGATCACGATCCCAAGAAGAGCACCCAGAAGCACCTCGAGCACAGAGTGCACCCCGGTCTCCACCCGGCTTTGAGCAACCAAGGCCGCGATCACGAGAGCGATACCACTCACCAACAGTCCCTCCTTCGTCTCCCCGATCACGAAGGTGATGGCAGTCCATCCGGCAAAGGCCAGAGCCGAGTGGCCGGAGGGCAGCCCTCCGGAAAAGGGGGTCCCCCTACCACGGGTGGCCTTGACAGCGATCACCGCAGCCATCACGATGCCGAACGCGACGAGCGTGAGATGAGTGGGCGACCTCCTGATAGCGATCAGAACGTCCAAAGAGATACCGACCATGTGATCCACCAACACCAGATACGCAACGGCCAACGCGTTCACAGCCGCTACCAGCACCATGCCCGCCGCCAGGTCTTTGGCAGCCTTGGCCCTCGGATCGAACTCGTCGGTCAGTAAGTCCACCACCTGCTCGACCGCGCTGTTGATAAGCTCCGCGCCGAGGACGAAGGCGATCGCCATCAGCACCGCCGCCAGCTCCAGCTTGCTCAGGTCGAGGAGCAGGCTGACTATCAACACAACCACGCCCACGGCGAGGTGGACGCGCATGTTGCGCTGGTGTCTTACCGCGTAGACAATACCCTGAAAGGCGTTGTTGAAGCTCTGGAGCAGCGTATTCTTACGGCGCTCTCCAGCCATACCACGCCCTCCCTTGTGTGAGTTGTGAGTAGCTTCGGTGTCTTCAGAAAGGCAGCGGGGGAGAGACGGCCGCTATAAGCCGGCCGAGTCGTCCTAAGAGCGCCTGCTCTCGCACGCGCATCTCGCCGCTATCGGTCTCGTGATCATAGCCTAAGAGGTGGAGGACCCCGTGCACAAGGGTCCAGGCCAACTGTCGGCCGGGATCAGCGCCCTCCTCCTCAGCATAGCGGAGGACCACGCTTGGACATACCACCACTTCGCCCAGTTCGGCGGCCGTATCCTGAGGGTCGGGCCACCCGTCCTCACCGTCCTCACGACCAAACGAGAGCACGTCGGTTGGTTCACGTAGACCTCGGTACCGACCGTTGAGCGAGACCATCTCCTCCTCATCGACGAAGACCACCACCACGGCGCCCGTGGCGTCCTCGGCGGACAACACCCCTTCGACCAGGTCGACCACATGATCGGGGAGCCATCCAGTCCCGGTCCGATCCACTACTTCCACGGTCACGCTCGCTTTCCCCCCTGGGGAGGCCGGCCAGGAGATTCGGGCACGGCGGACGCAAGGCCGGTCGCGCTGGGCGGCCCTACAGGGCGCCCAGCGCCCCCTCTCCGCCCCGTCCGCCGGTCGAAGCCCGGCTCAGGGTCGGGATAGCGGATGCGATGTCCCACCAATCCCAGCAGGCTGATGTCGAACGAGTCCTGGATCTTGTGCAGATCGCTCTGCGTCAGCGTCGACTCATCGAGCTGCCCATCGTCCAACTTCTGCTTGAAGACTTCCTGGATGACCCCTTGGATCTTGCGCCGGGTGGGATTCTCCATGGCCCTTACGGCCGCCTCCACACTGTCGGCCAGCATGATGATCGAGGCCTCTTTCGACTGGGGCTTCTGCTCTTCGTAACGATAGCTCTCTTCATAGACGGTGTCTTTGGCGGACTGGACCGCCTTGTGATAGAAAAACGCGAGGACCGAGGTGCCGTGGTGTTGCTTAATGATATCCACCACCGGCTGCGGTAATCCGTAGACCTTCCCGAGATGTTCACCATCACGCACATGAGCGGTGATGGCCAGTTTTGACAGGCTGGGGCTCAAGCGTTCGTGCGGATTCTCCACATAGATCTGATTTTCCACGAAATATTCTGGTCGGACCGTCTTACCAATGTCGTGGTAGTACGCCCCTACGCGGGCCAACAGAGCGTTCGCCCCGATGGCCTCCGCAGCCGCCTCCGCCAGGTTGCCCATCTGGATGCTGTGATTGTAGGTGCCGGGCGCCACCTGCATCAGCTTCTTCAGCAGCGGATGTCCCGGATCGGCAAGCTCCAGGAGACGGAGCGGTGTGGTCAGATTGAACAGCGTCTCTAGAACCATGAGAAGCGCGATCGCAAGAACGCCGACCAAAAACCCGTTGGCCAGACCCCACAGGCTCCAGCGCAGAGCCTCGCCCACTGTGGCTTCAGCGAAGATCTCTACCGCGAAGATCGTGAATGCGGCGATGATCATGGTAGCCAGCCCGACGGCCAGCAAGGTGGCACGCTTGGTGACCCGCGAGACCAGGAAGAGCGCAAGCGACCCGACGATCAGCGCCACCAGCGTAGGCCGCATGTCGAGATCGGTGAGTAGCCCGATGTTGATGGACACTAGGGTCACCATGAGAAGTGCACTGCGCGCGTTCAAGATCACCGTTACGATCATCCCCAGGGCGGCCACGGGTATCACGTACGCGGACAAAGGCTCGATGACGAGTAGGCGGGCGACCGCGGTGGCGCCCAATAGAAGGACCACCAGCACAAGCACGATGTTGTTATCAAACTCCGGCTCAGCCTTGTTGAAACGGTGGACCAGCCGCGAGAACACAATGGTCTCCAGCAGCGAGAGAAAGAAGACCCCCAGCCAGACACTCCAGCCCGAGCGGGCGCCGACCAGACCCAGCGCTTTCAAGACGAGGATATCCTGGGCGTCGACCATCTCGCCCTTGCGCACCACCGTCTCCCTGTCGCCGACCGACACCATGACCGGCGCCACCTGCTCCATGGCCGCGCTCCTACGCAACTCTGTCCGTTCCTCGTCCATGACCTGGTTGGGTCCCAGATACGCGGCGGCGATCTCGTACACAGCGTTGGCGGCGGCCTCGGAGCCGCCCACGTTGTCGGCAATGGAACGGAGGGTCGAACGCACTCGTTCGAGCGAATCCTCCGTGATGGGGGCGGCATACAAAGTCTCAAGAGCTCCCAGAGTCTGACTCTGGATCCTGTCGGCGCTGGTGGACGGCACCGCAAGCAGGTATTCGAGCGTGGCGTCGGAGACGGTCTCAGGAGCCGCGTACCGTAACACGGAGAGCGCGACGGTGCGGTCCGGCTCGCCGGCCAGATCCGCCCGCAGGCGCCCTGCGATCTCCAAAAAGGTCTGCAGCTTCTCGGTAGCTGTGGCCAACGCCCCGGCGTCGGCTATATATATCGGCGTGACCAGTTCCGCGACACGGACCTTCAGATTCTCCGTAGCCTCGATATCAAGAACGGTGACCGCTTTCTCGGCGATCACCGTGCGTGGTGAGTAGCTCCCTTCTTCGAGACCGCTCAGCGAAGGCAGATATCGAGAGCAGATGAGGGCGGTGAGTCCCACGAGCAGACAGGCCAGCAAGACCAGTTCAAAACGCCAAGGGCTGCGACTTCTGATCCATTCGCGAGATTGCGCCAGTCGTCCGCGCAGCAAGAAACGGTATCGGCTCATGCGTTGCCGTCGCGATCCGCTACTCAGCCGTTGCGGCGCTCCCCCGGCCGCCGCGGCGCTGCTCCCCAGGTCCGCGCGACGCGCCCTTGCGGGCAGGACGATGCTGCTCGCCATGCTGCTTGTAGGCCGAGACGATGTCCTGCACCAGCTTGTGACGCACCACGTCCTGGCTGTCGAAGAAGACGAACGCGATATCGGGGATGTCGGCCAACACCTCTCGCACGTTGACCAATCCCGAGTGCTGCCCCCGAGGTAGGTCTATCTGAGTGATGTCGCCGGTGACTATCATCTTCGCTCCGAAGCCCAGCCGGGTCAGGAACATCTTCATCTGCTCGGGGCTGGTGTTCTGCGCCTCATCCAGGATGACCAAGGAATCGTTGAGCGTGCGCCCCCGCATGTAGGCCAGAGGAGCCACCTCGATGGTACCTCGCTCGAGATGCTCGCTCAGCCGTTCGGAATCCATCATGTCATACAAGGCGTCGAACAAAGGCCGAAGATATGGATCGACCTTCTCCATCAGACCACCGGGAAGGAAGCCGAGCTTCTCTCCCGCTTCCACAGCCGGACGTGTCAAGATGATGCGGGCGACCTCTCCTGACAACAGGGCGGAGGTGGCCATGGCCATGGCCAGGTAGGTCTTGCCGGTGCCGGCCGGCCCGATGCCAAAGGTGATCGTATTGGAACGGATCGCATCCACATAGGCCTTCTGGTTCACGGTCTTGGGACGGATACGCCGCCCCCGGTGCTCCAGGATGACGTCGCTCACGATATCGCCCAACTCACGAGCCCAGTCGCGCCGATCGTTGCTGAGGGAGGCGGCCAACTCTAATGTGGAGCGGTCGAGGCTCTGGCCGGACTGGATCAAGGCCAGCAATTCGTCCACCAAGGCTTCTCCCCGTTCCACCTCAGGGGCCGTCCCGTCGAGAGTCAGCCGGTTGCCCCGTAGACTGATGTCGCAGGGCAACAACGCTTCCAAGGTCTTGAGATGAGCATCATGCTCACCTGCCAACAGCGCCGCTACACTGTTGTCGAGGTCGATCTGCCTGGTGGAGATCTCTGCGTTCACGCGGACAGACGCTCCTTGACCAGACGCGAGGCCAGCTTCCCATCAACCAGGACGCCGCCCTCCGCCATCACAGCCGACATGACCTTCCCCATGTCGCGGGCGGACACAGCTCCCGTATCCGCGATGATCCTGTCGACCAGTTGCGAAAGCCGGGCTTCGTCCATCTGCTCGGGAAGCAACTCCTCGATGATGCGGGCGCCGAACTCCTCGTGCGCCGCCAGGTCTTCACGCCCGCCGGCCCGGAATGCCTCTATTGATTCCCGCCGACGCTTGAGCTCCCGACGGAGGACGGCCAACTCGGCGGCCTCGTCCAGGTCGCCGCGGGCGACCTTGGAGGCGTTCTGCAGCTCGCAGACAACCATACGCAGCGCGGTCACCCGTTCCTTGTTCCCGGCCTTGAGCGCAGCCTTGACCGATTCTTGGAGTTCGGACAACATGCTCACCGTACGTCCCCCAGATTCTCGCCGCCAAGTACGTGGAAATGAAGGTGCTGCACCTCTTGGCCTCCGTCAGGCCCTACGTTGGTAAGGGCCCGATAGCCGCTTTCGTCAATGCCCAGTTCCTTGGCCAGCTTGACTATGAAACGCATAAGAGCGTCACCCATGCCCTCAGGCCGGTGCTCCAGGTCGTTCAGCGACGCGATGTGCTCTCTGGGCACTACTAGGACATGCTGGAGAGCTTTGGGCTGGGCATCCCGGAAAGCAACGAAATCGTCGTCCTCGAGAACGATGTCGCTCGGAATCACCTTGGCGGCGATCCTACAGAAGATGCAGTCGTCCATGGCGGCTGATTATACTACCAATCCCTCAGCGTGAGACGCGCCGCGGCCACCGCGACCGGTCCGGCGGTCTCGGTGCGAAGCACGCTTCTGCCGAGGCGGACGCTGGCGATGCCCGCGGCCGAGAAGCTCTGCAGCTCGGCGGGGGCCCATCCTCCTTCAGGGCCGACCCAGAGGGTCACCCGCCAAGGCGCGTCGCCGGGCGCGGTTGATGCACCGTCCCAATCGAG
>LSQX01401859.1_pt1 | contig 18665 bp, 19 predicted proteins | sample 654561 | NCBI WGS metagenome assembly LSQX01 (sample SAMN04489861, study PRJNA283612) | anaerobic digester metagenome | isolation source: 4 biogas reactors fed with cattle manure at either 37C or 55C with and... | place: Denmark: Kongens Lyngby | collected 2014
TGCGCACCGCCAAGGTGCTGGCCTGTGAAAAGGTAGAAAAGAGCGACAAGCTGCTCAAATTCCGCCTGAAGGTGGGGCAGGAGGAGCGCACCGTGCTGTCCGGTATCGCCCAGCACTACAAGCCCGAGGACCTCATCGGAAGAACCCTGGTGCTGCTGGCCAACCTGCCGCCGCGCAAGATCCGCGGCGTGGAATCCCAGGGCATGCTGCTGTGCGCTGCCAATGAGGACGACAGCGTGCTGAAGCTGCTGACAGTGGATGAGGGGATGCCGGACGGGGCGGACATTTCATGACGGAGAAAACCCTCCTGTTTGATTCCCATTGCCATCTGGACGACGGGCAGTTTGACCAGGACAGGCAGGCCTTGTTGGATGGCCTGCCTGCTTTGGGCATAGCCGCCTGTTTAACCTGCGGTTCTGACCTCACCAGCTCAAAAGCCAGCCTGGCATTGACCAGGGATTACCCCTACATCTACGCTGCCGCCGGCATTCATCCCCATGAAGCGGCCAAGGCCCAAAAAGATGACTTGCTCCAGATTGCAGCCTTGCTGGATGAGGAGAAAGTGGTGGCCCTGGGTGAAATCGGGCTGGATTTCTACTACGATTTTTCGCCAAGGGCGCTTCAGGAGGAACTGCTCAACAAGCAACTGGACCTGGCGCTTGAAAAGAACCTGCCTGTGGTGCTGCATGTACGGGAAGCGCACGGCGCGATGAAAGATTTGCTTAAAAGCCGCAAAGACCGCCTGTCCGGCGGCATCCTGCATTGCTTCTCCGGCAGCGCGCAGAGCGCGCAAATCTATATGGATCTGGGCTTTCACATCTCCTTTGCCGGCTCCCTCACCTTCAAAAACGCGCACAACCTGCGCCAGGCGGCGGAAGCCGTCCATATGGACCGCCTGCTGATTGAAACCGACAGCCCCTACCTGGCGCCGGTGCCCTTCCGCGGCAAGCGCAACGACCCATCCAAAGTGTTGGAGGTTTGCAGGCTGCTGGCGGAGATCAAGGGCGTTTCTGTGGAGCGGATGGCGCGGATTACCTTGGAAAATACCTGCAAACTTCTGAACATTCCGCTCGCCCGGGTGCTGCCAAACGCGGACTGATTGCCCGGTGGGACATATGACAATCGTGTTAATTTTGTTAAAAGTTCAAGAACAAGCCGCGCCAATTTATGATATACTATTGCAACCATCAGGGGAGGAGCCGGCTGCGTGAACAAGCGTTTGATTCTGGCATCCGCTTCCCCCAGGCGGCACGAACTGCTCAGCCAGATGGGTCTTCGCTTTGAGGTGTTTCCTCCCCAGGTGGACGAGGACCTTCAAGGCCCGCCCGGACAGGTGGTGGTGGCGCTGGCACAGCGCAAGGCCGGCGCGGTTGCCGCGCGCTTTCCGGAGGACGCCGTCCTCGCCGCGGACACCCTGGTGGCGGTGGATGGCCAGGTGCTTGGCAAGCCGGATGACCTGGATGACGCCAGGCGCATGCTGCGCCTGCTCTCCGGGCTCTGGCACGAGGTGCATTCCGGGGTCTGTTTGCAAGTTGGGCAAGAAGCAGAATCTGCCCACGCGGTCACGCGCGTCAAGTTCGTATCAATGACAGAGGACGAAATCCAGGCCTACTGCGACAGCGGTGAGCCCATGGGCAAGGCGGGGGCTTATGCCATCCAGGGCCTGTGCGGCATGTACATTGAGCAAATTGAGGGCAGTTACACCAATGTAGTCGGCCTGCCCACCGCACTGGTACGAATGATGCTCAAAAACAAGAAATTACTATGAAGACGGGAACACGATAAATGGCTATCATCGCGCCGGACATCGGCATTGATTTAGGGACATCCAACACGCTTGTGCATGTGCGCAGGCGCGGTGTTCAAATTAATGAACCCACCCTGCTTGTGGTCTCCGGCAACGAGAAGCGCACCATCAAGGCCATCGGCCAGGATGCCCTGGCGCTGGTGGGGCGTACCTCAGCTGGCGATGTGGCAGTTCGGCCCTTGCAAGACGGCACCGTCAAGGATTTTGATCTGACTGAGGCTATTTTGCGCTATTTTATCCGCAAGGCCATCGGTGTGTCCCACTTGGTCAAGCCCAGAATGTATATTACGGTACCCAGCCGTATATCACCGGTTGAAAAGCGTGTCATCAAGGAAGCGGCGGCCAGCGCCGGCGCGCGCAAGAACGCCATCCATCTCATCGACAAGCCTTTTGCCTCAGCCTTTGGTTCGGGGCTGCCGGTCTTTTCGCCCGAGGGCAGCATGGTGGTGGACATTGGAGGGGGGACGACGGAGGTCGCGGTGATTTCCCTTGGCGGCATTGTGCTCTCGCGTTCCATTCCCCAGGGCGGTATCAAGATGGACAACGTGATTGTGGAGTTCATCAAGCACGACCACAACATGCTCATTGGCGACCGGATGGCTGAGGATATCAAGATTGACTGGGGCTCTGCCCTGCCTCCCAGCGAGGATCGCAAGGTGGTGGTGCGCGGACGGGACCTGATCACGGGCCTGCCCCAGACTGCAGAAATCTCCTCCAGCCGTTTCTACGCCGCCCTTCATGGGCCGTGCCTGAAAATATTGGATACCATTCGTGAAATTCTGGACAAGACGCCGCCGGAGCTGTGCAGCGATATTCTGCGAAAGGGCATTTACCTGGTGGGTGGCGGCGCTCAATTGCATGGTCTGGACCGTTTCCTGGCCAGTGAACTTAGCTTGCCTGTCACCCTGGCGCGCGATCCGATGCTCACAGCGGTATCGGGCGTTGGCGCCATGGCTGAACGCAGTGATGTGCTGTCCAAACTGACCCGGGCCAATTTTTAGCGGGATGAGAATGCCTAAGAAAACCAAGCATATCAAGCAGCGCGATAAGCGCGAACAAAGCCAGAAGCAAACCAACCAGGAGCGCCAGCGCGGCATCAGCAAACTGCTGGGCATGTTGGTGGCTGTGCTGTTGCTTGGCGTGATTGGCGTGATGGTGCTGTCCCAGTTGTTTGATACCCCCATTTTGAAGGTGCCCCGGGAGATGGTCGCCAAGGTGATCACCCCCATCCAGAACGCCTTCGCTTCCGGCACGGACTTTGTGGTGGATTATTTGCGCACCCTGAAGCTGCGCAGCAACTGGGAGCATGAGTACAACCTGCTGCGCGAGAAAGTGGACGAGCTGACCGACCAGGCCATGATGGCCAATGCCCTGCAGTACCAGCTGCAGGCTTATGAAGACCTCAATGACGAGGTGGAGCGCAACCCGGGCCTGAACGGCTTGAAGGCCAACGTCATCGGCCGGGACACCAGCAACTACTCCTTCGTGATGACCCTGGACGTGGGTTCCACCCAGGGGGTCACGGACAACATGGCGGTGGTGGTTCCGGGCGCCTTGATCGGCATCACCTTTGACACCCTGGACAACTCCACCAAGGTGCGCGGCATCATCGATACCAACTGCTCCGTCGCCGCCATCATCGAATCCAACCGTGACCCGGGCACGGTGTCAGGCACCCTGGCCATCGACGGCAAGAAGAACGCCAGGATGTATTACCTGTCCTACACCACCCTGCCCCGACCGGGGGACATGGTGGTTACCTCCGGCATGAACACCGGCTTGCCAAAGGGCATCCCCATTGGCAAGGTGCGCGAGTCAACCCGCGGCATGGAGGACTCCAAGCAGTACATCGTGCTGGAACCCATCGCGGACTTTGACCATATCGAGTACGTCATCGTGTACCGCTATTCCCAGACCGCGACCCGCCAGGAGCGCGTCGTCGCGCCGGAGGCCACCTTTGTGCCCCTGCCCTCCCTGCGACCTGTACCCACCTTGATTGGCCAGGCCGAGCCGGAGCTCAGCCCCGGTGTCACCGCCACGCCGACCATCACACCCAGCCCCAGCCCAACCTTGCCGCCGCCCACCCAGTCCATCTCCCCGGACGGGGAAGGAACTCCGCCGCCTGTGGAGGAAGGCATCAGCTATAACGCACCGGTGATCATCGACACCACGCCCACGGTGGAACCCTCGCCCGAGCCCATCACGCCCAGCCCCTCGCCTAACTTCTCCCCGGAAGACATGACCGTTGAGGAAGACACCTGATGCAGGCCATTTTGCAAAAAGGCGGCAGCATCACCAGGGCGGCGATTAAGTTTACCAAGGTGATCGCGCTGATTTTGCTGTTCTTCCTGCTGCAGACCGCGGTGATGCCCCATTTGAAGTTCGCCGGCGTCATGCCCAACCTGCACATGGTGATCATCGCCATTTTGACAGTCTCCTATGGAAAGCTGTATGCTTTTATTGCCGGGGCGATGGTCGGTATCCTGCTGGAGGCCATGTCCTACAGCATCCCTCTGTTCTATCTGATCATTTATCCGGTGCTGGCCCTCTTGTGCGCCCAGGTCTTTGCCGACATGTCCGACATCAAGCGCGAGATGCGCCGCATCCGCGAAGCCCAGCGGCAAAGCGAGCTGGCTTCCGAAATCAAGGCGCCCTTCATGAAGCGCAAGATCCGCATCCGCATCCGCCGTGATTCACCCTATGACTTAAACCCCCACCTGCGCATCCTGCTCAACGCCCTGATGCTGGTGCTCTTGTTTGAAGGCGTCATGCTCATCTACATCGCGGTTGCCGGCGTGGACCTGACCATCAACCATTTCCTGCGCGTGTTTTACGCCGCGGCCTATACCGCGCTGTGCTGCCTGGTGATGTTCCCGGTGCGCATGTGGCTGGGCCTGTACAAGCGCAAACGCAAGCTTGCAAGGCAGATTGAAGAAGAAGGCCTGACGACCGACCGAGAACTGCTGCGCTCCCTGGCTATCGTGCCTGATGAAGCGCCAACCCAAAAGAAGAGACCTTTCCAGCTCCTGAAGCGCAAAGCGAAGGAGCCTGACTTGCCAGGGCAGGACCCGGTTTCGTCAAAGGATGACGCGGCCCTGGCATCGCAGGAGGAAAACAACGATGAAAATTGAGAAATCCACCATCAAACGCTACGCGGTGTTCCTTGTAGTCGTGGTCATGCTGTTTGGTGCGCTGATTTATCAGCTGCACAACCTGCAGGTGGTGAACGCCGGACAGTTCCAGCAAATGGCGGCATCCGGCAGCTTTAAAACCTTCCGCCTAACCGGCAAGCGCGGGATGATCACCGACGCTGAGAGCGTTGTGCTGGCCATGAGTGAGGATGTTTACAACGTGACCTTTCTGATGACCACCTCCGAAATGAAGGTCGAATACTATAAGAGCATCACGCCTTCCATTTTGAAGGTGAAAGAGATCGTCGAAGCGTATGGCAGCAAGCTGACCCACAAGCTGCCCATTGAATACAACCCCGACAAGGCGATGCTGGAGTTCAATTACGGCAAGAACATCTCGGAGAAAACCATCGCCATCCGCGAAGGCCTGTTCTATGGCAACCACTACCTGTCCAAAGCCAGGTACCCGGAAGCGGAGGATGTGTACAACTATCTGTTCACCCTCTACCAACTGGAAGAGGGCACGCCCATGGAAACGGCGCTTGAAGTCATGGGCATTTATTCCGACATGCGCAACAACATCTTCAACTCCATGCCCATCATCATCGCGCCCAACATCCCCTTTGAAGCGGTGCAGGAGATTTCCGGCCAGAGCATGTCCTTGCACAACATCGACATTTCAGTCGGCGAAAAACGCGTCTACCCCCGCAGCACCCTGGCCTCCCAGGTGATTGGCTATGTCGGCCCCATCAGTGAGTCGGACAACTACCAAACCGCGCTGCGCCCCATGGGCTACGCCCTCAATGACATCATCGGCAAAGACGGCATCGAAAAATCAATGGAGAACTGGCTCACCCCCAACATCTCCAGCCGCACCGGCAGCAAGGTTATGGAGAATGACAACCAGGGCCGCCTGACCCGCCTCATCAGTTCCACCCAGCCAACAGACGGCAACAACGTCAAGCTGACCCTCATCGAAGCCTACCAGCGCGAGGCGGAGCGCGCCATCGCGGCCAACGTCGCCTACACCCGCGGCGTCCAGGAGACAGAGATGTTCCGCGACCGCTGGCGCGAGGCCAACAAGGCCAAGCTTGAGACGCGCGATTTTACGGAGTATCCCCTGCAATTGGCGGACACTGGCACCATGATGGTGGTGGAGGTCAACACCGGCAAGGTGCTGGCCATGGCTCAGCACCCCACCTATGACCTCAACGCCATGGTGGCAGGCGGCAAGGAAGTGGCGGACATCCTGCTGGATGAGCGCCGCCCCTTGTGGAACTTCGCCACCCAGTCCACCGCGGAGCCTGGCTCCATCTTCAAGATGGTGACCGGCCTGGCGGCGCTCACCAATGGCCGGCTGACGGTGACTGAGGAAATCACAGACACAGGCCCCTTTATGGCCTACACCACCAAAGAAGAGGACGCCCCGCTGTGCTGGATTGCCAAGGGCTACCGCCACCAGCACGCCAATTTGAACATCGTGGGCGGCTTGTCCAAATCCTGCAACTTCTTCTTTTACACCCTGGCTGAAAAACTGTACGGTAAAACCGGCAGCAACCTGCTCTACCAATACGCCGCCAAGCTGGGGCTGACCACACTGACCGGCATCCAGCTGCCCGGGGAAACCCGCAGCATCGTGGGCAACCAGACCTCCCTGTATGACCCCAGCTCCGCGATCAACATGCAGGAGACTAACCTGCCCATCCTGGTGGCGGCCAAAATCAAGAAGCACTTGCAAAACGTAGGCGCCAGCTACGGCATCCAGTATGACGACGTGCGCCTCAACGCCTGCATCAAGCAGCTGATGGACATGGCGCTGGTCACCAACCAGGGCGATTGGCCCAATGCCATGCGCCCCATCCTGATGGCGGAGTTGAACATGACCCGTGACATGGTCTGGCTGCAGGCGGTCATCGGTGAAATATGGTATGCCCTCAACGACATCAAATGGGGCGGCAGCATGGAGGTGCAGGTCTCCATCGGCCAGTCCATCACCCAACTGACCCCGGCGGCGGTCTCCCGTTATGTGGCGGCCCTTGGCAACGGCGGCACGGTGTACAACCTGTCCATCGTGGACTCCATTATTTCACCCGAAGGTGAAATCCTCAACCAGTACCAGCCCAGCGTCTTTGGCACCCTGGACAGCGCCATTCCCTACCTGCCCTTTATCCGGGAAGGCATGAAGGGCGTGGTTGACGAGGCGGGCACCGCCAGGCGCTACTTTAACGGCTGGGCCTATGAGGACGAACTGTGGGCCAAGACCGGTACCTCCCAGGTCACCATTGGTGGCATCAAGCTGGACCTGGAAAACAACGGCTGGTTTGTGGCGCTTGCGCCATTCAACACCCCGGCGGAAATCGCCGTGGTTGTGCTGATTCCCAACGGCAAGGCCGGTGCCGAGGCCACGCGCGCCGCGCGGGACTTCATCGGCTGGTGGTTTGAAGACAAGAACAAGTTCACCGGCGAGGTGCCGGTGGTTCCGGGCAACCAGCTGATGCCTTAGGAAGGAAGCGCCATGAGCAAATCGTACCTGTTGATTTCCGGCAAAGGCGGGGTGGGCAAATCCACCCTGGCCTCTTCTCTTGCCGTGAAAGCGGCCGGCCTGGGGCTGCGCGTCGCGCTCATTGACGGGGATATCGGCCTGCGCAGCCTGGATTTGATGCTGGGCATGCAGGACAGAGTGCTATACGACATGGCGGACCTGGTGAATCGGCGCTGCACGCTGGACCAGGCCTTGATCTGGCACCCGGACTATCCTACCAAGCTCTGCCTGATGGTGGGCGGCCAGTCGGCCAAACCCAAGGACTTTGAACGGAGCGATTTGAAGAAGATTGTCAGCACCCTCAAAAAGCGGGTGGACATCGTGCTGATTGACGGGCCGGCGGGACTGGGCCGCGGCATCCGCAACTTCATCGGCCTGGCCGATGAGGTGGTCATTGTGACGACACCTGATCCCGTCGCCACCCGCAGCGCGGAAAAGCTGTCGGGCATGCTCTATGCCGGCGGCGCCCGCCCAAGCCTGCTCATCAACCGCGTCCAGATAGACAGGGTGCTGTCCGGGGACGCCCTCCAGCCGTCCCTGCTGGCCCAGAGCCTGGACCTGCCCCTGTTTGGCGTGGTGGAGGAGCACCCCGGCATCGCGCCGGCCCAGCTCAAAGGGCAGACCGCGGCGCAGATAGAGGATGAACACTTGCAGAATCTGCTTAAAGACATCGTGCTGGGCATGAAGGGCATCACCTTCCAGGTGAGCGATTATGAGCCTGAAACGCTGACCTGGTTCCAGCGCTTTGTGAAATGGCTTGAGGCATAAGGATGAGTTTATTTGAAGACAAGCGGTCCCGGCCGCATTTTGACTTTTTGCTGCTGCTGTCGATGTACGCGATGATGATCATCGGCGTTATCGCGATTTCCGTGGCCAACTTTGTACCGTCGGAAACCCAGGACCTACCGCTGCTGAACAAGATCCTGGCGTCCAACACCGGTTCCTGGCAGGCCATATTTGTGGTGGCATCGCCTGCGGCGGTCTGGTTCATCGTCAGCGTTCCCTATGAGCACTTTAAGACTTTCGCGCCTTTGTATTACGTGGCCATCATCGCCTTTCTCTTTATCGTCATGGTCACCTCCAGCGCCATCCGCGATGTCCGCGCCTGGTTCCAGGGCCCCCTGGGCCGCATGCTGCAGCCGGCGGAGTTCTCCAAGCTCACGGTCATCCTGATGCTGGCCAAAGAGCTGTCCTTGAACGAAAAACCATTGAGCAGCATGCGTTCCGTGCTGCGCATCGGCACCTTTGTGCTGCTGCCTTCCTTCATTACATACAGCTCCGGTGAAACAGGCAGCGTCATCATCCTCATGGGCATCGCCTTTTTAATGCTCTACTTTGGCGGTGTGGACTGGAAGTGGATTCTGGTCATCACCGTGGTGGCCGTGCTTGGCATCACCGCCCTGATTGCCTACGGCGTGCTGGGGGACAGCGACAGCTACATGCTGCGCCGCATCCTGGCCTTCATCGACCCGGAGGCCTACGCCAGAACCACGGGGCTTCAGCTACTGCGCTCCCAGGAGGCGATTGGTTCGGGCGGGCTGACCGGCGTCGGCCTCTTTGTCCCCGGTTCCATGAGCCAGTTGGACTTTGTGCCGGAGGACTGGACGGACTTCGTTTTTGCCACCATCGGGGAGGCCGTTGGCTTTGTGGGCACGGTGTCCATCGTGCTGCTCTTTCTGTTCATGGTGTTACGGATGCTGTACCTGTCCCGTTTCACCTATGACTCCTTTGGCCGCCTGGTCATCATCGGCGTGATGTCCATGCTGTTTTTGCACGTGTTCCAGAACATCGCCATGACCATCGGCCTCATGCCCATCACCGGCATCCCGCTGCCCTTTTTAAGCTATGGCGGTTCAAACCTGCTCACCAACGTCATCGGTATCTCCCTGGTGCTCAACATCACCAAAAACCGCACCGCGGCCCTGCCAAACTACAATATCCCCGCCGGCCATGCCCTGCGTAGGCGGCGGCGCAGGAAGGCTGCTCCTGTCTATGTCAACCTGACAGGGGAGAAGGGGCTGTCCAGGCTGCGCATCCGTCGCAAATCCCGGGAAAAGGCCCAGGCCTGAACCCCGCGGGAATGAAGTAAAATAGCCACATGCCAGACAAATGCCATTGTGTACAGTCATTTTGACCGCGATGTCTTGTCAAGCCTGCCATCCCCCTGTATAATGCCCGCGATATTGACATTCTTGGAGGTTTCCTGATGACCCTGGTAAAGTGCCCGCGCTGTGAGCTGAACTATCTGCGCAACAACGAATCCATCTGCAAAATTTGCCATCGCGAGCTGTATGGCAATCAGCCCATTGAAGAGGTGGAGACCTGCTCAACCTGTAACGAAGCGCCTGCTTTGCCCGGCAAGGATGTCTGCCTGTATTGCCTGCGGGAAATGAACAAGCAAAAGGGTGTCAAGGAGGAGTTGGAGGAGCCGGTTGAAATCGGCCTGGACCCTGTCAGCGGCATGGAAGAGATGATTCCTGACATCGCCAATGAAGACGACCCGGACTTCCATGTGATGGGTGACGCGCTGTCGTTGGAGGAAATGAGCGAGCAGGAAGACAATGACAGCGATGACGACGAGGAGAATGATGACTGAAGCCCCCCGGATTTTTGCCATCAGCGACCTGCATCTCCCGGGAGGGGATGACAAGTCGATGGATTTGTTCGGGCAGCACTGGCAGGATCATTTTGATAAAATCCGGGAGGACTGGATACAAAGGGTAAGGCCGCAGGACCTGGTCCTTCTGCCCGGAGACATCTCCTGGGCGATGCGCCTGGAGGATGCCGTGCCGGACCTTTTAGCCATCGGAAACCTGCCCGGTACCAAGGTGATGATCAAAGGCAACCACGATTACTGGTGGAGTTCCTTAAGCCGCGTCCGGGCAGCCCTGCCGGACCATTTTTTTGCGGTTCAAAACGACGCGGTCCTGATTGGCGAAACCCTCGTGTGCGGCGCCCGGGGATGGACCATGCCAGGCGGGGATGACAACCAGCCCGATACGGAGCGCATCTACAACCGGGAGTTGATTCGCCTGGAACTGTCCCTGCAGCAGGCGCAGCGCAAGCGGACCGACCAGCGCCTGGTGGTGATGTGTCACTTCCCGCCCTGCAATTCCCGAGGCGATGACAGCCCCGTGACCCAGCTGATGGAACAGTACGGCGCGGATGATGTGGTGTATGGCCACTTGCATGGCCCGGCCTGCGCCTCAGGCTTCAGCGGCCAAAAAAACAAGGTGCGCTACTGGTTCGCCTCCTGCGACTGTGTGCAGTTTCGTTTGCAGGAATTGCGTTAAGCCTGCCACTTTCCGCCACCAAGCCCCTGTTGGGCCAGCGTGAAAGGTAAAAACAGCCGGGAAACCAGCCGCGGGATGGGTGGGGCCATCCAAGAAATGGGGGAAAGGCACACCTTCTTCCACAAGAAACAGGTTGTTTGCCCAAGCCAAAAGTTGAACCGCGCTTTCCCCAAAAGATCGGAAGGCGTGAACCACAGCCAAATTCATCGAAAGCACCAAGAAACCATGTAGTTCCATGGCAATAATTTCAAATTCAAAAGGGGAGCAGAAACGGCTGTTCCCCTTCTTTTTATTGCTTATAAGAACACACATTCGCAACTTTGACTTGAAATCATTGATTTCACCGCCATCTTCACCCAAAAACGCGCGGGCGATCACGCCCAAAGTTTACTGCCTCGGATGAGATGTGGTACTTTGTGTTCGAAAAGGGTGATAAGTGGTGATTGGTGGTGAGAAACTTGCCGGATCTGGGGAAGGGTTCCCACGCTGAGGGTGCTCAGGAGCAGGCCGCGAACAGCAGGCTTGATGCCCGCCGGCTGGGTTTCATCGGGGTTTACAACCACTCCATCGACGCCAAAGGCCGTGTCATCGTGCCGCTGCCCTTTCGGGGGCTGCTGGGGGACCGCATCATCGTCGGTGTGAACATGGCCCAGGACTCCATCGCCATCTATCCCTATGACGTCTGGGTTGACAAAGTGGACATGCTGACCCGTTTGAGCCACGAGGACGTGGCGGCAGAATTCTTCCTGGACCGTTTCGCGATGTATTCCTTTGACGGTCTGGGCTTTGACTCCCAGGGCAGGGTGCTCCTTCCGGCGGCGCTGCGGGACCTGTTCTTGCAGGACGCGCAGGGGGTACAGGTCTCCGGCACCACGGAATACGTGAAAATCGTTTCTGATGAGCAGGCCAGGCTGGAGCGCGAGCGCTTCATCACCCAGTTCCCCGACCCGCTCAAGGCCATCAGTGAGATCCAGGCCAGGGCACGGAAAAAGCTAAACGAGGGCCAGTAAGCAGTCCTTCAGAAAGGAAGCAGTCATGCAGCAGGCAAAGCAAGCAAATTTCAGGCAATATGTGTTGGCGGGTACCCAGTTACAGCAGCGGGAACGGATCGCTGTTTCCAACCATGTCAGCATTGAAAACCCGGGAGAGGATGACAGCCGGCAAGCGTTCATCGCCAAGGAAGGCCAGCAAAGCGGTCTGCGCGTCTCCTACAAGTGGGCCGCGCTGTTGGTGGCCTTTTGTGTGTTCCTGTGCGTGCTGATGATTGGCGGCAAGATTGCCTTGACGCGTTCCTTGGAAGGGGAGTATGCTCAACTCAGTGCCCGTTACCAGGCGGCCCAGATGGAGCAGCAGCGCTTGATGGACATCTTTGAGGAAAAAAGCGATGCCTCCGGGATTTGCTATTACGCGGTTCAGTCCCTGGGCATGCGCCTTGCCGGCCACCAGGAGACCATTGGCGTGCAGGCGGCGGGCTTGCCCATGACCATGAATTACCAGACCCTTCGCGGGAGTGCGTCAAACGGGCAGTAATCTGACAAGAAGAGGTTTGTATGAACTTATCCACGCTTGCGTCTGCGGCGCTGGGCTATGTACTGGAAATCACAGGCGACTGTGAGATCGACAGCCTGAGCGCGGACAGCCGTGAACAAACATCAAATGGTTTGTTTTTTTGTATTATGGGCGCGCACCATGATGCCCACCGCTTTGCCGGGCAGGCCATCAACAACGGGGCGGTCGCGCTCATGGTGACCCAGCTGCAGCCGCAATTGAACGTGCCCCAAATCAAAGTCAGCAATGACCGCGCTGCGATGGCCCTCATCGCACGCGCGTTTTTTGGCTATGCAGACCGGCAGATGAAGCTCATTGGGATCACCGGCACCAAGGGCAAGACGACCACCAGCTACCTGGTCAAGGCCATCCTGGAAGCCGCCGGGCACACCGTCGGACTGATTGGCACCACCGGCAACATGGTGAGGGACCAATGGGTCAAGGGCAGCTTGACCACGCCCGACCCCATCGACCTGCACCGCACGCTGCGTCTGATGGCGGACGCGGGCTGCACCTTTGTGGTGATGGAGGTATCCGCCCATGCCATCGCCATGCACCGCCGGGAAGGCGTGGTGTTTGAAGCGGGCTGCTTCACCAACCTCTCCCAGGACCACCTGGATTTCTTTGGCGGCATGGAGAACTACTTCCAGGCCAAGCGCGCCTTCTTTATGAACGGCAGCGTCAAAAACGCCGTTGTTTCCCTGGATGACCCCTGGGTATCCCGCTTGAGCGGCGAATTGCAGATGCCCAAGATCAGCTATGCCATCTGCACCAACGCCGACTTGTTCGCTCGGGACATCCATATTGAGGAAGGCGGGGTCGCCTTCATGCTAAGCCTGTGGAATGACCGCTATTACCCGGTGCGGCTGAAGTTGATGGGCATGTTCAACATCTACAACGCCATCGCCGCGGCGGGCATCGGCCTGATTATCGGCGTGGAGCCGGAGATTATCACCAAAGCCTTGGAGAGTGTCACCAGCGTCCCCGGGCGCGCCGAAGTGCTGGACACCCACACGGAGTACAAGGTCATCCTGGATTACTCCCATTCGCCGGACTCCCTGGAAAACATCCTGACCGCGGTGCGGGAATTCATCAAAGGCCGGCTGATTGTGGTCTTTGGCTGCGGCGGGGACCGTGACCAGGGCAAACGCCCCCTGATGGGCGCCATCGCCGGGCGTATGGCGGATTTTTCCATCCTCACCAGCGACAACCCGCGCGCGGAAGACCCCCATGAAATCCTTCACGCCATTGAAGAAGGCATCAAGCCAACCGGCGGGCTGTACACCGTGATTGAAAACCGCCGCGAAGCCATCCGGCACGCGCTGCAGCAGGCACAAAGCGGGGATGTGGTGCTGCTGGCCGGCAAGGGGCATGAAACCTATCAGGAAATTGAAGGCGTCAAGCGCCCCTTTGATGAGAAGGTCATCGTGGCCCAGCTGCTGGTTGAAATGGGCAGCAAGGAACACAGTGATGCTTGAGTTGTTAAGCGCGGTCATCGCGCTGGTCATCGTGCTTCTTTTGATGCCCGGCTTCATCCGTTTTATGAAGGAGCGGGGCATGATTCAGCCTGGTTATGAGCTGGGCCCGGATTCCTTTAAAAAGAAGAAGGAAAAGCCCCCAAACATGGGCGGCCTGGTCATCGCGCTCGCGGTAGTGATCGCCTCCCTCATCATCAGCCAGGTCGCGGGCTCTTCCAACCTCGTGCTGCTGTTGATGATTGCCGCGCTTGGCGGCCTGGGCATCGGCTTTGCGGACGACTTCATCAAGGATGTCCAGCACCACCATGAAGGGCTCAAGCCCCGGTACAAATTGATTGGACAGACTTTGGTCGGTTTTATCTTTGCCCTGATCACCGCGAACCTGGTGGGCACTGCCATCCACCTGCCTTTCACCAAGGCCACCTGGGAACTGGGCTACGCCTATGTGCCGCTGATGACCCTGCTGTATGTCTTCATGACCAACTCCGCCAACCTGCAAGACGGCGTGGATGGCCTGATGGGCACAGTCACCGCGGTGGGTAGCGCGGCTTTGGGCGCGCTGGCCTTGGTTATCCGTGGCGGCAGCGTATCCGACCCGGCCATCGCCTATGTCTGCTTCGCTTTGGCGGGAGCCAGCCTCGGCTTTTTGCATTACAACCAGCACCCCGCCAAAATCATTATGGGGGACACCGGCTCCATGTTCATCGGCGGGCTGCTGACCGGGGCCGCCATGGTGCTGCGCTTGCAGCTATGGCTGCTGCCGCTGTGCTTTACGATGATTATGTCCTCTGTTTCCGTCATCGCCCAGCGCGTGTATTTCAAACTCACCGGCGGCAAGCGGTTAATCAAGATGTCCCCAATCCACCACCATTTTGAGATGAGCGGGTGGAGTGAGAACACCATCGCGAGGCGCTACCTGCTGACGGTGATGGCGCTGTCGGTGCTGGCGGCGCTGGCGGTCATCCCCATCGCTCCTTAAGGAGTACGCCATGCAAAGCAAACCAGCGCTTTCAGACCACGCCATCCAGCAGTATGCCGGGAAAACCGCCCTGGTCATCGGCGCCGCGCGCTCCGGCCTGGCGGCCGCAGAATTGCTGTTGGCTTTGGGTGCCAAGGTATTGCTCAATGACAGCAAGCCCAGAGAAAACTTCCCGGCCCTGCCGGAAGCCCTGCAAGCGCCTGCTTGTGAGCTGCTCTTTGGTAAGCCTGCGGACGCGCTCTTGCAGCGCGTTGATTTTCTGGTCATCAGCCCGGGGATTCCCATTGACGCGCCGGTTTTGAACCTGGCCAGGGAGATGGGCAAGCCGGTCTATGGGGAGCTGGCCTTCGCGGCCTCCTGTGCCACGCAGGACATCATCGCCGTCAGCGGCACCAATGGCAAGACGACCACCGTTTCCCTGCTGGGTGAAATCTTCAGCCAGGCCGGGCGGGTGGTGCATGTCGCTGGCAACATCGGCTTCCCGCTGTCCGCCGCTGTGCTGCGCGCCAAAAAGGAAGATTTATTGATTGCCGAGGTGTCCAGCTTCCAGCTGGAAACGGTGGATGGCTTTCACCCCCTGGCCGCGGCCATGCTCAACATCGCGCCGGACCACCTGGACAGGCACCACGATATGGAAACCTACATCAACCTCAAGAAAGCGCTGTTTATCAACCAGACGGGGCAGGACTACACCATCCTTAACCACGATGACGCCCAAGCTGCGGCAATGGCCAGGGACACAAAGGCCAAGGTCGTCTGGTTTTCCCTGTCGGGCGGGGTCACGCATGGCGCTGTCTGCCATGATGATCAACTGTTCTGGCGGGACCAGGGAGAAGACAAGCTCATCTGCGGCCGGCATGATCTGAAGATTCCCGGGCAGCACAATGTGGAAAACGCGCTGGCGGCCATCGCGGTGGCCCACAGCCTGGATATTCCGCTGCCTGTCATTTCCTATGCGCTGCGGGTTTTCGCCGGGGTGGAGCACCGCATCGAATTCGTGCGCGAACTGGACCGGGTGCGCTGGCTGAATGATTCCAAGGGCACCAACCCTGACTCCACCATCAAGGCCATCCAGTCCATGACACAGAGCACTGTCCTGATTGCCGGGGGCTATGACAAGCAGATTCCCTTCGCGTCCCTGGCGGACGCGGTGGCAAACTCCGGCAAGATCGGCCATGTGGTTCTCTTTGGGCAGACCGCACAAAAAATCAAGGACGCCTTGACTGAAGCCAACTATCTGCACACGACGCTGGTGGCTAGCCTGGAGGACGCCGTGCTCCTTGCGCAGTCACTGGCCAAGGCCCCCGGCAATGTCCTGTTTTCACCAGCCTGCGCCTCCTTTGATATGTTTCATGACTATGAGCAAAGGGGAAAGGCGTTCAAGCACCTGGTCCTCTTGTTGAACCCAAAGGGAGACTGATATGCAGCCACCGCCGCGCCCGCCGGACACCAGCCAAAGACAACCGATGCAGCCGCAAGCGGGCTATCCCAACGCGCCCGCGCACCAGCCGGGCTTTCAGGAAGACTGGGCACAAGGGCAGGAACCGCAGCAGTACCAGGGCATGGACCAGCAGTTTGAGGAGGCGGAAGCGGAGCTGCAGCCCTACGCGCGCCTGCCCAAGATCATTGTCGGCGTGCTGCTGGCCATCGGCATTTTGATGGTTCTGCGCTTCCAGGTGTTCACCATCCGCAACGTCAATGTGCAGGGCCTGGTGAACATCCCCTGGCAGACCGCGGCCAGCAACGCCGGATTAGACCAAAGTCCGTTTTATTTCACCCTCAGCGAGGACAAGGTGCGCGAGGGAATCAACAAGAACCGTTACCTGGTGTTTGAATCCATGACCAAGATCTTCCCCAACACGGTCATCCTCAAATTGCAGGAGCGCAAGCCCTTCGCCTTTTTCACCCACCTGGGCCTGGGCTATGTGCTGGCGCAGGATGGCATGGTGCTGGAACAGACACGGGAACTGAAAGACGGAGAGGGTTTGATTCAGGTTCAGGGCCTGTCCGTCTGGGGGCAGCAGGCCCCCGGCACTTTCCCCAGCAGCACGGACCCCAGCCAGGCGGAAGTGCTGGTCGCCCTGTTTCATGAACTGCAAACCTGGGGCTTTGACAGCCAGGTTGTCAGCATCGATGTCTCTCAAAGCCTCAACCTGTCATTGCAGACACGGGACGGCTACACCGTCAACCTGGGCAGCAGCGAATACCTGCATGCCAAGGTGGGCACAGTGACCTCCGTCGTGGGGGAACTGCGCAGGCGTTTGATGACCGGCGGCATCATCGAAGCCACCCTTCCGGGTGAAGCCACCTACCTGGCCGCGCAGCAAAACGGCGCATAAACCAATTGATTTGTTACATCCACTTGAATAATGCGGCTCTTACAGGCTGTGAAAATGCCAAAAGGCTTGAAAAGACTTGCAACCATATCACAAAACAGTTACAATAAGCCGGACGAAGATTCATTTTGCTGTCCTTTTACCGGCAACTGGATTTTATTTTCTGGGAAATGCCCGAGAAATGGAGTGATTTGCGATGAGGAGCACCATCAGCGTTATAGATTTTGGTACCAGCAAGATCGTTGCACTGATCGCTGAAGTCAGCGCGCGCCAGCGCTGTGATATTATTGGTGCCGGCACCACGCCATATGACGGCTATGCCAACGCGCGGTGGAACAACGGCGCGGCGGTGAACGAGGCCCTGGCCACCGCCATCGCGACCGCGGAAGAGCAGGCCCGTGCCTCGGTCAAATCCGTGTTTGCCGGTGTGCCCGGACAGTTTTCAAAAGTATATTCCTTTGAAGTCAAGGTGGACTTGCAAGGCGCTGACCCGCATGTCTCCAGCCGTGACATCTCGGCGCTGTTCGCCCTGGCGGATGAGCAGGTGCAGGGCATTCCCGGCACACCCATTCACCGCAGCCCGGCCTGGTTTGTGGTGGATGACGGCAAGAAAACGCTGGAACCGCTCAACCAGCACGGCAATGAATTGCGCGCGTTGATTTCCTACGTGGTGGCGGACCGCTTCTTCATCGAGGACATCACCCAGCGCCTCCTGGCGGTGGGCAAGACTGCGGCCGGCTTTTTCTCCACCCCCATGGGCGAGGCCATGCTCTTCATCTCCGAAACAGACCGTGACCGCACGGCCTTGCTGATTGACATCGGTTACCTCAACACCGACATCATGGCGGTGGAAGGCGATGCCATCATCTTCCACAAAACCCTGCCCCTGGGAGGCGGCCACATCGCGGCGGACCTGGCCTACGGGCTGGAAGTGCCGCTGGAAAGCGCCGAGCAAATCAAGCGCAGCTTCGAGTTTGGCCCGGGCAGCACCAAGACCAGCTTTGACGTGCTGCTCTCAAACGGCGCCACGCAGACCTTCACCCGTGACAAGGTTTCAGAAATCCTGCTGCCGCGCGCGGATGAAATCTGCGATGCCATCATCGCCGCTGTGAAGGAATCCGGCGTGCGCCTGGGCAATTGGTCCCCTGTGTACTTAACCGGCGGCGGCCTGTCCATCAACAAGGGCGGGCGCGAATACCTGTCTGAAAAGATGGAGCGCCCCGTGCGCGAGCTGCCCCGCAAGGCCGTCAAACTGTCCAGCGCCATCTACTCCAGTTCTTTAGGGTTGCTGGACCTGATTATCGACACCAAGAACACAGCCTCTGCCAATCAATCGGGCATCAAGGGCTTTTTCCGCAGCCTCATCAGTGGCTAAGACACATTCATCAAAAGGGGGCCAATCCATGCAAATCAAGCAAGTGGAGCCTGAAGTTTCCAACAATTTCGCGTCAATCAAGGTCGTCGGCTGCGGCGGCGGCGGCGCCAACGCGGTCAACCGCATGGTGGACGCCGGTCTGAAGGGCGTCGAGTTCATCGCCGTCAACACCGACA
>LSQX01350200.1_pt1 | contig 18664 bp, 11 predicted proteins | sample 654561 | NCBI WGS metagenome assembly LSQX01 (sample SAMN04489861, study PRJNA283612) | anaerobic digester metagenome | isolation source: 4 biogas reactors fed with cattle manure at either 37C or 55C with and... | place: Denmark: Kongens Lyngby | collected 2014
CTCAGGTAAGCGTCAAAAGAAACAATTTGTGTGCACTACAGAAGTAATTCGTTCTGGATAGAGAGTTTTGAGTATTTTTGCTTGGTAAAATTCATAGATCATGAATTCAAGGAAACATCAAAATTTGATTTTGCAAAATAAATGAAGAAAATATTACTAATATTTGGAACCCGTCCTGAAGCTATCAAAATGGCTCCTCTTGTAAAACTGATTCAGTATGAACACAAAAAATACAGAACCTACGTATGCGTTACCGGGCAACATCGGGAAATGTTAGATCAGGTATTGGAAATTTTTGACATTCAGCCTGATTACGACATAAACATCATGAAAAGCGGGCAAGATTTGTACGACATCACTTCAAAAGTACTTTTAGGTGTTCGTGATGTATTGCATGAGGTGCATCCTGACTTGGTTTTGGTTCATGGGGATACAACAACATCAACCACAGCAGCCCTCGCATCATTTTACCAGCAAATTCCTGTAGGCCATGTTGAAGCAGGTTTAAGGACCTATAATATGAAAAGCCCATGGCCAGAAGAAATGAACAGACAAATAACTGGTAGAATTAGCACCTACCATTTTGCTCCAACCAAAACAAGCAAAGAAAATCTTATTAAAGAAAATAGTAATGAAAAGAGTATTGTAGTTACCGGCAATACTGTTATTGATGCTTTATTTTTGATTTTGGAACGAATTAAAAATGATGGTACGCTTATTGAAAATATAAAAAATCAGATAAAATTTCGTGGTTACAACACCAACAGGCTAAATGAAAGAAAACTGGTGCTAATTACCGGACACAGGCGAGAGAACTTTGGGGAAGGATTTTTAAACATTTGCCAGGCATTAAAAACACTTTCTACTGAAAATCCGGAAGTTGACTTTTTATACCCGATGCATTTAAACCCTAACGTAAGAAAGCCAATTAACGACATTTTTAATGATCAAGTGATACAGAATATGTTTTTCATTGAGCCTTTAGACTATTTACATTTTGTTTTTTTGTTGGATAAATGTCATTTTGTACTTACCGATAGCGGAGGTGTACAGGAAGAGGCTCCCAGTCTTGGCAAACCTGTCCTGGTTATGCGCGACACAACTGAAAGACCTGAAGCGTTAGACGCAGGAACAGTAGAACTTGTAGGAACTTCCTACAATACTATTGTAGAAAAAGCTACCCTTCTTTTGAATGATTCAAATTATTATTCTAAAATGAGCATGGCCATGAATCCTTATGGCGATGGTAAAGCCAGCCAACGCATAGTTGACTTCCTGGATAAAAATATTCTGCCATGAAAAACACGAATCACTGTGTGTTTTATCATGGCGACCTTAAATATGAAGGAAGGATTTGTGCAATTATCAGATCCCTGGCAAATTCTTTCCCAAGCCATAATATTTACCTCTACGAACTTAAAGTTACAAATGACTATTACAAAGGCCTCCTCCCTAAAAATGTAATAATAAAAAAACCACGGCTATTTCTACATAAATTTAAAAAATCACCCATTACTACTCCACTCTTGTTTTTTGAATTCGCAATCAGAGCACTACTTTTTCTACTATCGAAAAAGCCAATTTCTGTACAAGTGCATAATGAAATGGTAACTTTAGGACCGTTGGCATACAAATATCTTTTTCCGGGATGCCAATATGTTTATGATGATAAAGAGCTTTATTTACCCAAAGATGGAAATATTTTTAAATCATTGTATTGCATCGAACAACAACTAATTAAAAAAAGTGATCTTGTAATTATTACCAATAACTATCGGAAAAAAGCTTTATTAAAACTTCACCACTACAAGCTAAAATATTTAATAGTTGATAACTATGTGTTTCAAAATGGAGCAAAAGCGCTATCTGATTCTCATCGGACGAAGATTGAATTTTTTAAGAACCAGAAAAAAAAAATATTGATACACCAGAGTGTATTAAAAAAAGACAGGGGCTTGGACAATTTCAAAGAATTAATATCTCAACTACCCGACAATTGGATTTTAGGTTTTATCGGTATTAAGAACGAAGCATTCTCTGAGTTACTACAAAACATTGGGGTATCTCATCGGGATAAGCTGCATAATTTTGGATACATTGATTATAATGAACTTGACTCCTTTTACAATTATATTGATGGCGCTGTGATATTCTACAATGCAAATACTTTTAATAACAAGTACTGTGCGCCCAACCGGCTATACTCAGCAGCCAACAATGGAGTCCCAATCATCGTAAACCATGACAATTTTACTTTAAGTAATTTTATACAAAAACACCAGAATGGTGTTGTTTTTAATCGGGAGAGTTTATCACGCTTCTTCAACGATTATGAATCATTTAAAAACAATTCAGAAAAACTTAAAGGCAAATACTGCTTTAAAGAAAGCATACCGGATATTCAAGATTATTATTCCCGGATGAATAATTAAATTAAGATATCAAGATCAGCCAATAGCCTGGTCAACCCTTTAAAATATCATCCAATAAATCATTCAAATCATTAAGCATTTCTTCATTTTTATCTCGTTCAACTTCTACAATATCATTAATACTTTGAGTCATTGCTGAATAATTTTCATCGATAATTTTGATGCCCTTTTTAAAGTCATCGATTGAATAGGGATAGTTCCAAATCGGCATATTAAACTTCTCTGCAACCATGGTCAGTTTAGGTTCGATGCCAATACTCATAAACGGTTTTCCCATCAAAGCCGCAACCAATGCGCCATGATACCGTGTGGTTACAAATAAATCATATGAAGCTAAGTGATACAGAAAATCTTCAATTTGCATATTTTCAGGATCCCAGATATCCAATTTATCCCCATACCCTTCTTTTAATAAAAAATTAATACCTTTTTTATCTTTAGGTTCGCAAAAAGAGATTATCCTTAAAGTCTCATTACCTTCTGCAAGAGCAGCAATTTGTCTAATAAATGATGCCTTTTCCTTTGAATAATCCCAATCCCGAATGATAATGGCAATCTTCTTATTTTTGTTGACATTAGTTTTAAATGGAATCCAATATTTTTCAGGTAGTGAGAATATCAAATCCGAGCCATTCTTACATTTCACGCCATTGGTTTTACAGATTTCTAAACTAAGCACATCCCTCACAGCAACAAAATGGCTACCCTTTAGCAGATCCATAGTTTTATTAAAAAACGAATCGTGTTCAAAAAAAGGCCCAATTCCTACTCCGACCAGAGCTATTTTAGTGTAAATAGTGGGTGATCGCTTTGACCATATTTTTTTTATTTTATCTATGATTTTACCTGGTTTTTTAATTAGAAGAATTATCTGATCCAGGTAATTTATGAATAACTGGTTTTTCCATTTTCTAAATGTTGCAAACTGAGTTCCTCCTGCATATAATAAAAGATCATAAGAATCTCTTTTATCCCTTTCGCCAACCAATTTTGCATCTTCCACAAATCTGCTAATGTATGCCGAACGAGAAAAGACCTCTATTTCGAGATCGTAATTGTAACTCCTCAAGTACTTTATCATTGAAAATATTAATAAATCATCTCCGAAATTGAAATTACCGATCGATCCTTTAACAAGTACTTTATTAGGTGACTTGACTGGTAAACTTTTATCTTTCATACCCAATATCTTTAATTTTAGATGCTCAAAAAAATCTCAATATCTAAATGTCATACTTAACACCTCTCCAACACCTCAACAATCCTCCCGGCAGTTTTCCCATCCCACAAATCGGGGATGGTGCCTTTTTTCCAATCGCCGTTTAGGATTTGCCCGGCAAACTTAACAATTACTTCTTTTTTGGAAGCTGCCAGTTCGCTGGTGCCTTGCGTAATGGTGATGGGACGTTCGGTGTTTGCGCGTAAAGTGATACACGGAATTTGATACACGGTGGTTTCTTCCTGTATGCCGCCACTATCGGTCATCACAAAACGGGATTCGCGCACAAGCCTTCCAAAATCATGATAACCCAATGGATTGGTGAAGATGAGCTTATCGAAAGATTCGATTTTTGAGGTTAAATTAAATTTACCCAACATTTTACGCGTGCGGGGATGTACCGGAAAAACCACCTTTATCTGCTTTTGTATTTGTTCGATGGCATCCATAATCTGGCTTAGGTCAGCGATCTGATCAACATTGGATGGCCGGTGAAGGGTAAGCAGTGCGTATTCCCTTTTCTCCAGCCCCAATTTTTGAAGAATTTCCGAGCGGTCGATGTTGGCCTGCTGCTGTATCAGCGTATCGATCATAATGTTGCCGACCATGTGAATTTTGGAATCATCATGACCTTCTTTTTTCAGGTTTTCAACAGCATCACGGGATGGAGGCATCAAAATATCAGCAATCGAATCGGTAACCATGCGGTTGATTTCTTCGGGCATGGTTCTGTCCCAGCTTCTGATGCCGGCCTCTACATGAACTACTTTTATGCCTCTCTTAGCAGCCACAATTGTACAAGCCATGGTCGAGTTTACATCGCCAACTACCAGCACCATGTCGATGTGCGTAGTATCGAGATAGTCATCGAATTTCTCCATGATGGTGGCCACCTGTTTGGCATGTGTATTTGAACCCACCTCAAGATAAACATCGGGTTCGGGAATGGATAATTCTTTAAAAAAGCTTTCCGACATTTCGTAATCGTAGTGCTGGCCGGTGTGCAAGAGTATGGGTTCGATCTTTTCGGATTGCAGCATCGCGTGCATGATTGGCGCGATTTTCACAAAATTTGGCCTTGCACCAACAATATTTACCACCCTGAGTTTATTATTAATCATATTCATCAATCTCTGCTAATTTTTCTACAAACCTCTCTACCAGGACTTTTCCGGCATTCTCAAATAAACGATTATACAAAAGTACCCAAGGCAAAACTAATTCATTTTCGCAACAAAAGTCTGATTCTCTACCTCAGCAAAGTTACACTTCCCTGTTTTGTCCTGTCGGCCACGCTGCCATATTTAGTGATGGCGCTGTACTTGCACACCCAAAAGTAAACACCTTCGGCAGCGTCGGTGCCGTTTATTTTGCCGTTCCATTGCTCGTCGAGGTGGCTCAGCTCGTGCACGATACGTCCCCAACGATTGAAGATGATCATATGGAAAGCTGTGATGCCGCCGGGATTAACAGGCTCCGCAAAAAAGTAGTCGTGGTGGGTGTCGCTGTTAGGTGTAAAAAAGTTCGGTACATCGATGTCGGCGCAAGCATCGATGTAAATGGAATCGGTAACGTGGCAAAACCCGTCGAAGGCTGTAAGCCAATACCAGCCGGCGCTGCTCACCACAATGCTGGTATCGGCAGAGCCGGTGCTCCAGTTGTGATGGCTATAGACGCTGCCCGGCCAAAGCATGAGCGCTTCGCCGTCGCACAAAGTGGTGTCGCGGCCAAGGTTGAGATTATCTGTGTAAAAAACTACCTTCACGGCATTTTCATATTTCCCACAAATCGTCTCTATCTGCACCTGATACAATCCGGGCATAGTCACCAGATATTCTGGCGTGGTAGTCCCATCCTGCCAAAGGTAAGCAAGGTGGCCGGTGTCGGCTTGCAGCCAAAGACTGTCACCACGGCAAATCCATTCCTGTTGTGCCAAGCCCAGCGTGGGTGGTTCAAAAAGCGTGACCGTAACGCTGTCGCTGCCGGTGCATCCCAGCTCGTCGGTTACTACTACCCAAAAAACTCCTTCGTGGGTAGCGGTGTAAGAGGAGCCTGTGCTGCCATCGTGCCAGAGATAACTAACAAAGTCGGGCGGCGCCTGAAGCACCACTTCTCCGCCTTCGCAAAGGACGGTGTCGTTAACCATAAAATCCGCAATTACCCTTACGATAAGCTCCATAGAATCGCGGGCAGCACATCCGTTTTCGTCGGTAACTTCGAGCCAATAGATGCCGGCAGTATCGGCCAGGATGCTTTGCCCGTTGGAACCATCCTGCCAAAGGTAGCTTTGGTAGCCTTCGGGGCCATTGAGAAAAATATAATCGCCTTCGCAAATAATTTGGGTGGCCGAACCGATGGTGATTTCAAAATCGTTAAAAACGTCGATATAAATGGAATCCATGGCCGTGCAGCCCATCGTATCGGTAACCTGCACCCAATAGGTTCCGCCAAGTGTGGCTGTGATGGTTTGGCTAAAGGCGCCGGTGCTCCAGAAATATTCATCAAATCCGTCGCCGGGGTCCAGCGTAATGCTATGGCCATAACAAAACGAAGTGTCGTTGCCCAACGAAATATCATACGGCTCTGTAAAATTTACGTTGATGGTGTCGGAGCCGCTGCCGCAGGCATTGCTCACCGCCACCCAATATTGGCCGGGCTGCGTCACCAGCAGCGACTGTCCCTGCGAGCCATCCTGCCAAAGATAACTATCAAAGCCGGCTCCTGCCTGCAACATCACCACATCATTATAACAGATCAGCGTATCGTTCCCCAACGTAATGTCAGGATCGGGCAAAAAGGTAATCTGGATGGAGTCGGTGCCGGTGCATCCCTGCTCGTTTTCTACCTGCACCCAATAAATCCCCTGTTGCGTTACCGCAAAAAATGGATTTGTCGAACCATCCTGCCAAAGATAAAAAGTGTAATCCTGGTCGGGATACAAAACAAACGGCCAGTCGGAGCACACCGCAGTGTCGTTGCCCAGCCACGGCAACGGCGACGGGTGGATGGTCACCTGATGGGTGGCAACATATTGGTTGGAGGGATACTGAATTGTTAAAGTAACCGTGTAATCTCCCGGCGCAGAGAACACATGTACCGGGTTGAGTTGTGTAGAAGTATTGCCGGTTCCGCTGGCAGGATCACCAAAATCCCACAAAACTGAAACAATGTTACTTACATCATTTATCAAAAAAATGGTGGTGTCGCCAAAGCATGTTTGCTGAAAACTGAAATCAGCCAGAAAATAGTTTTGCAGAAAGTTGGGCAAACCCCAGATACATTTTTTACCGGCCAGATAAAACCCATCTTCCACAAAATTACACTGGATGCCTGCTACATTTGGCGAGTTTATCACGCCTAAATAATTATCCCCATAAAGATTGTCGTGTTTTGAAACATAAATTTTTTGATCCGGCGCAAGTTGTAACGCTCCTAAATGGATATTACTCACAGTTCCCACCTGCACTTCTGATTCGATGATGGCTTGTGCGCTGCCGGCATTCAAATCAAACTGGAATATCCTGGAGTTGGTGCCATACTTGCCGATATAAAGTTTGGAACAATCGGGTGAAAATTCAAGGCCATACACCTGCTGGTATTTGGAAGGAAAAGCAATAGCATTAGAAACTACACCGCTATTATTATCAAAATCAAAAAGCTCGAACGACTGTATTCCGCGGTTGACCATCGCAATTTTTTTTCCGTTGGGAGAAACTTTCAATGATCCGTGCACGTCGCCATCGGGCGTACCCTGATATACTCCTACGCTCGAAATTACCGCAGTGGTCTGAAGACCATCAGCAGTAATCAGATAAGCATTAAACTTATCAGAATTCCACAACCGTGTTATCAACCAAATATCAATACCATTTGTGTGGCGCACGCCGGTTACCTTCTCCATGGTCGGACTTATCAAAAAGACATTTTTCACAGAAGTGACCGCTCCCATACCATTGTCCAAATCCATATCCACAATAGAATATCGCAAACCTGTAGTTCCAATCTCAGCGGGCACCGTAAAGATAAAATATTTGGTAGTGCTTAGCGGCCAGGGAACAATAATGCCGGATTGAGTAGAAGACGGATGCCCCATCAGTCCGCTGCCATTTTGCATGATTGAGTGATTGCGGTTCCAAACCGACATGCCATCTGTATAAAACAACAACTCACCCGCCGCATTTGATATCGTTGCACAACCTTCGTCTTGCGACATGCTGCTATTGGTAAGTGGTACGGGATCGCCATCAGAAAAATCCATGCCGGCATACTCCCCAAAATACCAAATGTTGGCTTCTTTTTGCGCTGCCAGATTCAGATGGATTATTACGATAAATAGTATTAATAAAAATCGTCGCATACGCTTATCGCAATAAAGTGATGGTTCCTTTGCTGGTGGTGATTTGCCCGTCGATGCATTTGCCGCGCAACAGATATTGATAAGCATCCACCGCCTGGGCTTCGCCCTGAAAAGTTCCGTCCCAGCCGCGGGAAGCATCGCGCGTGGTAAAGACCATTTCGCCCCAGCGGTTAAAGACCATCAGCTCAAACTCGATAAAGTTGCTGCCACGCACAAACAGCACATCATTTTGCCCGTCGCCGTTGGGCGAAAAAGCGGTGGGAACCACCAACGTGCAAGGCGGGTATTCTCCAATATTTATTGTATCAGCACTCATGCAACCACCTATCGACACCTGCACCCAATATTTGCCTTCGCTTTGCGCAATGATGCTTTGCACAGTGTCGCCTGTCGACCAGTAATGATACGCGTCAGGATTGCCGGCATCCAACAGAATTCGCTCGCTGGCGCGCAACATCGTGTCGGCGCCAAGATCGACAATAGGCGTGGGAATCACCTCCACGAAAAGCTCATCGGTGGCAGTGCAGCCATATTCGTTGGTGACCGTCAGCGAATAGACGCCCGTAGCGTTGGTCAGCATGTAAGGCAGGGTGCTTCCGTCGAACCATTCATAGCTTACATTTTCGCTGTGTTGCAGCGGATAAAGCGTATCCTGACTACACAAAATAATATCGCCGCCAAAATCCACCACAGGAGAAGGAAGCCAGTGAATGGGCAGACTATCGGTATAGGCGCAGTCGTCGGCATAGGATACCGTTACCCACACCAGCGTGTCGGCGGGTTTCACCACATATTCGGGAGCTGTGCTGCCATCGTGCCACAGGAAAGTGCTGTGGGCATCAGGATTAAAATTTTGTGTATTAATAATCGAAACATCCGACGAACAAACGGTGGTGTCGGCAGCAAAGCCATAGATGTAGCCGGGCGCATTGGCAAAGAGCCAGCCATCGTTGTTGGAAATATCGGTACTAAAAAATCCCGCATAAAAAACGGCGCCACCCATTGCCTTCACATCGCGTATCTCGATGTAATCGCCGCTGACGGTAACACCTGCCGGCACCGAAACCATCGCCTGCCCGCCCTCATTTTGCGAGCGCAAAGTTATAGGGAAGCAGTTGTTGCCACGAACATAAAAGTTCTCGGTGATGGTTTGCGTTTTGCCTTCCTGCAGCTCATACAAATTTCCGGGTGTAAGTTTTAATGATCTAAAATCGTTCGTCCCGCTAATTTGGCCATTGCTCATGAGCATAGTGTGGCCAAAATCGTTGGTGCCGCCAATCACAGCTTTCCCGCCAATGATAAGCGATTTGTTGACGGAATTACTTCCGTAGATGGTTCCTGCGCCAAAAATAATGGTGGAATCGATGCTGTTGCTGCCGCTGATGTTTGCAGCATGGTCGAATAGAATCGTCTCTATCACATGGCGGCTTTGCGAAAGCGACCCCATGTTGCCACGAATATGGGCGAAGGTGATGGTGTCGGCATCGTAAATACTTCCCGAACCTTCGATCAGCAAAGTGTCGATGGTGCAGTTGCCATGCACTTCGCCGCTGTTGTCGAAGGTGATGTTGTGGTAACTTGCCCGTGCATCGACGGTGTAAATGCGCGAGGTGCTGCCGTTAAATTTTATGTGGTGATAGGCGATATCACCCGCTCCTTCGGTTCGTACCAATCCATTGTTTTCGGTAGAAATGATGCGGGATTCGGCGCCATCGAAAACGAGATTTTTTATGTTAAGATGCCACGCATTTTGGTTGGTTGCCAATAAACGGACAGTAGCACCCGGGATTTTTAAAGTTCGCTGGGTAGTAAAATTTGAATTAAAAAATTTACAAACCAAATTATTACCATCCAAATCCAGCGCGCCATGTTTAAAGATGATTCCGTCCGAACAGCGAAGCGCATCTTTCAGAAGCCATTCGCCACCAATGCCTTGAAAAGTTATGGGGCTTTTGATATCTACATCAAACGATTGGATATGATGATTCGGTTCGGTAGTTTCAAAGAATAAAGCTCCCTGAAATTCAAAAAATATGTCCGGATTTAGCGTAAGCGAACCATAAATGCGCAGGTTGTTGGTGTCGGGGCCTTGCAGCTCGGCACCTGAAAGGGCGCCTTGCCAGCTCATGCTGTGGCAGGTGGCGTTGCCCATGTCTATCCACACCGAATCATTATTTGTAAAAAAAGAATTTTCATCAAAAAACACATCGTCCACGGGCGTCGGGATACAGTAGCCGCCGGTTCCGCCCGATGTGCCTGACCAGTGCATCGAGTCGCTCCACTGTCCGCTGCCACCCACCCAATAGAGCGCGAGCGCATCGGCAGAATTTATTTCCCATCCGCTGTTGTTGCCCAAATCGACTGAATTGTTGGCTACAAAAGGCAACTCGCCGCCTTCGGCTTTTATATCGCGCAGCGACAAATATTCGCCCGTTACGCCGCCATTGGTCTTGTGCAAAGTAGCCTGCCGCGTATTGTCGTCCGACTGCAAGATGATGGGACCCGTGCAGGCGCCATGCAAATTTAGATTGTTGTGGATAGTTTGCGTCTTGCCATTTTCAAAATAATACGCCCTGGTCTTGGTAAGGGTAAGATCGTCGAAAACATGGCTGCCATCTACAAAGCCATCGCCCAGCAGCGTTGCCGTCCTGAAATTGTTGGTGCCATAGAGGTAGGTTTTGTTGTAAACAATGGTGGTGTCGATGCTGTTGCTGTCGCTGATGATGGCACTTTTATAAAAGAGCGCCGTGTCGATGGTGTTGGCGCCACGAACGGTAGCATCGCCATAAAAATAGGCAATGTCGATCTGGTGGTTGCCGCCCTGAATCAAAGCGCTGTCGGCATAAAAGATGGCTGCACGGATGGAATCGCTGTCGTAAATTTTGCTGAATTGCTCATGGCACGTCAATGTATCAATTTTGCAATCACCCGTTACTCTGCTAAATTTATCATAAAAGGTCACCAGGTTGTAGCGGCACCAGACGCTCTGGGTAAGCCAGGAATTGCTGCCGTGAAACTCCACATTGTTGTAGGTGAGATCAACGGGGCCAAATGAAATCATCTGTGCATTTCTATTGGTTGCCTTTATCAATGATGAATCAGCCTTTAGCGTAAGATTCTGGCTGCACAGATTCCATACTTTTCCCAATCGACCCCTGAGCTGCACGGTAGAAGTTCGAAGAAAAAGCTGGCGTGTGGTGGTATCGGGGGAATGGAATATTTCGCAGGTAACCTTGTTGCCGCGTGTATCGATGCCGCCCAGCTTAAAGAAAATGTTAAGCTGTACTTTGAAATCATCCTCCAGACTCCAGAATCCGCCACGACCTTCAAACCAGGCGTTGGTGTTGTATTGATTTCCTGCCGAACGGATGATGTTGCCCGCATCAACAGCTTCAAAGAAAAACTGCCCCGGGAACTGATTATGAACTTTAGGATGAAAAAAAAGCGAGCCATTCACGCGCATATTGTTTTCGCTACCGCCCTTCAGCGACACCTGACTCACCGTAATATTCTCCCAGTTCATGTCGGCACACACGGCATTGCGCACGTCGATATAGACATTTTGGCCCGCCCCCGAAAAAGAGTTTCCGTCGAACCAGGCATTGTCGATCTCCGTTGGCGGACACTCCCCTCCTGCCCCACCCGACGCCAAATCCCAATGCGTCGGATCGCTCCATTGGCCGGTGCCATTTACCCAATACAAATCTTTAGGCGCCGCAGTCTGGATGTTCCAATTGGTATTATTGCCCCGATCAACCGAATGCGCTGCCACAAACGGAATGTCGCCGGCAGCGTTAATGTCGCGCAACGAGAGGTATTCGCTCTCAAAAGCGCCATTGTATTTGGTAAGTGTGGCCTGCACGCCGTTGGTGTCGGTAAGCATACGAATGGGCGCATAGCAGGTGCCCGGTGCAGTTAGCGACGAATGAATGGTTTGTGTAGAATGCGATCCCAAAGTGTAAGTGCGCCCGGCTGTCAGGGTAAGATCATCAAAATTATTGGCACCAGCCACAAAACCATCATCACCGAGCAGTGCCACCTGAAAAATATTGGTTCCCTCGATGTTGGCAAATTTTAAGATGGTAAGCTCGTCAATAACGTTGGCGCCGAGGATGGCTCCGCTCCCCTTGATAAATGCATATCCGACTGTGTTGGCATTTTTAATAATGGCTCCCTGTTCCACCAAAAGGGTATCAATAAAAGTGGTTCCGTCAATTTTACACGCATCCCGACACGCCAAATATTTGATGTGGTGTATCCCGGAATACACCTGACCATAACCAACAATTTCGACATAATTTATCTTATCGCTTCCGCTAATGGAGCCGCTGCCGGCAAAGAGCAAGCTATCTATCACGTGCTTCCCCGACACGGAACCATCAATAAAGGTCACCAAATTAAATACTGTTGTAGCTCCCGTGTTGGCGAGCGATCCGGCGAAGCCTGTAAAAAATGCATTGTTATAAATAAATCTTCCTCCTTGTTGTGTGGTGAGGCTGCTGCTTACGCGAAATGTCGACTGCGCTGCGTCGAGCGTAAGGTTGGTGCCATTTATCGACCAATCGTAAACTTTCACCGTGGATGTGCCCAAAAGAACCGAGCGCAATTCGGTGGTTGATGATTCGAAATTATTAATATCAAAGAGGAAATTATTTGTTTAAAACTCCCCCTCAGAAGGCTTACATTACCAATGGAATGATAATCATCCTCAAGTTCCCAGCCGCCGCCATTGCCCTGCATCACCACATCGCAATTCAACTGATGCGCAGCAGTTTTTATCGTTTTTCCGGGAGAGGTAGCTTCCATGTAGATGATGCCGGAATACAACATGCTCATCCCCGGAGCCAGTTGCAGCGAGCCGTAAATGCGCAGGCTTGTTGTGTCGGTGCCATCGAGCACGGGCATGTGCTGCACGTTTTGCCAAAGCATATCCCGGCAAACGGCATTTTTTTGGTTGATAACAACGATGGCGCCACCCGATGGAAATGAGTCGGCATCAAAATGGACGTTGTCCACAGCGGTAGGCGCCTGGATGTGCAACACGCTGCCGCCGCTGCTGGTAGCCCAATGGTTGATGTCGCTCCACACGCCATTGCCTCCCACCCAATAATATTCGTCGGCCTTCAGTGGTGTGCTACTTATTAGCAAAGCCACCACCATAAACCAGACTGGCAGGAGACGCTGCAGCCTTTGTAAGCAAAAGTTCCGGTTATTGAAATTCATGGCAGCCCTTTCTATTGGAATTCAAAGATAGCGTTTTTACCACCGTGATCTCCATCCCGCCACGGTAGTTGGAAGCCAGATGCAGTTTGGAAACATTCACGTCGTAGCTGAACTGAATGGCCAATCCATTGAGGGTAATCCCCACGCGCGGGACAATGTCGCGCTCCAGGCGATGCCAAACTCCGGCAACCAACGCCAGGTCGCCACGCCGGATAACCAAATCGGCACCTGCCATCAATTCGTTAGCACCCCGCTGCGTTGCAAAAAAAGCCCCCGGACGCAACTCAAATGTTTCGTCCAATTGCAAGAATACCTGTGCGTGCGCTACTATTTTTGGCTCCAGCCGATTTTCGTCATCATAAAAGGTAAGCTTCGGCCGGTTGATGTGGTGCATCGCCAGCCCGAAACTGGTGTTGGTCTTTTGGTTAATTTGCCAACAAACCAAGCCGCCAAAGTTAAAGTCGGGGGCAAAGAGAGAACTTGAAGTAAAAGGCTCGCCGCTGGCCACGTTGGGATCGAAAACCGTCCCGTTCCATTGGTTATCAAAAACAAGCTTTGAGAAATTTACCTTTCGGTTGATAATTCCTATGGAGAATCCCAAGGCTGCTTTAAAAGTGTTGTCGCGGTTGAAGCTACGAATAAACGAAGCGGCGAAAGTTCCGGAGGTTGTCGCCAGTGCTCCCTCGCCGGCGTTGTCGTTGTAGAGATAAACACCTGTTCCGATGGCGCTTCGTTGCAGGCGCTGCGGCTCCAGGTGCGCATCGCCCCAGGCAGAGTAGGTAGTGTAAGGCACCGAGATGGCAGCGCCCTGGTTGCGATACGCTGCGCCCAGCCGCAAGCTGCCCTCAAAATGCCCGGCAAGGGCAGGGTTGATCAACAAAGGATTGTTATCGAACTGGCTGAAATGAACCTCCTGCGCCGGCAACTGAGTAATAAACAGCAGCAGCACTATTACAACAGAAATGGCTGACTTGGGAGGCATGTTGGCTTTCTGGTTTGTTGGTTTTCGATTCGCCAACAAATGTATTAAATTCTGTTAAAAAACAAAGTCGTTTTAATAACAAAAGCTTATTGAAGTATCAGTCAGGAAGAATTAGCGAAAAGTCGCTATTTGCGCTCATTCGCAGATCATAAAAACACCCTTGAATCTATGTTTCTACTTTCTCTCATTCACCATCTCCTGCAACACCTTGGCAAGCCTTGCGGTAAGTTCCCGGCGGCTGTATTCAGAAATATCAGCATGGGTGCAATGGTTTTCTTTTTCGATGTAACGATCGAAAAGTGTGCGCACATGCTTTTTCAAACGCGCGCGATCGTCAAAGTCAAACGTTGCACCGCAGCCGGTTTCGTGAAGAATCTTTGCAGCATCGCCATCTGTGGGACCGATGCACAAAATGGGCCTTTTCATGGCCAAATATTCAAAAATTTTACCCGGCACAATTCCACCCACGTGGGGTGTATTGTTGAGCGGCAAAAACAAGACCTCTGCATTCGAAGCAATTTTTAGCACCTCCCGATGCGGCATATAGTCGGTTTTGTTTACAAACTCCTTTAAATTATATTTTTCGATGCTGGAATGAACGCTGTGATCAATTGGACCTATCAAGGTAATTTTCAGATAATTTTTGAATTTTGGATTATCCTCAAGAATTTCTGACAAGACTTCCCAAAAGACGTGCTGATTCCTATCCTTATTCATCGAACCCAAATGCACAAACTCAAATTTATCATTTCCTTCATAAGTTAAACCCTGGAAATCATCGGGATCGTAACCATTGGTGATGACCACCATGTTTTCAGCACCCAAATCTTTAAAATCTTTGGCCCAGTTCCAGCTTACCGTTACCAGCCTATCGGCATTTAACAACACTTGCTTTTCCATTTTATGATGCCGCCGATCACTTGCTTTGGTAAGCATCAACTGATGGTAGAAATCAATATTTGTCCAGGGGTCTCTGAAATCGGCAAGCCAGGGGATATTTGTTTTTTTTGAAATCCCCAGGGCAATCATGTGTGTGCTGTGCGGCGGGCCGGTCGAAATAACGGCATCTACATGATTTTTTTCGAGGTAAGCGGATAAAAACTTTATGGATGGTTTAATCCAGTATTTTCGGGCATCCGGGATAAAAAGATTCCCTCTTATCCAGGTAGAAACTTTTTCGGTAAAAGAGGGTCGCTTGTTTTCGGACAGAAAGCCTGTTTTTATTTTATCACTTTTTTTTCGGCCAACAAATTTTTTATATAAAGTGTAAGGCTCCCAAATTTTAGTTTTAATAATTTCGATACCTTCCGGAACATCTTCAAGCAGTGATTGATCTTCGGCCGGAACCTCCGGATTCGCCGGTGTATAGATCACAGGCTGCCACCCAAACTCCTGCAAGTACTTCACAAACTTCAGCCACCGCTGCACGCCGGCGCCGCCCGAGGGTGGCCAGTAGTAGGTGATGATGAGGACGCGGCGCGACATCAGGCTAACTATTTTTGTTTTTAAGCCGGCCCGAAAGCTCATTGCCCAAAGCGGCGAAAAACCCAAGCACAATAAGTATCGAAAAGATAGCAGCTATCCATCCGCCCGTATGATAAACCGCCGGCTCAAACTTCCATACAATCTCGTGCTGACCTGCCGGAACCACCATGCCGCGCAGCACATAGTTGGCGCGCAGATAGGGCATCAGCTCGCCATCCACATATACATTCCAGCCTTTGTCGTAATAGATTTCCGAAAAAACTACAAGTTCGTCTTTTGCTGACGAAAACGAATAGTGCAGCTCGTTGGGTGCATATCTGGTGAGTTGGATAGACGCCGCCGAATCGCTGCCGCCTGAATATCCTTGTAGCGCATCAGCATAGCGCCGATCGATGATGGCTTCAGTTGCAGGATCGAAATCGTTAAGGGCGGCAATCTCTGCATCGGCATTGTCGACAAGCCGGTATTTATCCACAATCCAGGCATTTCCCAACGCGCCGGAATTGAATCGTGCTTCAGGAGCTTTATTTTCGCCAGGAACAATAAAGTAGCGCGTATTGAGCATATTGAGCACTTTCATGTTGCCCCTGGAAATGTGGGCATCTGCCAGCTCCTGGTACCTGCGCAGCTTGGCGCCGTGGTAGCCGCCAATGGATTTATGAAAATAAGAAGTGTTGGCGTCATTAAAGGCGCTCACCGTTTGGTTGTAAACTCTGAAATTGGGGGTTTTGTCTGCCAATATCTGCTTGTCGGCTTGCGTGACAGTGTAGGGAATTTCTACTTTGCGGGCAGCATCGAAGTTCTCGTCATTCAAATAACGTTTGTTTACCGTCCACATGTCGATGGTCACCAGTAAAATCAAACCAATAAAAGCAAATTGTGCTTTTATTTTTTTTGCTAATGCCAGCCATATCAATCCGGCCGCTAACAAAATAAACAGCAGCGAACGCAAAGCTTCAGCGCGCAACAGGGTGGCACGATCAGCCCGCAAAGCATCGATGAGGCTTGCAGGAAAACCAGCTTCAACAAGGCGCGCATCGCCTGCCGACGAAAAATTGAAAAGATTACCACCAACAGCTATCAATAACAGCAAGATTCCGCCCACAATGCCGGTGGCAACAAACAACTGCTTGATCGCCCGTTTACGATCCATATGCTTGTCGAAGATGGCCGACAGCGCCAGGATGCTCAACAACGGAATGGTAAGCTCGGCAATCACCAGGGTCATCGAGACCGCTCTGAACTTGTTGTAGCCGGGAATGTAATGCAGAAAAAATTCAGTAAAAGGCATAAAATTCTTGCCCCAGGCCAGCAATATCGATAGCACGGTAGCGGCAACGAGCCACCATTTATATTTTCCCGGAACCACCATTATCCCCAAAATAAAGAGGAACACCATGATGGCACCGGCATACACGGGGCCAGAGGTAAAAGGTTGAGTGCCCCAGTACAAAGAGAAGTAAGGCAGATATGAAGCAGCCTGCGGTGCCGGCAACACTTTTTTTAATTCCTGAAAAGTAGCTGAATTTTCGTCGGGATGAGCGCCGGAAGCGCCGCCCATAAAGTCGGGCACCAGCAGCGTCATGGTTTCAGCGCGGCCGTAGCTCCATTGCGTAGCATAGTCGATGTCGAGACCGGTGGTGCGATTATCCTGCTCGCTGGTCAGCTCCGACTTGCCGCGGATGGTGTATTTGCTGTATTCGTAAGTAGCCCAGATATTGGAAATATTAGCCGCCAAGGCAAGCAATGCGGCGATAAGCAAAAACATACTTGCCTTGAAAAAGCGGGGCAACTCTTTTTTGCGAAAGCTATCAACAAATTGGGCTATCGCAAACAAAACGATAATGATGAGCAGATAATAGGTAATTTGAAGATGGTTGGCCGAAAGCTCCAGGCCGAGAAACAAAGCCGTAAGTGCAGCGCCCCAAAGATATTTTCCGCGGTAGGCCAGAATGATGCCTCCCAGCACCGGCGCCATGTAGCCGATGGCGTGCGCCTTGCTGTTGTGACCCGCCTCGATGATAATAAAAAAGTAGGAGGAGAACGCAAAGCCTATCGAGCCAAGCACAGCCAGCCACGGATTGACCCGCATTATTAACAAAAGAATAAAAAAGCCGAGGAAATACAAAAACACCAGACTGGCCGGACGTGGCAATCCCAGTTTTAAAATTTTATCGATAGATTTCAAATAAGCTCCTTTGAAATGAGCCGAAATCTGATAGGCCGGCATTCCGCCAAACATGCTGTTGGTCCACAGCGGCTCCTGCCCGGTTTCAGCGCGATAATCCACAATTTCTTTCGACATCCCGCGCCAGTGGTCGATGTCGGGCTGCCGCAACTTCTGCCCTTCGAGCAGAGGTGAGAAATATACCAGCGTAAGTGCTACAAAGGCAACAATGGCAGCCAAATAAGGCCATAGCTTTTTCATCTCAAAATTCTTCATCGGCTCTATGCTTAAAAAATTAGTAGCTGAGGTTATTTATCTTTTATCTCTTCAAAGTCCACATCTTCGGTGCTGTCAGGATTGTATTGCGTGGTTGTGGCTTCGGGCGGAACATATTTCACCTCCACTTCGCCCTCTTTGCGCCGGCTGTGAGTGGGGTCCTGCTGCGTGAACTGCTGCGTAAAACGATCCTGCGCCTTGCGGATGAAACGCCTGACGAGATATGGAAACGCATACTTGCTCAGCAGGTAGTAAGCCAGCAGAAAAATGAAAATGATGACAAGTAATCTGGGCATAGCTTGATCGTATTATCTTCGGCAACGAAACACAAATGTTAACTTCCGGTGCGCGAAGTTATTACTATTGCTTCTAAGAAAAACGTTTTTTCGAACATCGCCGGACACAAAAAAAGAAGATAACCCTTGTGTGCTATCTTCTTTTTATTAACGCGTTAACGCATTTATGCTGTTGGTGCAAATAGTCTATTTTTCGTCAGAAACGGTTAATCTTTTTCTGCCTTTTG
>LSQX01252124.1_pt1 | contig 18663 bp, 15 predicted proteins | sample 654561 | NCBI WGS metagenome assembly LSQX01 (sample SAMN04489861, study PRJNA283612) | anaerobic digester metagenome | isolation source: 4 biogas reactors fed with cattle manure at either 37C or 55C with and... | place: Denmark: Kongens Lyngby | collected 2014
GCCCATTCCGCGAACCGCCTCACCCAGCTGCCAGTAGACCTCTGGGTGAACCGGGCTTGCAAAGTTAAGGCAGTTAACTACACAGAGAGGCGTACCGCCGACACATGCAAGGTTGGCCGCATTCTCATAGACGGCGTTCGCCGTCCCTTCGTAGGGTCTCAGTTCAATATGCCGGGGGGAACAGCCGCATGAGAGAGAGAGGGCTGCATCTCCGAGCCGAAGAATCGCGGCGCCGCCTGCAGTAGACACGGTTCGCTGTTGCACTTCATGATCAAACTGGCTGGAGAGCCAGTCTTTGCTTGCCACATCCGGATGGGAGAGCACGGCAAGACAGAGTTCTTTGAGACCCTTTTTGGGAGCCTCATAGGGGCGCTCGTGCGAATAGGGAAGGGATGCCCATGTTTCTGCCGGTGCTCCCTCCGTCAGAAGATCAATCGGCAGATCACAGACTACCTCATCTTTAAAAATGACGATGTAGTGCTTTTCTTTAATGACTTCACCAATATCGCGCCACTCTAAGCCGTGCTTCTCCATGATGGCCGCAAGTGCGGGGATGTCATCTTTTGTGACCTCCATGAGCATCCGTTCCTGCGACTCGGAAAGCATAATCTCCACCTCATTCATCCCTGTATCGCGCAGGTGAACGGCATCCGCCATAATGCGGGCACCAAAACTTGCGGACATCTCCGATGATGCGCCTGCAAGTCCCGCCGCACCTAAGTCACGGCATGAAACGATCTTTCCGGTGGCGGCCATCTCCATGGTTGCGTCGATAAGCATCTTTTCGGTATGAGGGTCGCATACCTGCTTACCGAACCCGTTTTCTTTCTCTGTATCATCCGAAAGGTCGCGGGAGGCAAACGATGCTCCGCCAAGACCGTCTCTTCCGGTGAACGCGCCATAGAGCACCAGCCGATTGCCGGGTTTCTTTACGCGGGCGGTGAGGTATTTCTTGGGGTCCACAACTCCCACGCAGACAACATTAACAAGAGGATTCCCGGAGTATCCTTCGTCGAATACCGCTTCTCCCCGCACAACCGGAACCTCAATACATTTGGCATAATCGGCGATGCCCCGCGCCACATGCGTAAGAAGATAGCGGTTCTTTTCCTCAGTAATGGGGCCAAAATAAAGAGGGCCCATGAGTGCAATTGGTTGGGAACCCATAGAGATGATGTCTCGAACCATGCCGCCGATTCCGGTCGCAGCCCCGCCGTATGGATCCACATAACTGGGGTGATTGTGAGATTCCATACCAATTGAGAGTGCAATATTATCTGAATATTTCACAATGGCCGCATCATCACCCGGCCCCAGAAGGACGTTTTCTCCCGTAGTTGGGAGCGTCCTTAGAAATACCTTGGTCGAACGATAACTACAGTGTTCACTCCAGAGATTTTCGAAACAGGCGTGTTCAAGCGGAGTTAGAGACCGCTTCAGTTTTTCTTCCAAATATGCAAGGTCCCCGGCTGATACCATGATCAAAATAATTAGACATCTGCGCTATTAATTGTGCGCATACAGCATTCTGCATCCGCCTGCTCGGCAAAAAGGATAGAAAATCCGAGCGGTGTAACCCAGAGGCGCAAAAAACACTATTAAGTCAGTAGAATACAAACGGTACCTGCATGACCGACCCATACAAAGCGCTGCTTGACCATGCCTATGAAAATATCACCGGGACTTCGGATGATGAGGGACGGTTTACTGTACCTCCGGCAAAGGTGTTTCATGAGGGTAAAAATACCATTCTTGAAAATTTCGCAGAGATTGCCTCAGTTCTTCGCCGTGAACCTGACCACCTGATGAAGTTTTTGCTGGGTGAACTGGGAACCTCCGGCAAGTTAGAAGGAACACGTGCGGTCTTTAATGGTAAGTTTGAGATTGAGCTGATCAAAAATCTGGTAGTTAAATATACCGAGGATTATGTCATGTGTTCTGAGTGTGGAAAGCCTGACACCCGTTTGATAAAGGAAGACCGTATTATGATCCTGAAGTGTGATGCCTGTGGCAGTCACCGACCGGTCAGAAAAAGACGTGCCCGCCCTGAATCTGTGGCAAATCAACTGGAAGAAGGCAAAGAGATGGAAGTGGAGATCCAGTCCATATCAAAGCGCGGCGATGGCGTGGTCAGAATCGGCAAATACACCATGTATGTAGCCGGTGCAAAACCCGGACAGAAACTGGAGATTCGTATCACCCGTGTTGCGGGTTCGATTGTCTTTACTGAACGGGTATAACCTACCCTTCTCTTTTTTATAGTATTTCTTGGGTTTCATCTCGGTAGCACTTGCGTTGTAACCCTCAGCGTAATCGCTGTTTTTGTCTGACTACATTCCTCTCTCGTCTCTGTGAGACGGATGAGGTTCAGAAAAAAAGGCTGAAAAAAAGGATATGATATGTTTAGCACTGCTGAATTGCGTCTAACAATTCAGCGCAATCTGCACTGATCTGACGGGCTGCGTCAATGATGACCACAAAGGGGTCTACACCGTCTTTTGTTGAGACTAACAGTTCCGGGTCAGTGAAATCGTACTTAGGGTTATAGGATGAAACGTCCACACGGGGGTCCATGAGAATCTGCTGATTCAGGGCGTTCATATAGGTGTGACTCTCACCGACAAAGAGAATTTTTACAATGCCGGGTTTGAGTTCAAGAATTTTAATTTCCATACGTACCTTATAGTTTTGTGAACGAGTGGGTAAATATATATTGGTTGTCCAGAGCAGAAAGGCACTACCATTTTTTGGAAAAATGAACGATAACTGTGTCAGAGTACAAACGTATCTCCGTCATATCCGATATGTGGGTCGTTTAACCCGATTTTATGTGAGAGATGAACCAGACGGAAATCTTTTGCATTCAATTCACGTGCAAGGGAGATTGCTTCTGAATAGTTCATATGTTTTGGATGATGGATTCCATTGGGAAAAAGAGCATCCGCAAAGAAAAGATCACACCCGTCCAGAAGATCTTTCGTACGTTGCGGGATGTCGGGATTGGTGTCTGCTGTATATCCAATACGAGTATCTCCGTCTTCAATGAGTAAGCCATAGGTTGGCGTGGGAGGGTGATTCACCTTTCCAAGGGTAATCCTCAGGCCGCCTATGACAAACGGCACATAGGGCTCCTGTGGGTGGGCAGTAAAGGGGATGAAATGGAACTGCTTCTGCATATATGCCACCACCTCGGGGGCGCCGTATCCGGGAGGATATTTCTGCACCCGGTAAAAATCGTTAAACCCGCCAAAGTGATCATAGTGCCCGTGCGTCCACAGGACTGCATCGATATGGGGTGAACCCACATCGAGCAGTTGCCTGCGGAGATCCGGTGATGTATCGATGAGGAGATTGAACCCTTCATGTTCCACCAAAAGAGAGGTGCGAAGGCGTTCTGTTCCGGATGCGGCGGCTTCAATACAGTTCGGACAGGTGCACCCGAGAAGAGGGGTGCCGGTGGTGTCACCGGTTCCAAGCAGTGTGATAGTAACAGTCATTCCCCAATTCACCTAATCGTCAGATATTGCTCCGGATAACGTGACGGTTTTTGAGATTCTGCATGCCGATTTCGACATCTTCCGCGGTTACTTTGTGGCGTTCGTCCATAAGGGCAGCAATGATCGCTTCTTTGATCATCATCCGCAGGTCTGCACCAGAGAATCCTTCGGTCTGTTCAGCAACGGAATCAAAGTCGCATTCACATTCAATCAGGGATGTGACCGCGCGCAGGATATCACGGCGCATTGCGCAGTCCGGCATGGGGAACTCCACCACATCATCGAAGCGTCGCCATGCTGCTTCATCCAGAAGCGATGGGTGGTTCGTTGCCCCGATGAGGAGCACGCCATTTTTGACGAAACTCACCATATCGATATTTTTGAGGAGCATGTTCACTGCCCGTTTCATTGCCGCGTTGTCATCGGTGAGACGGGATTTTGCTACAAAGTCAAACTCATCAATAAAGAGGATGCACGGGGAGAGGCGCCGTGCCAGTTCAAAGATACGGTCGATATTCTTGGATGTCTCGCCCAGGTACTGAGAGGTGATCATTGCAAGACGGACTTCGAGGAGGGGCATATGAAGTTCGCGGGACAATGCAAGGGCAAGGGATGTCTTTCCGGTTCCCGGTGGCCCTACAAAGAGCAGTTTCCCAAACTCGTATATCCGGTGTTCGCATAGGAAATCACGGTTTTTTAATGCCACACCGATCTTTTTAATCGCGTCCTGCTGCCCTACGGTACAGACCAGATTGTCCATGCTGTATTCCATTTCATCCGGTGCATAGATGATGATCAGGTCACGCGCATTGCGCATCTCTTCAGACTCAGCAACGATCGGGGCCAGTTTTGCTTCAATATACTCGACCGAGTCTTCAAACCGTCCATTCTTTTTCAGTGCTTCCTGATAGGAGAAGTTCCCGATCTTGTTTCTTTCTGCGTAGAGCGCAAGTGCAGGATTTTTTTCCACACATTTTCCTCCCCCTTTCTTTACAAACCACTGAACCGCCGGTGCAAGCGCGGTGATAGAGAGGCGCTGCCCAAAATCGTCATAATCAACGAAAGGATTTGTGCGCAGGTGTTCATAGGCACCCTTCACACCCATCTCGCGGTCGAGAAGTCCTTCACTAATCACCATCGGGCGTTTGAACTCTGACGCTGCACCGGACATTCCGGTTATTTTCCGTAATTTCTGTGGGAGATCATTCTTCGTAATCTCGAGGATTTCATTGGCGACTGCGGCCGTCAGAAGAATCTCCATGAGGTTAAGAACCATTGAATTAGCGTCATCAGACATGCGTAACAGGAGATGTACTACGCAGAGAACAAAAAAGGTTGGCTAAAGGGTGGTTATCACACACCCATCTTCGGTGACAATGAGGGTATGCTCTGCCTGAGAGACGAGTGACCCGGAACAGTCATGAAGGACCGGATAGCCCCGCACGACACCGCTTCTCTTGAGTGTGGAGAGGGCAAGATCGATCTTATCTCCTGTCAGCCATCGTTTGGCAAAGGGAAGGGAGCGCCGATCCTGGATCTGATCCATTACCCGTTTTGCCGAGGGAAGCCGTACTCCTCGGCTGGCAATCTGGCTATAGATTAGGGTTCGGTTGCTATCAGAGACCATTCCGGTGCCGCTTGACGCGAAGGGTTCAACCGCAAATACCATGCCCTCTTTAATGACCGCGCCGCCGTTCATAGAAATGTTTGGGATCATGGGTTCTCCGTGGAGTGAAAAGTGTGAAAGTCCGTGTCCGGTGAGGTTTGCTACCGGTCGGAAACCTCGTGACTCGATCTCATGCTGGATAACGGTGCCCATTTCACCCGTGGTAACTCCCGGGCGGACCAGTGCAAGGGCTGCATTCAGGGCTGCCCGTGATGCCTCCACTAAGAGAGCGTTGTCACCAAGGTCAACCGTTGTTGCCGTGTCTGCGACGTATCCTTCGATATGGACTCCAAGATCTACTTTTACTACATCCCCCTCTGAAAAGAGGCGTTCGTCCCCCGGTCCGGCAGTATCATGGGCTGCATCCTCGTTTATTGATATATTGAGGGGAAAGGCAATCCCTGCACCTTCATCACGGATGGCCTGTTCGATAGTGTCTACCAGCTCCAGAATTGACGCGCCTGGGACAACCATTGCCGCCGCTTTGTCACGGAACCGCTTTGCAAGGGCTCCGGCTTCCATATAATGGGATAAAATATCGTCGTTCATATGATCAGTCTCCTCTTATATTTCGTGTAACAGACGAAACCATCTTTGGTTATAACACCCATGTTCTCCAACCGAACCCCCCCAATCTTTCGGTAATAGAGGCCAGGTTCAACGGTGACCACATGGCCTGCCTCAAGCGGAGTATCGCCCCGCGGGGAAAGAGAGGGGTTTTCGTGTATCTGGAGACCAACCCCGTGGCCGAGGCTGTGGATGAAACCTTCATCCTCTGTGACATAGCCACATTCGGTAAAATGGTCGAGTACGGCATTGTGCACCTCTGCACCGCTGATGCCCGGTCGAATCATCTCTTCTGCAAGTGTTTGGCCATCGCGGACGGTGTCATAGATCTCCTGTATCTCCGGGGATGGTTCTCCCTTGACAAATGTTCGGGTCATATCCGCATAGTATCCCGTTCTTTCGTCCTGCGGAAAGACATCGATGAGAATCGGTTCATTTGCGAGGAGGGTGCCTGAGCCGATGTTGTGTGGCTGGGCGGTTTCCTTTCCGCATGAGACAATCGTGTCGCGGGCCATATACCCATGGCGGAGAAGCCAGCAGTGCATCTCACGCCTGAGGTAATCTGAGGTGAGGGGGGTTCCCTGATACCAGAGTTCTTCTCCCTGCACGGATGCATGGCGGATGATATTCTCAGCAAAAGCCATCACTTCATTGGTGCGTTCCTGTGCTGTACGGATTGCATCAAGTTCGCGGGGGCTTTTTATCGCCCGCATCTCTTCCACCGTATCCGTGTCAACAGTGACGCGGCAAAATAACCTGATATCTTCTGCAATGCCTAACGGGAATGAACGGGGGACAATGAGATCTCCGCCCGCATATTCAAATACCATACGGGCAGCGGCCCGGCGGGGGCTAACCTCATCTTCGAGGAATTTAAAGAATTGAGCATCGCCGCGGGAAATCACTCCACAGGAGGCTTCTTTTTGCGCCCGTTCGAGTTCCATCTGTGGTACAATGAGGATTCCCTCTTTTCCCCGTTTTTGAATATAAAATAAGGGGTCAGATGTGACAAACTGTGTCAGGTACCGCATATCCGGGTCCTGTGAGGAAGCATAGATGACGTAGGCTTCCGCCTCTGCCTTCTCTATGGCCTCGTTGAGTGTCTCCATGCCTGATCATTGCAAAGCAAAGCACAAGTACTTTTATCCTGACGAGTTGATGTATGGATAATGGACGAGTCAGCGAAGCAGATATTCAAGATGAAATTTGCAAAGCTCACCATGGTTCTGAATGCAATTTTCTTTCTCGCAGCACTGTCAATCCTTGCTACATTCCTAGAAATTACCAGCTACAGCCACTATATTGCAGTTATCTGCGGCGTATCGGCAATTCTCTTAGCGCTCTATTTCAGAAAAGCCTATATGAATGACAAGAAATGGCTGATGGCCCAGGACGATACCTCCGGGAAACCGGCAAAAGAGACAGAGATATCCGTTTCTGCCGGGGAACAGACAGGCGACATTGATGCTTGAGAAGATTCTTTCAGAAGTAGAACTGGTTGAGCGGCATCTCAGGGTGGTGCGCATCGTAGCAGAGAATCAGCCGATTGGTATAATGAAACTGGCTGAACTCACGGGACTACCTGCTCATCGTGTGCGCTACTCTCTGAAGGTGCTTGAAGGACAGGGGTATATTCAGGCATCGCCAGTGGGCGCAATAGTGACAGAAGCGGCGAAACAAGGGATTGAAACTCTTTATTCAGAGATTGATGCCATCATCGCTCTTCTCGAATCAATGCGTGAAGAGAACGGTACTAATCGATAATATTTATTAACCCTCAATGCGACCTTGTATAGCACACAGGTTGTGCATGCCTCCATAACTCAGTTGGTAGAGTGTCTGGCTGTTAACCAGAATGTCACAGGTTCGAGTCCTGTTGGGGGCGTAATTTTTGTGTTTGAATCTTTTTCTAAACGCTATGTTTTTTAATATAATAATCAATTATGATGCCTTTTAGAATCCAAAATTAATAGTTCGTGACGATAATCTCGTTGATCTCTCCCCGCTTACTCGCATCAGAATTGATCATTCTTTTCGCAGGAACCCGTTCGATGTGATAATTTGCATACAGGACATCAAAGAAATCGTCATCAGGATTGATATTTTTTGGGTCTGAGTTGCTCAAAAGGAGTTTTGCACCTTTATTATCGCATATTGCAAAGAACTCTGCAAGACGCCGCTGGTCGGCATCGTCAAATCCTCCTTTAGAATAATGGTTAAATGAGGCGGTAGGGCTTAATGGTCGATAGGGAGGGTCAAAATACACGAATGAATTCTTTGTAATGTAATGTGATGAGTTTGCGAAATCACCAAGATGGACCGTCGTATTTTGCAATAGTTCAGCATCTCTTCTCAACAGTTCCGGATAAACAATTTTCGGGTTTTTGTACCGGCCAAAAGGTACATTGAACCCCCCCTGAGAATTTACTCGAAATAAGCCATTAAAACAGGTTTTATTCAGAAATAGTAACTGGCATGCCCTTGGTATCCACGTTTTAGCATACGTATTATAATTGATACTCTGTTTTGTGCGGTTGAATTCATCGCGTATGGAATAAAAATACTTTATTCTCCCTTCTTCTTCTTTTGAAAGGAATGTTTCGGTGAGATTATGGAGACATTCGATGAGGTCGTCCACATCCCTTTTGACGACATTATATGTGAGATATAACTCCTCATTTATATCATAGAGGTGACACTCATCAAATGAAAATGTACTATTAAAATGAAAAAAAACTGCTCCTCCGCCAATGAATGGTTCTACAAATGTTGATATCTCACCGTCTTTGAGTTCTTTTGGTATCCGTTTTGAGAATTCATCAAGTAACTGGGTTTTTCCCCCTGCCCACTTGAGAAATGGTTTTGCATTGATCTTAGTCATCGTGAAATCCTATTAATTATAATCGGCCAGTTTTTTGTATCAAATAGAGTTTAGTCGGGGAAGATTTAGCATTAGCCAGATGGATAGTGATGACGAGTTACTATCCGTATTACGAGTTACTATCAATATTGTACCTATAAATTTCCCTTTCTCTTTCTGCATCAGACACATGGCCAATACATAGCGTGAACGGATTACGGTCGGTTGCACCGGATGCAGACAGTTCACTGTTGCCCTCCTCACCGGTTCCCTTGAAACAATCCTGAAAAAGAGTATGCTTCGCAGTATGTGACAGTGGGTGGCAGGTCATGGAATCTTTAAAGAAATATCCTCAGCAGACCGATATTCCAGTCATTCCCGACCCCAACCAAACAAAGTGGAAGGGAATGGGTTTGGATGGAAGGCAGATGGAACGTAATCCCTGAAACCATGGGAAAACCGAGTCTTCTCATCGCTAAAGTCCATTGCTACCATTCCTGTTCCCCGCATTTTTTGCAGATATATATTTCATCTGTCGGATAAGATGTACGCCTATGAAACCGAACCGGAAAATTGCAGTGTCCCAGTCTTCGAAATCCGGGCTTCCCCCGGGAGCCCTGGTCCATGTGGGTGACCGGGATCCTTCACCGACACAGGTTCGGTATTTTGTATATAATCAGGATTTTATAAAAGAAGAACAGTTGGATACCGCCGCCGAATCATTTCCTGGTGAGGATCAATTTGCCTGGATTAAGGTATCCGGTCTTTCCGATCTGGAACAGATAAAACAGCTTGGCGTTCTGCTTTCTCTCCATCCATTAACGCTTGAAGATATCCTGAATACCAATCAGCGACCAAAATATGAAATATTTGACGAATACCTGTTTATGGTTCTCAAAATCATTCGGATAGAAAGTAGCCCTAATGCAGGGACGGAAGATAAAAATAATCTAACTATATCATCTGCCCAGTTAAGTATAATTTTAACCGACAAAATAGTCTGCTCGTTTGAGGAGGGGGAGAGTGACATCTTCAAAGGGATTATTGCCCGGCTTTTTGACGAAAAAAGGCGTCTACGCAAACTGGGTTCAGATTACCTGATGTATGCCCTTGCAGACTGCGTCGTTGACAATTATTTCTTTGTGTTCGACCGAATTGGAGAGGAAATAGAAGGCCTTGAAGACCGGATAATTGGTGGGACAGACTCCGATGTTATGGGGGAGATCTATGCCCTTAAGAGAAATCTCCTCAATATGAAAAAACTGGTCTGGCCTCTCCGGGATGCCATCACGGGGCTTATCAGAATTAAACCGGCGTTCATATCCGAACGGACGGAAATATTCCTGAATGATGTGTCCGATCACCTTTACCAGTTAAATGATATTTTGGAGTCATACCGGGAGATGTCCACCGGATTGTATGAAATCTATCTCTCAACCCTGAGCAATCGGATGAATGAAGTAATGAAGATTCTGACCATCATTGCAACCATCTTTATCCCCCTGACCTTTATTGCTGGCATATACGGGATGAATTTTGCATCAATGCCGGAATTACAGTGGGAATATGGGTATCCGGCTTCGATCATTGCAATGGTTGTTACGGCCGGAATTATGGTTCTGTACTTCAGAAAGAAGCAGTGGATCTAAAAAATAGTGTCCCCGGTACTCAGTTTCCTCCTGTTAGGTGCCCGTCTTACGGCACCATCATCCAAACAAGACAACAAGGAACAGAGGGGGCGCGGTATGAGGGATCGGATATGCCCTGAGGTGCGGCATGCATGTAGGACGGTGCAGGAAACCAGACATGTTCTCAGACGCTAAAAATCTGATCTCAGTCTATACTGCTGTGAATTAAAGCAGGACACAGATGATGTATCTCCTCCGGCGAACCTCACAGGATAGTGTCTCTACCCAGTATCTTACATACTTACTAACAAACATAATGGGAACAACTCTTCCTAATATCATCCACACGAGAGCGTGAAGGCTGGCTGGAATACGCCGTTAACCCTATATCGCGGCCCGTATTCGGGAAGAATGGTAAGTGCGGCCCCCACTGATATACCATCGATGCAGACGAACGCCGCACCATAATCTCGAGCAGACGAAAAGATTCATCTGTCCCGCACATTGCTCATGTACGGGGCAGATGATACAAAGACCAGCAGTTTCCCTGCATTTTACCTAATGGATCAGATAGCGATGACAGATTCAATTATTGATAGTATACTAAGTGCGCGGTATCTCCGGAGCGGCGAGACCACATTTGAGGATGTGTGCAGACGTGTCGCTCTCGCCCTTGGAGAGGATGAGGCACAGACCGCTGCATACTTTGAAGAGATGCGTTCACTCCGGTTCCTTCCGAACTCACCGACCCTGATGAACGCCGGTACTGAAATTAGCCAGCTCTCTGCCTGCTTTACCCTCGGAGTGGGGGACTCCCTTCCCGAGATCTTTGACGCGCTCAAGTGGGGTGCCCTTATTCACAAGAGCGGCGGCGGAACCGGTTATAATTTCTCAAATATCCGCCCCAAGGCAGCCCCTGTCCTATCGACAGAGGGCGTCGCATCCGGCCCGGTTTCCTTCATGAACATCTTTAATGAAGCAACCGAGGTCATTAAACAGGGCGGCAGACGCCGTGGGGCAAACATGGGGATTCTCAATGTCTGGCACCCAGATATTCTGGAGTTCATCCGTTCAAAGACTGTGGAAGGGAAGGTCAGTAATTTCAACATCTCTGTGATGATGAACGACGCGTTCATGGAATCGGTTGAACGGGGAGAGATGGAGAAGGTGTGGATGACCCACCCCTACTCCGGCGAAGAGATTACGGTCGGCGCCATCTGGAACGCAGTGATTGATGGGATATGGAAGAATGGAGAACCCGGTGTGCTCTTCTATGACGAGATCAATCGTTTCAATCCGACCCCGGCCCTCGGGCCTATTGACACAACGAATCCCTGTGGAGAACAGCCCCTCCTGCACTTTGAGAGCTGTGTGTTAGGGTCGATAAATCTGGCACTCTTCGTGAAGGACGGACAACTCGATNNGGACGGACAAATCGATGAAGAGCAGTTAAAGACGACCACACGCATCGGAGTTCGGTTCCTTGATGCGGTAATCGACAGGAACTGCTTCCCAATCCCCCAGATCAAAGAGGCAACCGAGAAGACCAGAAAGACCGGGCTGGGTCTGATGGGCGTCCATGATGCACTCCTCCTTCTGGGCATTCCCTATGACGCTGAAGAAGGGCGGGCATTCTGTGAACACGTGATGGCGCTTGTCACGGAAACGGCGGTGGATGAATCGCACCTCCTCGCTGAGGAGCGTGGCGTCTTCCCTGCATGGGAAGGGAGTGTTTGGGGCGAACAGACGATGCGAAATGCCGCACTCACCACAATTGCCCCGACCGGAACCATCTCTCTTCTGGCAAACTGTTCCAGCGGGATTGAACCGGTATTCTCCTTTGCCTACACCCGGAAAAACACTGTGGGAAAGGAGTTTGAGATTCTTCACCCGATCTTTGCAACCGAACTCAAAAAGACCCTTGCAGGATCAGGGGCATCCTCTGATGAATGCGAACGAAAGTTCCATGAGGTCGTGGCACATGTCCACAAAACAGGCACTGTACAGGATATCGCATGGCTTCCGGAATCGTTTAGACAGGTATTCCGCACGGCGATGGACGTCGGTTGGAAGGATCACATCCTTATGCAGGCGGTCTTCCAGAAGCATGTCCACGCCTCCATATCAAAGACCATTAACATGCCGGAAGAATCTACCCGGGATGATATGGCCGCAGCTGTTCTCATGGCATGGAGAAACGGTCTCAAGGGCATGACCATCTACCGCACCGGAAGCCGGGAAGATGTAGTGCTTGCCCTGAGTGCCAAAGAATCGGCAGAAACTACAACGCCGGTGGTGGCACAGGAGCGCTGCCGCCCGAAAGAACTCATCGGTAAGACCTATCTCTGCCAGTCCGGGTGTTGCCGCCTCTATGTGACCGTCAATCTCTTTGAGGCAACTCCCTGGGAGGTATTCATCCGAACCGTAGGGAGCGGGGGTTGTGAAGCAAATTCCAACGCCCTCGGCCGGGCGATATCAACAGGCCTTCAGAGCGGTGTTCCCTACACAAAATATGTGAAACAGTTCCGAAAGGTCAACTGCCTCTCAGCGGTTAAAAACCGTGAGTCTGAAGGATACTCATGTGCTGATGTCGTGGGCAGGTGCATCGACCTTGCGGCACGCATGGAGACGATTACCACCCTTGACAACTGGGTCATCACGGATGCAACAGAGATGACAAAGAACCGCTGTCCCGAGTGTGATGCAGAACTTGACTTCGGAGAAGGTTGCAATCAGGGCATCTGTAAGAATTGCGGATGGAGCGGGTGCTCATAACCTCAATAAAATAATTTTATTTGGTAAGGTGCCTTACAGCTATTTTTTGATGACTCCATTGACCTGTTTTTAGGGCTATCCCATGTCATCCTACAATTCCATCGGCGGTTTCTATTTCAATAATTATATATTCTTTCTTGTCAGAATTCCCACACAATCAGAATATCTGTCCGTATCTTTCAGGGTAAAGAAATGAACGGCTGGTATCCGCGAAAAGAGATTTGATATGAAGATAATTCAGGTTGTAGGGCATTCGGGTTCAGGAAAAACTACTTTTATTGGTAAACTTGCTCCTGAGATGAATAAACGCGGCAGAGTAGCGATCATAAAACACATGGGCCATCACACCTTCGTCCTTGAGGAGGGAAAAGATACCACTCTGCACTATACTACGGGTGTTGAATTGTCTGTCGGCGTTGATGACAGAAAGTCGGTCATTACGCTGAGGACTACCGACTTGTATGAAATACTAGACCTGCTTGCTGATCAAGGCATTAAATATGTGATAATTGAGGGTTTCAAGACCTATCCCTTCCCCTCGATAGTAATCGGTGACTTAGAAACCGATCAATGCATATTGCGAGATCCCTCTGTTGATAAAGTGATTTCGTCATCTGACGATTTTTATGATTACTACACCCTTACTGCTCTCATAAAAGAGGTTAAAGAGGAATGTAAATCATCTGCATCTGCTACTTTACTAACCTTTAGTGGGATCATTCAGAAAATGGACGGGGATGAACGTTCTGTTTTGGATAATCCGGATGAGGTAATTGCCCGGGTGAGAAGTGATATCAGAACTACCGAAGGAATACTTGGGGTAAGACTTCTTCAGGTAAAGAAGCTCCATCCTAACGCCAGCAATACGGTTTTGTATGCAGTTATTGCATCTAAATCGTTTGAAAATGCTCGCCTTGCTCTTACCGAAGGACTGGCTTGCCTCAGCGATGAACTCCGTTATTTTGGTTTTGAAATATCGGGGTTCCCTCTTTAGGGTTTCGTCATTTATTTGAGAAAAAAACAAAAGAATAGGTGAGATTTATTTTTAATCTCATGATGGAATTATTTGTTCATTTCTTCCATTTCTTCCCTGATTTCGTCCACATGCATCACTTTCTCCATTTCAGCTCCGGCAAGACAGTATCCATATCTGTCTACTGCCCATGTCGGATACCTCAGAATTTCCTCGGGAATTGGTTCTGATGGAATTTGTCCTGCCTTAATGAGATCACGCAGGTTAAACCCTGAACGTTTTCCCAGTTCGGTAAGTTCCTTCACCCACTCCCGAAGTTCTCTTGCATCAAATTTACCCCATTTCAATATCCGGACCATTGACATATTTAGGTCTCTTTCGAGGACGATCTGATTGATCTTCTCATTATCCCCCACATAAAAGGTAAAAAATGCTTTTTTTTCCGCAATAATGGTTGCACAATTTTCCGCAGTTGTTTTGCAGTTTATCATTAACGTATGAAATGCCTCTTTGTCAGCGGTACTCTCAAGTGTGGGGATTACCTCTGCCAGTTCTCGCAGCATACTTTCAATACTACCAAGTCCCGCGATCTCTTCCTGAATTTTTTCGTTTAACTGCACGCCGAAAAAACTCTCGATATGATCTGCTGGTTTTTCTATAGGGCTACTATATTCCATATACTAAAACAATACCGAATTTAGAGTATATAGTGTTGTTGAAGGAGGAATTTGGTATTTCATCGGTAAGGTAAAAATGAAGTGCCAGATTCTGTTGCATGAATAACCATTCTCAAAAAAAAGCATTCAAAAATTAAATTGAATGAAAATCATTCTCATAGTATTCTAATGAGCACATATCGTCTGAGGGTTTTCTTGCGTAAGATTTTTTATCACATTGTCTCAACGATGGGTTTTGATTGAGTGGATTTTATGGAATTGTCGAATCTGAACGCAGAATTACCCACGCATTCTTATTCGCCGATTTTAAGTTATAATCGGCTATGAATTAACTGTGGCACCATAGATCTTATTTTAAGATAATGAAATGATACTACTAACCATATGGTTCGTCAGTCAGATGTGTATTCCCGTGGTGGGATTATCACAGAGAAAAATTCAGATTACTGCACGGTTCGTCTTCGTTTGCCTGCCGGCGTGATATCTCCAGCGCAGATGGTTGGGGTGGCAAGGATAGCGGAGAAGTATGGAAGGGGGGATGTGCATCTCACAACCCGGCAGACAATGGAAATTCCGCATGTGGAACCAAAAAATCTTGAGGCAATGGTTGTTGAACTTAAGGAAAACGGTACTCCTCTCGGTGCGGAAAGAGAAGAGGTCGTCAATGTTGTGGCATGCCCCGGCAATGACAGATGCAGGGCCTCAAACATTGATTCTATCTCTCTTGCAAAGAAAATCGATGAAAAACATTTTGGCAAAGACATGCCCGTGAAGATACGTGTTAGCATTTCTGCCTGTCCCAATTCCTGCTCGGGAGAACAATTCAATGAGATTGGTATTACAGGAATCTGTAAACCAATTCGTGACCCGGGACTCTGTACTGGTTGTGGCACCTGTGTGCAGTATTGCCGCGAATCAGCGGTTGGGGTAAAAAACGGTACGGTTCAGGTTGATGATGGTAACTGTATCGTGTGCGGTGCCTGTGTTTCCACCTGCCCGTATGATATTCTCACATCTGAATCTCCTGCGTATCGAATATCCGTTGGGGGAAGGCGTGGCCGTCATCCTGCTGTCGGTAAACATTTTATTACGGTTACTTCCGAGGATCTGGCACTTGAAGTCGTGGATAGGCTGATTGACCAAGTCTATCGCTATGCATATACGGGAAAGCTTCTTGCTGATCAGCTAGACAAAATGGATTTTGATGTATTGAAAGAATCTTTAATGCAGCAACTGCCTGAGGGCTCAATATTGAATGAGTGTATTTGAATGAGATTTTCTGCCTTTTTCGGCAGAATGTCATATTTTTATGGTAGTCAATACCTATACTGGTTCATATATGGGTGCGGAATGCCTGACCGTCTGAACTGATTGGAATCAGGGTAGTGGGTTGTTGTTCCGAAAATTAATTTGAGGCTAACGATGATGAAAGTAATTTTAACAGTCAGGCCGGGCGAAAAATCATTTGTCCCTATAGAAGCGGAAATAATTGCTCCAAAGACATTCCTTTCTGATTATTCATCCTGTACCGTTTGGCGTGGGAACCGGGAACTCTTACTTTCTGAAGTATTTGATATAGAATGTGAGGGGACAGCTGTTTCGGTTGATGACGTGGAAATAATTATCCGAGGAGATGCCTCGAGAATCAAACGTGTAGGGGAATATATGGACGGAGGGAAGATTACGGTTCAAGGTGACATCGGGATGCATTGTGGAAATTTCATGTCGAAAGGTACCATTGAGATTCATGGCAATGCAGACGGGTGGCTTGGTCGTGAGATGACCGGCGGTCATATCATCTGTCATGGGAATGCCGGCCATTACTGCGGTTCCGGATACCGGGGTGAGAAGAATGGCATGAGTGGCGGTATTATCGAAGTCTTTAAAGATGCAGGCGATTTCTGTGCAGAGTGTCTCTCAGGTGGTGAAGTTATTGTGAAGGGTTCTTGCGGGGATATGGCAGGTGTTGACATGAAGGATGGAATACTGACGATATACGGAGATTGCACTCGTTTATGCGGAAATATGAAAGGGGGTATTGCAACAGTCTTTGGCACGGTTCACGGTATGATGCCCACCTTTAGAAAACAGGATGACGTTGTGGTGGAGGGGCGGACCATGTTCTGCTTCATGGGAGATGTCGGAAACCGGGGTAAAGGCACGCTTCAGATATCTGAGTATGACTTTCTCTGAAAGGTTTCAGGACCTTTCCGTTCTTTTAAAGATCAATAAAATATTCTCATTCCCGAGGTCCACAAATTACCTTTTTACCTGATGATGATGACAAATCCTCTTTTCCTCCTGACGAAAGACGGATATTCATCATCTCACGATAGTTGAAAGGAATCACTCCGGTGTTTTTTAAGGGTCTTTCACATCAACCGATATCAGGCGTTGATATCTTTAAGGGACGAATAAATCTCTAAAATGGATTTGAATCTGGTAACATTTCAGTTATTATAACTATTTTTCACAGCACCACCAGTTCGGAATGGTTTCAATGAACAGATACCACTTGATCGCCGGGGATGACCCAGCCGTAAAATTCCTGATTTGATGTATAATTCCGTTTTTACCTCACTTTACCATTCTAAAACCAGTATCCGGTATGTTTCAGAAAGATCTCGCCCCATAAAATGTGTGAATACCGGTTTGGGATTGGATTGGTCATTCTGGTTCTCGTAACGTTCCTAATCTATATTGTATAATTACCCATTAAATGCGCGTCAATTCCCAAAAATAACGCTGTGAAGGGGCGCATCTCATAAAATGCATGAAAATATTTAATTATTCTATTTCGTGTTACAAACCTGCTATGGTCGTAATACTGAGTGTGAATCTTGCCTTAATTGAGGGTTGATTGGGCTATTCCCTAGAATTTATGTTTTATTTTTCTTAAGTTATATTACTCGGGATTAGGTATATTTATATCCTGACATTGTGTATATCTTCCTTGTCCCATGCGGGGACGTGCAGTAGTGACTATCATCGATTTCCGTCAGGGTTTTTTATCCCTGTCTTTGTTCAGAAAATGAAATGCATTGCACAAACGGGTAATTGGAGGAAAATAAATGGCAAAATATTCCGACACAATTGATCTCTATTCAGATGACGGAAAACTTCTGAAGAGTGGCGTTCCTATCAACAAGATCAGCCCTCTCACAAATCCGGCATCAAGAAAGATCATCGACCTCACAAAGAGGTCAATCGCAGTCAACCTCGGCGGCATTCAGAAAGGTCTCAAAGCAGGTAAGCTCAGCAAGGGCACCATTCTCGGTCGTGAACTTGACCTGCCGATTATGGACAACAAAGACGCAATCATCGCAAAGATCAAAGAGATGGTTGACGTTAAGGGCGGCGACACAGTCGTTCACGAGTACAAAGGCGGAAACCTTCTCCTTGTCGAAGTTCCAACCGAGCGCCTTCAGGCAGCAGGAACGTATGACGCAACTATCTCAGCCGTTGCAGCAGCAACCACCTACGCAATTGTTGACCAGTTTAACATCGATGCATTCAATGCATCCACCGTTAAGGCAGCATGCTGGGGTGGATACCCCCACACAATGGACATGGAAGGCGCAGGCGTAACCTCTGTTCTCAACATTCCACAGAACAATGAAGGTATCGGCTTTGCACTTCGCAACATCGGTGTCAATCACTTTGTGATGATGACCCATAAGAATGCAATGCAGGGTGCAGCACTCTCAGCAACCCTCGAGACTGCAGGACAGTTCGAGATGGGAGGCGCAATCGGCCCATTCGAGCGCCACATGCTTCTGCAGTACGCATACCAGGGTCTCAATGCAAACAACCTCGTCTACGAACTCACCAAAAAGAACGGCAAGACAGGTACCATTGGTACCGTTGTTCAGTCGCTTGTTGAACGTGCAATCGAAGACAAGGTCATCGTTGCAGGCAAGAAGGGCGGCTACTTCCAGTATTATGACACCAAAGACCCCATGCTGTGGAACGCATACGCAGCAGCAGGGACACTCGCAGCAACCATGGTCAACTGTGGTG
>LSQX01181468.1_pt1 | contig 18662 bp, 15 predicted proteins | sample 654561 | NCBI WGS metagenome assembly LSQX01 (sample SAMN04489861, study PRJNA283612) | anaerobic digester metagenome | isolation source: 4 biogas reactors fed with cattle manure at either 37C or 55C with and... | place: Denmark: Kongens Lyngby | collected 2014
GAATACAAAGATAGGAGGGAGAGTATGTATCGTTGGCAGCAAACGTATCAACAGAAACTAACAGTCCTCGAAGAGGCAATAAAAAACTTCGTAAAAGACGGCGACAAAGTTATTTCTCCTCTGGGAAATGGGCTGCCGCCTGGATTAATATCAACCCTGGCCAGGAAAATAAAAGAAGATGAACTAAAAGATATATTATATATTGATGCTTTAAATGTGCGTTGTTTTGATATAATTGCGCCCGACATACAAGGTAAGCTTACCGGCGGCACCAGTTACGTTACTCCAGTTAACCGCTGGGCTGTTAACAGCGGTATTACTGATTTCGTTCCCATGCGTTTTTCTGATTCTTCACGATTAATTGTGGAAGAAAATGTGTCATTACAAGGCAGGCAAACCAAATATCACAAGATTAATATTTCCATGCATTGTGTTTCCCCCATGGATGAGCATGGATTTTTCAGTACTGGAACTAACCCCGATCATTCTTATGCTGTGGCAACCCAAAAGTATCCCCACAAGATATTGGTTGAGGTAAACGAAAATATGCCCCGAACCTATGGCAACAACCATCTGCATATCAGCCAGGTTGATGCCGTAGTGGAAAACAATCTGCCTCTGTTTTGCCTGCCCAATATTCCCGTTACTAAAGAAGATGAAGCTATCGCCAGAAGTATTACTGATCATATTCCTGACGGATCATGCATCCAGTTGGGTATTGGCGGAATACCCAATGCGGTTGCTAAATTCCTGGGCGACAAGAAAGACTTAAGCGTTCATTCCGAAATGTTATGTGACAGTTATGTAGATCTATATTATCAGGGAGTTATAACTTCCAGGAGAAAGACTTACATGCCTGATAAGTGGGTGGCAACTTTCGTTTTTGGTTCCCAGCAGCTATACGATTTTATAGATGAAAATCCCCTGATTTATATGTGCGGGACCGAACTGGTAAATAATCCTGCGGTGGCCAGTTTAAATGACCAGTTAATGTCTATTAATACTACTGTTGAAGTTGACCTTTCCGGGCAATGTGCATCAGAATCAATAGCTTACCGCCAGTATACAGGTATTGGCGGACAGCTTGATTTTGTAAGAGCCAGTGCCATGTCCAAAGGCGGCAAGGCATTTATTTGCACCTATTCCACCTATACCGACAAAGAAGGCAATCTGAAGTCCAAAATAGTTCCAACCCTAAAAAATATCATGTCCGTCAGCAGGGCAGATGTTCAATATATTGTTACTGAATATGGCATAGCTTATCTAAAAAACAGCAGTATCAATATGCGTATCAAAAAACTTATTGCCATTGCCCACCCTGACTTCAGGGACTGGTTAAAATTTGAAGCCAGGAAACTTACAATTTAGTAATACAGCATTTAAAACCTAGACATACTTAATAATGCAGCCAACTATTTTTTACTTATAGGGCAGTAATCGGGAAGTGCACACTTCCCTCTCCTGCCCTTTATTAATTATTATTCCTCATTACTCAAATTAACCAATGCCATTAATGTCACAATTCTGGCAGCACTGTCATTCCTGCGATGGCATTTTTTAATGCGGCAAATGAGCATGAGCTGCTTTTATGACATTTATGTCAGGAAGTATCAAATAATCAGCTTACTTATCTTGCAAAAACCTTTCTCGATGGGCTTCTTATCGGTTGGCACAAGGCTTGCTTTAATAAATATGGAAAGGAGGAATAATTGATTATCGGGTAGTTAGCTGCATGGTTAAATTCAGGCATGATAACTATTTATATTAATTAGTCAAAAATTTTTTGACTAATTACAGAGGAGGTAACGAAATGGATTTCACCCTTACAGAAGAGCAAAAAATGCTTCACGATACAGTCTTCAAGTTTACCCGAAATGAATGGGAACCGCGTACGGTTGAAATTGATGAAAGTGATAATTTTCCATGGTGGCTTTGGGACAGACTGCGTCAATTAGGCTGGTGCGGATTGTTAATTCCTGAAGAGTATGGAGGTGCCGGGCTGAGCGTACTTGATACCGCAATTATGATGGAAGCCGCCGGCCATGCCGGGGCAGATACCGGAAGTGCACTTGCCTGGGGGGTACACCTTTCCATCGGAACTGTACCTATTATTTATTGTGGAAATGACGAACAGAAGAGAAAATACCTGCCCAAAATTGCCACAGGCGAATGTATCACCTGTTTTGGCCTTACCGAACCAAATGTGGGATCAGATGCTGTCAATGTTCAGTGTACAGCAGTTCGCAAAGGAGACCATTATGTTTTAAACGGGACCAAGATGTTCATCACCAATGGACCTGTTGCTGACCTGGCAATTGTAATTGCAGCCACCGACAAAAGCAAAGGAGCCCGGGGCGTTTCCGCTTTTATAGTGGAAAAAAATTTCCCCGGTTACAGTACAGGTAAAAAACTGGATAAAATTGGCCAGCGCGGATCAGAAACTTCAGAATTGATCTTTGAAAACTGCATGGTACCGGTGGAAAACCGCCTGTTGGAAGAAGGTGAAGGCTTTACCAAAGTTGGGGCTATGAACCTTGAATATGAAAGATCCATACTTAGCGCCAGTTGGACAGGAATGATGGGCTATAATGTGGATTTGGCCAATTCATATGCCCAGCAGAGAATCCAGTTTGGCCATCCTATAGTGAAGTATCCGCAAATCAGAGAAATGCTGGTACGCATGAAAGTTAATTATGAAATATCCAAGCTTTTGTTGTATAAAGTGGCCTGGATGAAAGATAATGGCATCCCTGCACCTTTGGAAGCATCAATGTATAAATCTTTTACCGGCAGAACTTGCATGGAAAGCGCTATAGACGGTATGCAGGTCCACGGCGGCTACGGATTAATGCGGGAATATAAAATTGAACGTTCTCTGCGGGACTCTAAGCTCGCTACAGTAGGCGCCGGCACTGACCAGGTATTAAATGAAATAATTGCCCGCATGATTACCGGGACCAGGTCCTTAACTCTATAATCCAATTTAAACTACCGATGTTCGAGAATTGTTCTTCGTCCTGATTGCGGAAAAAGTATTTATTTTTAATTACTTGGGGGGTGGTTCAAGTGCGGTTATGTCTAAGGTGAAAAAGCACTTTAACAATAGCAATTTAGAAAAAAACATAGAAGGGGGCAGGAATATAGATGAAAAGAGTTGCTATTTGTGCAGTTGCACAGCACAGAATTGAATCTGATATCTGGTATAAACGTTTTCAGGGTATGCTACTGGATGTCCTGGAAGATCTTCAGAAGCAAACAGGCTTTACCTTTGGAGAAAATGGAGTATTCGATATAGTTTCATGTTCCGATGATTTCTTTGACGCCCGCACCATCTCCAATAATGGCGTTTGCGATGCTATTGGCGGTCATTACCGGGGAGAGGATAAAATGGCTCAGGAAGGGCTTAATGGGATAGGATATGCAATGGCTCTAATCCTTTCCGGCCACGATGATTTGGTTTATCTGCCAGGTCATTGCAAGGAGTCCCAAGCCGAAAGCCGTAATATGAATGCAAACCTTGCTTACGATCCTTTCTATTGCAGATGTTTGGGCCTAGATTACCTTAATGCTGCCGGGCTCCAAGCCCGAGCCTATATGCAAAAAGCAAAAATTACCGAGGAGCAGTTGGCCAAGATCGTAGTCAGAGCAAGACAATGGGCAGCCAGGAATCCTTATGCCAATGAAACCAAGCAACTGGAAATCGGTGATGTAATGTACTCGCCTATGCTCTGTGACCCCATCAGAACCTTGCATGCTTATCCTGTATCAGATGGTGCGGTAGGATTGCTGCTGGCTTCCGAGGAAAGAGCCTATGAGTTTACTGATAATCCGGTATGGATAACCGGTTTCGGTAATTGTATGGACAGTTATTTTTTAGGTGATCGTGACCTGTCAGTAAGTTTTGCCCTGAAAAAAGCTGCCGCCCAGGCTTATAAGATGGCGGGAATAACCAGCCCTGCCAAAAAGGTTGATTTGGTCGAACTAATGGATTGCTATGCCTATCAGCAGCCCATGTGGCTGGAAGGATTGGGCTTATGTGAAGATGGCCAGGGAGGCCGCTTCCTGGATGAAAATGGCCCGGCCAGATATAATGTTAATCTTTCCGGCGGTATGCTGACCGGCAGGCCGCTGATGATTGGGGGACTTTACGGAGCAGCAGAAGCCGTTTTGCAGCTTAAAGGCCAGGCAGGTGAGCATCAGGCTTCAGATGTGAACTGCGCAGTAGTTCACAGTACTACCGGGGGTGCCGGGCAATTCCAAACAGTTCTGGTACTGGAGAGATAGGAGGTGTCTTAATGGCGAAGAAAAATCGCAATGTTGCTATTGTTGGAATAGGCCAAACCGAATACTCCAGTCACAAAGAATACCAAAACCAGCCGGAAATGATAAATGAAGCCGTACGGGCAGCACTTAATGATGCCAACCTTACTTTGGATGATATAGATTGTGTTGTACACGGTAATATGGAGTTATTCGAATGCGTTCACCAGCCTGACCTATGGCATGTACTGGGGACCGGTTCTTACGGCAAGCCTGCCTTTAGAATAACTACCGGCGGAACTACCGGAGCAACGGTGGTATGTGCCGCTGATAACCTGGTAGCATCAGGTTTGTACGATGTAGTTATGGCCATCGGTTTTGAGAAATTGCAGGAAGCAGGCAGTACTACCGCAGGTATTACCAATATGGCTGACCCTCTGTGGTATCGTCACTTACAGACTGGCGCCCTTACCAGCGCAGAAGCCAATCTTTTGATTGACGAATTTGGCGGGGAGCGTTCCAGAAGAGCAGCTATGAAGCACCGTATTATGATGGATAAAAACGCCGCCCTTAATCCGCGGGCCCATAGAAGGTTCGGACTCGAATATGAGCAGTTGGAAGACCTTATGAATGCTTCCCCGCCCCTGGTAGGAGAACTGAGGTTAATCCATATGTGTTCCCAAAGTGATGGTGCTTGTGTCATGATATTTGCTGCTGAAGAAAAAGCCAGGGAAATATGTTCCCGCCCTGTATGGATAAGGGATCATATTGCAGTCCACAAAGAAGAAATGGTAGCCAACAATTACGCTTGGGAAAAGCCGGAAACCAGCCATCATCGTGCAGCAAGAATACTCTTTGAGCGTAATGGCATTACTGACCCGGTTGAATACTTCGATGTTTTCGAAATGTATGATCCTTCCAGCTGGTGGGGCCTTGATTGGATCAGGGAATTTTTGCTCCTTGATGGTGATGAGCATATCAAAATGGTAGAAAATGGAGACTTGAACATAGACGGCAAGCTGCCCTTAAACCCGTCGGGCGGTGTAACTTCTGCCAATCCCATAGGAGCTACCGCTATGGCCAGATCAGCTGAAGCAGCACTCCAGATCAGGGGCGATGCCGGTCCCCATCAGATCAAAAAAGAAGTTAAGCACGGCCTGGCCTCAGGTTTCGGCGGGACTATGTGGACAGTACTGATTATGCTTGAAAAAGACTTAGATTGGCAGGAGGTGGGTTAAATGGCGGAATACTTTGGAACCAATGCAGAGGCTGTATTTGCTACTATGCCCGAGCGTTTTATACCCGAAAAAGTACAGGATGTGGATGTAACAATCGGCTATGATATAACCGGCGAAGGCGGCGGAATATGGCTAGTTGCAATTCAGGCCGGCACTCTGAAAGCAGAAAAAATTGATAGTGAATTACCGGAATGTTCAGCAAGCATAAAGACTGATGCCGAAACCTTTGTGGGCGGAAGTCTGGGCAGAATAGATTTGAATGCCGCCATGTTTGCCGGAAAATTCAAAGTAAAAGGTGATATTAGTGTAATGACTAATATTCTGCCCAAGGCATTTAAAAAATTCAGCTTAGCTGGTGAAGAACAGGCCGAGGAATTCATCTCCATAAAAGCTATGCCTTCTATAAATCAGCGTTTTGCTACCGGTCCCCATATGGGCCAATGGTTTAAAGGTTTAATGAATAAAAAGTTCTACGCTGCCAAATGTCCCTCCTGTGGCCGTATTCAGATACCGCCCCGGGAAGTCTGCGCCGAGTGTGTGGTTCGTTCTGACGATTTTGTTGAAGTAGGGCCCAATGGAACAGTAGCTAATATGGATATTGTATATTATGCCAGTCCGGACCCACTTACCGGCAAGGTCCGCTCCACACCTTATGTCACACTATATCTGTGGATGGATGGCACCACTCCGGGTGAATGCCTGTCCTTTGACCTGAACCCTAAGGATACTAATCGTATTCAAAGAGGAATGCGGGTCAGACCGGTCTGGAATGAAGTAAGAAACGCTGGGATTGATGATTTGCTCTACTTTGAGATTGATGATTAAGGAGGTGTGACAATGGCAATAAGAAGAGAGGATACTGCAGACTGTTTTGTAATGCCTGGCAAGATGGTTCTTCCAGTTCAGTACTTTGCAGGACGAGTAGGTTCAAAGTTTATTATTTCTCTGAGAGATGATAAGAAAATTCTGGGAGTAAAGTGCCCTAAATGTGATAAAGTTTATGCCCCGCCCCGTGAATTCTGTGAAAAAGACCTTGCTAAATTAGATGAGAACTGGGTGGAGCTTGGCAATGAAGGCATCATTACAAATTATACCATTGTAAATTATAATGATAGGCATTTGCCTTTAAAAGCTCCCTATATTTTAGCTCTTATAAAGGTAGACGGTGCTGATACACCCTTTGCCCACATTGTATCCGGAATAGATCCGGATCAGGTCACTATAGGCATGAGAGTTAAGGCAGTTTTTGCAGAAAAAACTACTAATACTATTCTGGATATAGCACATTTTGTGCCGGTGATTGATTAGGCTTTTTCAGGGAAGTAAGGCGGCTCAAAGTGCAAACTGCGAGCTGCCTCCCCTGGGTTATTGTGAAAAGGAGGAGAACCTAAATGGATTTCACCTTAACAGAAGAACAACATCAAATGGTTGAAATGGTAGAAGATTTCGCCCGCCGGGAAGTAGCTCCTTTAACATTGGAAATGGACCAAAACCAAACTTTTCTGCCCGCGGAAGTGTGGAGGAAAATGGCCGGTTTAAACCTGCTGGCATCATTTGTACCCGAGGAATATGGCGGATTAAATCATAATTGCATAGATATACTTATTACCAGGCAGGCATACGCCAGAGGCGGAGGCTGTCTTGGATCACTTCTGTCCTGGGGTGCATCTGATGGGATTGGAACGGTAGGCATCCTGAAGCATGGAACTGAACAGCAGAAGCAAAAATATCTGCCGGGTATAGTTTCCGGTGATATTATCAGCTGTTTTGCCCTGACCGAGCCTGACTCAGGTTCCGATGCCTTTAAAATGCGCAGCCGGGCGGTTAAACAAGGTGATCATTATGTTTTAAATGGGACCAAAATGTTAATTACCAATGGTCCCTTCTGTGATATGGGCATCGTCCTGGCTATAACTGATCCCACTAAAGGAGTTCTGGGAATCAGTGCTTTCATTTTCGAGAAAGACTTTCCCGGTTTCAGTCGGGGAAAGAAAATCGATAAAATGGGCATGCGCTCCTCCCCTACCAGTGAACTAATTTTCGAGGACTGCATCATTCCGGAAGAAAATCTGCTGGGCGGAGAAGGCATGGGTGCATTGGTGGCCAATACTACCCTGCACTGGGAAAGAATCGGCATGGGTTTTGCCATCGGCGCCATGGAATACAATCTAAAATTATGCCAGGAATATGCAGCCCAAAGGATCCAATTCGGAGAGCCCATCGGTAATTTCCAGTCCGTACGCCATAGACTGGCGGAAATGAAAATCGACATTGAAGCAGCCAAATACTTGTTTTACCGGATGGCCTGGCTGGTAGATACGGACCAGATACCCGCCATACTGGATATTTCGGTGGGCAAAGCCTTTTTAAGCAAAGCTTTGGTAAAAAATGCGGATGCGGCCATCAGTACCTTTGGCGGGTATGGAGTATGTTGTGAATACCCGGTACAGAGAAGTTACCGGGATGCCAAAATTATAGAAATCGGCGGCGGTACTTATGATATCCAGTTGAATATGATAGCAGCAGCACTTATGGGGCCTCGGCAGAAGGTTAAGAAATAAAGGAGGTATAAGAAGTGAGCAACTGGCAGGAAATATATAAACAAAAACTAACCATTGCGGATGAGGCGATTAAATTGATCCAAAATGGTGACAGGATAATTGTTCCGCTGGCCAATGGGCAGCCACCTGGACTGATTGCAGCCCTTGTCAAACAAATAAAAAGCGGGGATTTTCGTGAACTAATATATGTAGATGCTTTAAATGTTCAATGCCCGGAGATTCACGCTCCTGAAACAGCCGAAAAAATTAACGCTCAACTGGATGATCGAAAATTTAAAGAAGATAGTTTTAATGTTGTCATGTTTACCGTTTCTCCAATGGATAAACATGGATTCTTCAGCACTGGCATTAACCCCGATTATGCTTTTGCAGTTACCAGACAACCGCAGCGGCCTAAAATTTTATTGGAAGTAAATGAAAAAATGCCGCGTACTTATGGAAATAACCAGTTGCATATCAGTGAAATTACTGCTGTTATTGAAAATAACTCCCCTCTCTACTGCCTGCCGGAAATTCCCCTAACCAAAGAAGACGAAATAATTGCCGGTTATATTACTGAGCAAGTTCCTGATGGAGCTTGTCTGCAGTTGGGCAGTGGAAGCATTCCCAATACTCTGGGTAAATTCTTAAGTGATAAGAAGGATTTAAGTGTTCACACTGAAATGTTATGCGACAGTTATAGGGAGTTATATCTTGAAGGGGTAATAACCTGCCGGGAAAAAACTTATATGTCCGGCAAATGGCTGGCTTCCTTTGTATTAGGTTCACAGGAACTATACGACTTTGTCGATAAAAACCCCTTAATCGAACTGTGGGGAGCACAAACAATCATTGATCCAGCCAAAGCCTCTTTAAATGATAAACTAATTTCCATTAACACTGCTTTGGAAGTGGACCTTTCCGGTCAATGTGCATTAGAGCAGGCTGCATATAGGCAATTTACCAATACTGCCTGTGAGAGCAGTTTTGTTGAAGCCAGTTGGCAGTCAAAAGGAGGTAAATCCTTTATAGCTGCCTATTCCACATACACGGATACGGAAGGAAAACTCCAATCGAAGATAGTGCCTGCTTTAAACAATTTTGTGGCAGTCGGCAGGGCAGATGTACAATATGTAGTTACTGAATATGGAATAGTATTTCTAAAAGGCCGCAGCATAAATTCCCGTGCTGAAGAGCTAATAAATATTGCCCATCCGGACTTTCGTGATTGGTTGAAATTCGAATTCAAAAAACTGATGTATTAAAATTAAGCCTTATTTAAGAGAAACAGTGAGGAGGAATCCAAATGGCTGAAAAGGTTAGTTGGGAAAAAAATGAGAAAATTGCCTTGATTGAATTTAAACAAGTCATGATAGACCCTGCTTTTATAAATGATTTTCATAGTGTAATGGATGAAATAGAAACGAATGATGATGTTCGAGTTATCATCATTAAAGGTGCTCCGGGCAAAATATTTTTTGCCGGATATGATATTGGACTGTTAAACTCCGGCGATGCTGCCGATACTTCATGGCTTAAGGGAAAAACTCTGGAAGTCCAGCAGCTTATGGACCGGGTTGAATTTTGTAGCAAGCCGGTAATCGCAGTTGTTGATGGCTATGCAGCAGGAGGCGGTTGTGAAATGGTTTTAGCCTGTGATATAGTATACGCTTCTGAAAGAGCAATGATAGGAACTCCGGAAGTTAAAATCGGTTTAATTGCTGCTGCAGGTGGAACAATAAGGCTTCCCCGCCTGGTAGGCAAGCATAAAGCTATGGAAATGACCTTGACTGGCAGAATGTATACAGCACAGCAGGCCTGTACAATAGGAATTGTGAACGAAGTATTTGATCATGAAGAACTGCTGGAAAAAGCCTTAAAGACTGCTAAAACAATTGCCAGAAATGCCCCTATAGCTGTAAGAGCAGCTAAAGCTACAATGATCCACAGCATCACTTTACTTGATAAGCAATTTGAACTTTTCACCGTTGAGGAGAATTTAAAGTGTCTGCAAAGCGCTGATATAAAAGAAGGGGCAACTGCCTTTATGGAAAATCGCCGGCCAGTTTTCCGAGACAAATAATATTTCCACTAAACTACCGCTAAATATTGCTCAAACTGTCCCTATAACTTCGGTTATGAAATAAATAAGTGCTAATGATTGCCAGGGACGTATATACAATAGTAACAGCTCATAAGGCATTAATAGAATAGAAATGATTGTCCCTTCACACAGTCACGGAAGGAAAATTACTATGTTAAAAAAATACACCATGAGCAAAGATAAAGAAAATCTTTTGCGCCATATTCATTTTCCCCTGGACGACGAGCAGATTATGGAAAGTATTGCCACCGCAGTAATAGTAACCGATGCCGAAGGTTGTGTTTACAGGTTTAATAAAGCCGCTGAAATAATGTTTGATATATCTAAAGAAAAGGCGCTTGGCAGCCTATACTACCATAAGATGGCTGTTGAGGAAGAAACCCGTATGCAGCTGAGGTTTAAGCATGTATTGGAAACCGGAAAGACTTTCTGCGGACAAGATGTAAGCTTTTGCATGTGGAATGGCAAGCAAGTAATCCTCAATCCCCATATATCGGTGCTGCGCGATAAAGATGGCAATCATATCGGGATCATCATGCTGGTAGAAGATGTGACTGAAAAGCGTCTCACAGAAAGAATCATGCAGCGAAAAGAAAAACTGACTGCAGTGGGGGAATTGGCCGTTGGTATTGCCCATGAGTTAAGGAACCCCTTAAGTACTATAAAAGGATTTGCCAGGATCATTCAAAATGATCTGGACCCTGCTGATCCGAACCAGGAGTACCTGGATATTATTAACAAAGAAGTAGACCGAATCAGCAGGCTCAGCCAGGAATTACTCAACACTGCCCGCAATCCCCAATCCAATCCTTATTATGCGCTGCAGGTAAACGATGTGGTAAAACAATCTGTAGAAGACTTTATTATGGAAAAATATATGCCCCAGACTTATGTGGATTTAAAAACTGAACCTTCCCTGCCCCTTATCTGGGGCGAAGCGGAAAGACTTAAGCAGGTGGTGATGAATTTATTATATAATGCATATCAGTCTTTGGATAACAGCGGATATATCAAGATAGATACTGCCCGGGAAGGTGACTGGGTAAGGATCAGGGTAGTTGATACCGGTTCTGGAATCGAGCCGGATATAATTGAACGCATATTTGACCCTTTTTTTACTACCAGGCTGGAGGGGAACGGACTGGGCCTGGCATTTGTCCACAGTATAATAAGTCAGCATTACGGATATATAGAAGTGAAAAGCAAACCGGGAGAAGGTTCAGTTTTTATTATTAGGCTTCCTGTCAGAGAGAAGGTGCAGACTCATGAATGAAAAGACTGAAAAACTTGTTGTCCTGGTTGTCGATGATGAAGAAAACATCCGCTTGCTGTTGGAAAAAGTACTGCGCTCAGCTGATATTGATGTGATAACCGTAGACAACGGCCATAAAGCCCTTAGTTTTTTACATCATAATAAGGTTGCCGTGACCATTATGGATATCAGGATGCCTAAGATAGGCGGCTTGGATGTATTAAAAAAGATCCGAGAACAAGATCCTGATGCCATTATTATAATGCTGACTGCATTTGCTACGATCAAAACAGCAGTTGAAGCTATGCGGCTGGGAGCCTTTGATTACCTGACCAAACCATTTGAGATAGATGAACTGAATGCCTCGGTCAATCGGGCATTAAAGGTTTGGAAGCTGATGGAAGAAAACAGAAGCCTGCGAGCTTTGATCAGCAAAAAACTGCCCGGTAATCTGCTATGCAGTGATAATCCGCAAATGCAGAAAATTGAAACCATGCTGAAGAAAATTGCTAAAAGCGACCATACACTGATGATCTATGGTGAGACCGGCACCGGGAAAAGTATGGTGGCCAAAGCTGTTCATCAATACAGCAGCCGCAAAGAAGGTCCTTTCATCTGGCTTAACTGTGCTGCCCTGCCTGAACATTTGATCGAAAGCGAACTTTTTGGCTATGAAAAAGGTGCCTTTACCGGTGCTGCTCAGCAGCGCAAAGGGCAGTTGGAAATGGCTGACAAGGGAACCTTGTTTTTAGATGAGCTTTCCATATTAAGCCCCTCCGCCCAGGGGAAACTGCTTTTGGCTTTGCAGGAAGGAGAATTTCTCCGCGTCGGCGGCAGTAAACCGATCAAGGTCGATGTACGCATTATTGCTGCCAGCAACCAACCATTAAAAGCCATGGTTGAACGGGGAGAATTCCGGGCAGATCTTTTTTATCGCTTAAATGTCATCAATCTCGAGCTGCCCCCTTTACGGGAAAGACATGAAGATATCATCCCTCTGGCCCAGTATTTTATAAACCGTTACTCAGAAAAAGAAAACCCGTCTCTGCTGGGTCCTGAAGCTGCAAGAAAGCTTTTAAGCTATCACTGGCCGGGCAATATCAGAGAGCTGGAAAATGCCGTTAAACAGGCAGTAGTTTTGAGCGGCAGCGAACGCTATATATCTCCTGAACATTTTGTATTTTGTGAAGAACCGATCAAACCAGCAGAATGTTCCCTGCTGCCGGGAGAAACGTTAAGAGAGGCACTGACCCGGCTGGAACGAAAAATAATCAGAACCGTACTCAGTGAATGCAATGACCAGGTTACAAAGGCTGCCGAAAGGCTTGGAGTCTCAGTAAGGACTATTTATCGTCATCTATAGACAGTAACCACCTACGACGGGTAATTTTTGTTAGCAGCAGCATCAATACCGATGACGGTATTCCTTTTTTGATCAGTCGACATACCTCAGGAGTTCCCACCTCAACACAAAATAAATGCAACAAAGAAAGCCTGACCCCTACTGCAGCAATATGTTATAATATTCTGGTGTGGGGGCGTGGCTCAGCTGGGAGAGCACCTCGTTCGCAACGAGGGGGTCGTGGGTTCGAATCCCATCGTCTCCACCAAATGAATTAAAAAGAGTATTAATTTATAAAACCATTTTCCATTAAAAACAGTGATAATGAAAATGAGTGTAGCTTATATGAATCAAAGTGATTTTAAAGTATCTTTTCCTCAATTAGTTTATTGCATTATCGGATGCTGTTGACCTAATCAGCCCTGTTTTAAACAACCATCATAAACAGGCAGCTTATATCTCCTACAAAATAGCCAAGATATTGAATTTTTCCGATCAAGAGCTTACCGATTTAGTGATAGCTGCTTTATTACATGATGTGGGTGCCCTGAGCCATAACGAAAGAATCGAACTATTGGATTTTGAAGAAAAGAATCCTCATTTACATACTATCAGCGGCTTTGTTTTATTAAATGATCTTGAGATCTTTAAAAGAGCCGGCAAAATCATCAAGCACCATCATTTACCCTGGCAAAACGGAGCAGGAAAAACATTTAATGATGAGTCTGTATATTTAGAAAGCCATATTATTTATTTAGCAGATCGTATTGCTGCTTCTTTAAATCAAAAGTCTGGAGTTTTGAATCAAGCCGGGAATATCATACAAAGGATCAAAAGCAGAGTCAACAATAGATTTCATCCCCAATTTGTAGAGATTTTTGAGACAATAAGTGCAAAAGAGGCCTTCTGGCTCGATCTGGTATCACCGTCTATTGACGATCGGCTGGAAATTATCTGGGAGGATTGCAGCAAACTCTTAAGTTTGAAGGAGTTACTGGATGTCACGAAAGTTTTTGCCAGGATAATCGACTTCAGAAGCCGATTTACCTCTGTGCACACTAGCGGTGTAGCAGCGGTGGCCGGGGCCATAGCAGGTAAAATGAACTGGTCTGAAGAGGACTGTATAAAAATAGCTATTGCTGGAAATCTGCACGATTTAGGTAAATTAACTGTACCCAACGAGATTCTGGAAAAACCCGGTCGATTAACAAAAGAAGAATATAATATAATGAAAACCCATACTTACCATAGCTATTATATTTTAAGTAAAGTTGAAGGTTTAGAAGAGATAAACGAATATGGGGCCTTTCACCATGAACGTATGGATGGTAATGGATATCCCTTTCAGATCAAGGGCGAGGATTTGAAAGAAGGTTCAAGAATCACGGCTATAGCCGATGTACTAACGGCAATTACTGAAGACAGGCCCTATAGAAAAGGAATGCAAGATACTCAAGCAATACAGATCATCGAGAAGATGGGGCAAGACTCCAAACTGGATACTGAAATAATCGCGTTGGTGAAGAAAACTTTGATCAAATCAATGCTGCCAGGATAAAAGCACAGCAACAGGCAACTAATGAGTACAAAGCTTTTGAAAGGAAACTCCAGCAAGCAAAAAATCTCTATTGTTCTGACACTGTTAATACATATCAGGGAACAAATCTATACTTATTAAGCTAAGCAGTCCAAGGCACACAAATACATTGTGGAGGATGAAATGCGGATAAAAGAATGTATTCTAGATACTGCTCTGATAGATGATATTGATATGATGCGGAAGTTATGGGAGTCGCTTCCAGGCCTGGGCCTGGGTCCGGGTGATGATAAGACTGCCATTATTAGCTTTATCCGGAGAAACCCCCATACTTGTCTGGTGTTGAGAAAAGATGGACAAATTATCGGAACCGTACTGGGGGGATTTGATGGCCGAAGGGGTTATGTTTATCATCTGGCCGTCAGACAGGACTACCAGCATAATGGTTATGGCACTTTATTGCTGGAAAATGTTGTTCAGGCATTGAAAAATGAGGGAGCAGGTAAAGTCCACCTGCTGGTATACCGCAACAATACATCAGCACAGTCTTTTTATACTGCCCGGGGCTGGCATTTGCGTGATGATATAAATATATTTTCACGAGTTTCAGATTAAAAATATACAGGATACATAAAAATAAATATTGTTAAATTTTTAAGTAAAGTATTAAACTATTCAAGGGCCATAAAACAGAGAGGTGGTATGGGACACAATGAAAGCAGATCGAGTAATTATTATGGGTGCAGCCGGAAGGGATTTTCACAATTTCAATACTTATTTCCGTAATAATCCGGCATACGAAGTAGTCGCCTTTACAGCTGCACAGATTCCAGATATCGAAGGCAGGTTGTACCCGCCGGGATTATCTGGACCGGCTTACCCTCAGGGAATCCCCATTTATGCTGAACAGGAACTACCGAAATTAATAAAAAAATTTAATGTTGATCAGGTAGTATTTGCATATAGTGATGTTTCCCATGAGTATATAATGCACCAGGCATCACTGGTAAATGCATGTGGAGCTGATTTCAGACTGATGGGGCCTAAAATTACCATGATTAAATCCAAACGCCCGGTAATTGCGATTACTGCTATAAGAACTGGCAGCGGCAAGAGCCAGACAACTCGTTATGCAGCCAAATTACTGACTGATGCAGGTAAAAAAGTCGCGGTTATTCGTCACCCGATGCCCTATGGTAATCTGGAAGAACAGATTTGCATGAGATTTGCTTCTTATGAGGATTTGGATAAATTCAAATGTACTATCGAAGAAAGGGAAGAATTCGAACCCCATATTGACAGTGGCATGGTGGTTTATGCCGGTGTTGACTATGAAGTGATCCTGCGCCAGGCTGAAGAAGAAGCGGATGTGATTATCTGGGATGGCGGCAATAATGATTTGCCTTTTTACGAATCGGATGTCCACATCGTAGTAGTTGATCCTCACCGGGCAGGACATGAGACCAGTTATCACCCCGGAGAAACTAATCTGCGAATGGCCGATATTGCTATTATAAACAAGGTTGATTCGGCTGATCCTGCGAAAGTTGAAGCGGTAAAGAAGGCTGTTAATGATAATAATCCTGCGGCTGCTATTATAATGGCCAATTCCCCTATTACTGTCGAAGATCCCGAAGCAATCAAAGGTAAAAAAGTGTTGGTAGTTGAAGATGGCCCTACACTGACACATGGAAATATGGCTTACGGGGCTGGCGTAATAGCGGCACAAAACCTGGGGGCTGAATTAATTGATCCCCGTCCTTACGCAGTCGGAAGCATTATAACTACTTTTAATAAATACAACCATTTGTCCAACTTACTTCCAGCTATGGGATATGGCCAGACTCAGATAGACGAACTGGCAAAAACTATTAATAACTCCCCGGCCGAAGTTGTGGTCATTGGAACTCCCATAGATTTGCGCCGGGTCATGAAGATAGATAAACCAGCTGTTCGGGTTCGCTATGATCTGGAGGAAATAGGTTCTGCTAAGCTGGCAGAATTAATTTTTAAAATTATTTAGTACTGAACAAAGCAGACTAACATTCTATTAACAAAAATGCCAATTTCACTCATTTACAGTGACATTGGCATTTTTTTTATGTGTGGGGTTCAAGCGGAAATATCTACTTGGATAAAATCTTTACAACTATATCAACTTTCTGTAATATAGCCCGCGGGTAAATTTGCCCTGGTAAGGTTCACCAGAGAGATATTTTTCCCATATTTTTTTACATTCCTGTCTATCTTCAACTGTAAAATAAAGTGTCATAAAATCTATTCCCTGAACCTTCTTGTCAGCCAGATAAAGTGGAATATGATTGTGTAGGGTAGAATATTCACGGTTAGCACATAGGATTTTAAAACGTGCCCCGGTACGGTCAGAGATTTCCTTTTGTCCTGTACACTTTCCGCAGCCATTTTTCTCTTTTGCCGGGCAATTGCGGAAAATCATCAAGGGCAGATGGCCGTATCCGATGATACCGCGCTTAATTTCCCCGTCAAGAACTGCTACATCACCCAGGTTGATCTCATAGGAAAGAATTGTATCCGCAAGACCCAGTGATTCATACTTCTTCAGGGCTATGCTGTTTAAGATATTCAGATCAAATCCCCCGTGAAGGGTAAATCCCATCTGTTTTGCCAATCTGACCGTGCCGATGTTGCCGGCACAAAGGTTTTTGACCCCCTGCTTTTTCAACTCTTCCAGACGCTTGGCCAGTCTCTCTTCTTTCATGGGAAACACCAGTCTGGGCAGCTCACAAATCAGTTTATCACCAAACTTATCGATCAAACTCGGGTTGATCTCATCAATAGGTATATATATTTTATCGGCCTGGCCAATTCCCTCAAAAAGCTGATTTTGGTTTTCCAGCCTCACACGAAACTTGGGGATCTGCTTTTGCTTCTTAACAGGCGGCTGAACAAACTGGCCTGAAACCTCCTTGGGAATGATCCTGCTTCTGACTTCCAGCAGATCCTCTAAACCTTGCTTTCTCATGGCATTCAGTTTTGCTGGTGGAAACATAAGAGCCCCATCCAGGTCAGCGGTGAGTGTTCTCAAGGTAAAAGGAGTCCCCCCTGTTTTTGACAGGCTCTTCAAGACAAACTCGTAGTCAACTCCCTTTGTTTTGGCGGGCTCAGGCATATCTCCAAAAACGATTACAGTATGATCACCATCAGAAACCTCCAGGCTTGGGTTTTCGTCCTCCTTTATATTAAGCTTCATATCTACAGGCACCCGGGAAAGCTCATTTCTATAGGCAGATGCTATTTCTCCCAGTACCGCTCCCGCTGCCTTCACATCATCTTTAGTTCTGTGCCCGAACATTGTAAGATCCCGCTTGCCTGTAATATATCCTTGTGTAAAACCGCTGCGGGAAAAAACCGCCTGGAGATTTGTTAAATCCGCAGTCTTTCCGGCGATTGCTTCCCGACATGCCATGACGGCAGCCGCTGCATATTCCGGCCGTTTCATTCTCCCCTCAATTTTTAGTGAACTGACGCCGGCATACATCAATGCACCGATATGGTTGATATGGCTCATATCCTTTAAGGAAAGTGCATACCCACGCTCACCCGATTTGAAATCAAGCCTGCAGGGCTGAGCGCAGAGCCCCCTGTTGCCGCTTCTTTCACCGAGAATGGAGGAAAAATAGCATTGGCCTGATACGCACATACACAGTGCCCCATGGACAAAAATTTCAATCTCGATTTTAGTGCCGGCACATATTTTTTTGATTTCTTCTATGCTTAGCTCTCTTGCCAGAACGACTCTTGAAAAGCCCAGTTCCTCAGCTGCCAAAGCCCCTTCAAGGTTATGGATGGTCAACTGGGTAGAGGCATGCAAGGGCATGGGAGGGCAATGGCGCCTAAAAAGTTCTGCCACCGCCAGATCCTGGACGATTACTGCGTCCACCCCGCTGACGGCCAGCATTTCTATTTCATCATAAACCAGTGCCAGCTCAGAATCCTTGACCAGAGTGTTCACTGTAACATATACATTAACTCCCCTGCCGTGACAATACTTTACCGCCTCTGTCAGGGATTCTCCTGAAAAATTCTCAGCATTTCTTCTGGCATTAAAAGCTTTGGTTCCCAGATAAACGGCATCTGCACCGCTCCTGACGGCAGCGATAAGCTGCTCCCAGCCGCCTGCAGGCGCCAGTATTTCAACAGACATTGCAATCACCCGTTTAAAGTATATCATGGAAGATTTACTTTTACGAAATGCATACTTCATTCACTTAACCAGGCAACCATAGCATATTTTGGTTATAAAAGATCTTTATAAATGTTTATATTCAAAGGCATTTATTATACAATAGTAATACAATTTAATATACTTTTCGGTCACAGTTCTTCCGGCGAAAGCTGGTTGCGCGGCAT
>LSQX01068478.1_pt2 | contig 18661 bp, 17 predicted proteins | sample 654561 | NCBI WGS metagenome assembly LSQX01 (sample SAMN04489861, study PRJNA283612) | anaerobic digester metagenome | isolation source: 4 biogas reactors fed with cattle manure at either 37C or 55C with and... | place: Denmark: Kongens Lyngby | collected 2014
TGAAAATCAATACCTGCTTTTCCTGTTCCGCAATACATATACTGTTAAAACAGCTACCACCAATATTATTACCGCCCCTGTCCCAATAAAGGACAGAGTCAGGGATTTGTCCTCCTTCATTTCGAGTATCTCCGGCTGATACTGGTTCAGACCATCTCTCTGATCGGTCAGCCACCTGGGCAATGGCCTGTCATCAAGAGACCTGTACTCAAGAGTATCCTGTCCCATCAATGATGCAGTAAAGCAGGGTTTTCATCCAGGATCCTGTTAACCAGGGCCGGAAGCGGGTTTTCCCAGTTATTTGTGAACAGGATATCTGTTCCCGGAAGATTGTCCTTTATAAGGCAGCTGCAGTCAGCAGTCAGAAAATCAATCATAAGGTTGATGTTTTCTGCCGAAATACCTTTTGCCAGCAGGGGCTCAAGTGCCTTGAACCTGGCAAAGACCCCGAACAGCATCGGCTCGTTTATCTCTTTCAGATCACTTTCCACATTGAGAAGCATTGATACAAAATGTTTTTCATCCGTACTGTTCCTGTCAAGTTCCCTTACCGACAATACTTCCCTGTAAGGAGATGCTGCCACGGTTCCTTTTATTATTTCAAGAGCCGGCTCATCCTTTTCCGGATCTCCGGTTTTAAGATAAAGCATTACACACAGCATTCCCGACATCAGCTCCGAAGCAATCTTTTCCCTCAGCGGTGAAACGGAAAGGTTTTTCAGCTCCGCATAACTATTGTATGTTGAAAAAAGCCTGTTCCTGTAAATAAGGGCATAATAGGGTTTTTCAATATCTTTTCTCACTATTGTCCGGAACTGAATATTGGCAGAGCCAATCTCCCGGCCAATTTCTTCATTTTGCCTTTTAACTACCTCAACAACAGGATCTTTATGATAGTAGACAAGAATATAATTATTCGCTTCGCTGTTAAGCAGTACCCATTCCGATACTTTTGTGGTGCATGCCATACTAAGTATTCCGGATAATATCAGTATTCTGAGATGACAAGCTTTCATCTGTCTGTAATATAATTATAATGGCCGGGGAACTTGTCCCGGTTCATCAGGAACCAGCCACAGTTTAACAGGAAACTATCGCAGTTAATCGGGGGAAACCCCCATGAACATGAAGCCATAGTTCTGTGTATGCTTTCTTTATGCGGTCGTTTCATTTTACTCAATATTTATAGGCTGTTTTTTCCTCAATCATTTCCAGGCCCGAAATGATTGTATTTCCTGCAACCGGTATCAGATCTAGTCTCAGGGACTTACCAGCTTTGATCCCCGTAAACGATTTTACTATTTCCTTGTCCGCCTTCCCCGCTTCTGATACAATATCAAAATTCTGCAGTACTTCATCACCCTGTAATCTGATGTTCAGCACACGTTCCCCCGGTTGCTTATCCTCCAGTTCTGAAAAATACAAATTCACCGTATAACAGCTTTCAGCCGTATCGTCATCATTTGCAATGGTCAGTTCCAGGGACCTGACCCCGCACAGCGCACTTGCACTTATCCAGGGCGTAGCGCGCGACACAACGGATATCGGCTCCTTGCGTATCCTGTAGTAATCAACAGTATCCATCGTTACAGGTATTCCCGGATCGGAACCCGAAACAAAGGGATATTCCATCCACAGTGTGTTGTTTTCGGAAGTCCTGTCTCCCGGAGCATTGAGATTCAGTCCGAATTGCCTTATCCTCCTGCCGTCCCAGGTGTAGTTACTGTTCGTCCAGTAAGTCATCCAGGGCATATATACCAGTGCCAGGGATGTCTGGTTCTGGTAGGGACACTGGCAGGTCCTGGTATAATCGGGTGAATTGAGAACACCGTCTGCAGCAATCAGGTTCGTGGAACAGCCTGCCTTCCACCCTCCGAGACTTCCGGTACCTTCGAATACGTCAAGGTTCACAAATCCTGCTGAAGCTGAGCGGAAAGTCAGTAAATGTTCACTTGCCGCAACAATACCGCATCCGTATTCACGCTTGAAATTCCATTTGAGATCCTCTCCTGTGAGCGGGTCCTTCTCAAGAAGCGGGTCGCCCGTCAAAAGATGGAAACCCTCACCGTTCGTATAGATCTTATCATTATGAATTATTGGCGGGTTGGCATATTTTAACCCTTTATCCCATATTTTTTCCCTTGTAAGGGTGTTATATGTTATCATCCTGTTGCCCTCCTCTCCGTGAAGCATATCCCTTGAAGGACGTGTTGCCTGCAGCAGGAGTTTATGCTCGGAGGAATACCCCAGCCATGTTCCGAAAACATCTTCAGTAACCTCGTTCAGTATTCGTCCGCTTCTGATGTCAACATAAAGCAGCCTTGAGCCCCCGGGAGGCGACTCGCCCCTCCTCTTCAACTTTGTTTCAAGATATTGTGGAAGCTTGTCCAGGCAGAAAAGAATATCATCCCCGGCTATTACCGAATTATGAATAAATCCGTGATTACTTTCAATGCTCCAGATCTTTTCACCCGTAAACCTGTTCACAACGACCAGCTCATTACTTGCAGAAAGATTATAATCTGTAAACTTCGGATTCTTTATTCTTATTGAATCATTTTCCAGTCCCGTGTATTCGGAAAAATTCTTGCCCAGTATGAGCAGATCATCATATACCCCGATATACCCCAGTTCCTTGGTATCTTCATCACCCGTGGTAAAGGATTTTATCAGCTCCCCGGTTTTGATATCCACAAAATGACAGGTATCTCCTTCAATTAAATAAACATATTCCTTTGTGGCAATAAAGTTGGTACCCCGGGAATTTGCCCCCGGCAGATGCACCTGGTTGTATTTTGGATCAAGCGGATTCTCCTCATCATAAGTCTCGTCATAATAAACCAGCCAGATATCATCCTTCAGATTCCTGAAGTCTCTTTTCCAGAGAACCCTGCCCGTATAAACATCACGGGCACTGATGCCGTTAAGGCTCTCTATTATAAGACGCCCGTCAACTATCTGTTCCCCGGGCCCGTGACCATGCCTGGGCAGAACATCCATATTTGAGTTGCCTCCAAACCACAATAGTCCAAGAGGAGCCCTGACCCGCTTGTCGTCCGACTTGACCGTATTGGCTATATCACCATGATTATGTGTCCAGGCTGATGAGCCCTCAAGGGCCCCCTCCCTCACTATCACGGAAAAAAGTCTTTCCGATTCCATTACTGCCCCGTAAAGACCGAGACTGCGGAATGATCTTTCCAGATTCTCCCTTTCCGCCCTGCCTGTTCTGATAAGGATTTTTCCACCATAGGGACGGGTTGATTCATAGATCATATCCAGAAACTCATTGTCAAAGCCGAAGTTTTCATTGATTACCGTAAGTGACGAAAAATATTTCGGAAGAACGGGATTTGGCTTTTCATATTCAAGAAACATCAGACGATCAGCATGAATTCCAAGTTTATCAAAATGTTCCCTCAGGGCTGCCACCTTCTGCTTTTCTTTTTCATAAACCACCATTCTCAGTGCCGTTTCTTTTATCAGGCCGGATAACAAGCTGATATCGGAACCGAAAAGCAGAGCATAACCTTCACTGATCCCGGCAGAACTGATTAAATGCCTGGTTTTTACTGATGTCTTTTGAAGAGCGGCCGCCGGTTTTTCATATACAGTGATCCTTTCAGCCGGTTTATCCCCGAAAACCATTATTGTACCGTCATTTGCAACAGCGATAAGTTTCCCGTTGGAAGCCACCAGCCTATCAATTACTTTATCCGAGGGATAATTCCAGAGCAGTTCCGGTTTTTCAGATCCGGAAGTTCTCAGGGCATATATTCCTGAACTGTCTGCCGCATAAAGGCAGTTACCCGCCTTTATCAGGTCCGTTCTTGCCGGAATGTCAACACTCCAGAGGGTGTCCAGTTTTTTTGACTCATCAAGGATAACACATGTGATGTCCTGGCCTGAAAAATAAATCATGTCTCCTTCAATCACCGGATATTCGCCCGCTACTGGGATCAGCTTTTCACCGTTTTCAGAATCATACATAGCAGTAAGTCTTTCCCGGTGATGATTGAAAAACACCCTGTCATTCGCACAGGTAAAAGCTCCGCCCGTCTTGCCGCTGGGGGCAAGCTGATAATAAAGTTCTTCCCCGCTAGCGGCATCGAAGCCGGCAGGCACTGACCTTCCGCCAGCAACAAGAAGCCTGTCACCGCTTATGGTAAAGCAACCCTGTGGCGCAACATGAGCAAAAGCCGGCGAATTATGAGGCTGAAGAATGTAATTACTTCCTGTACCTTCATTCTTCCATACAATTTCACCGTCAGCGGTATTTATTGCATAGATAAATGTTCCCATCAGCGGAAAGATGCTTGAAGCAGTATATATTATATCGTTCTTTATTACGACACCGCCTCTTGCCGGCCACATGGATACAAAACGCTTATTGCCCAAAAGTTTGTTTGATGCCGGTGCAAGCATTTTCTTCCATAAAAGCATTCCGGATCCCGCATTGAGGCAATATAAAAATCCGTCATCTGAAGTAAAAAAGATCTTCCCTTTGCTGTAGGCAAGGGGAAGGCGGACCGGGCCATCGGTAAAAAAGTGCCATAATTCCTTACCCGAACTGATGTCCAGTGCCAAAACCTTGTCCTGATCATTGAAGCCGAGAAACAGTTTATTTTCTGCCACAACAGGCTCAAAAATCCTGTCATATTGCATCAGATTCTGATTCAGGGGATCATCCCATACAGGCTCTCTGGCAGAATAGCTGACCTGCCACTGAAGAAAAAGCTTATCAGCCAGCTGCTCCGGGGTGGAAGCAGAACGGTTATGGTCAAACCTCCACATTGGCCAGTCATAATATCCTGAACCCGGTGAGGCAGTAACAAATAAAGAAAAAATGATTGCAATCAGTTTCATGCTGAATGTCTGGAATTATAATATTACTTGCTCATTTAATAAAGGCTTGTTTCAGATAAGGTAAAAATAATCATCCTTTTCACAAAACAGAACTATTCGTGCTGAAAATAATAATCCGCCACATAATATTTAACGAAATTTAACTATGTTAAAAGGTTCATTTTGTTTAATTTGTCCTTCTCATTAAGATTATCATTTTAAAATATTCACCATGTTCACCACAAAGCGGCTTTCAAGGTTATTGTGCATTTTTGTCTTTTCCCTTTCAGCTTTTTATGCCTTTGGCCAGGATCCGGAAGGCCCTGTGCTACTGCCGGGCACCTATGAAATAGATACTGTAACCATACGTGCCAGGATAAGACTCGCTGACCCCGTGGCCAAACCCTATACTGAAACTGTTTCACTTTTCCCGACAATCAGTACGGTACGACATTCCGATATACGGAACCAGGGGGCCAGAACACTCATTGACGCTGTGAGTTTTATTCCCGGCGGCTTCACCGAAACGAGGGGAAGACAGGTAAAACAGTTTTTTTCAGTAAGAGGCCAGAAATATCCTTATCCTGATTATGCAATAAACGGTGTCTGGCAGAAAGAATTTGAAGAACTGCCCTATTTCCTGTCAGCATCAGAAATTCAGGAAATTGAAGTGATCAGATCCAGTGCCGCATTACTTACGGGCCTGTCCGGACTCGCGGGATTTATTAATATCAAGACCCGTGAATATGAGAGTTTTGAAACAAGTCTGGATTTGGAATACGGTACATTTAATTCCCTCCACTCCCATATTTCGACAGGAAACAAAATAGGCAATTTCAGCTATGCTGCCGGCCTTGGATTTGACAGAACCAGCGGTCCGGAAGGCAGGCATGCAAAGGAATCCATGACTGACCTGTATACAAGAATGAATTGGAAAATCACGGACAAACTGGGATTGAATGCAAGTCTTTTTTACCTGAATGGCGAAAGGCAGATGGCCATTGCACTGCCTCCGGCTGAAAACAGAGTTCAGAATATGATTCAGGGTTTTGATCCTTACAGGGCACTGCTGTCCAATGTTAAACTGACATACAGACCAGTTTCCGCCCTGTCTTCCGAACTTCAGCTGTTTTACACCCGGCGGGACCCTGTCTTTTACGACAAGGTTGAAGAAAGCACTGCCAGTGAAAAAGATTATGAGTTCGGTCTGAATTTCATCCAGTCTGTAAGAATACTACCCGACAACGTATTGAGGTTCGGTGGATTATATAATCACTGGATTGCTCCTTACGGTAAAAGGTTTTATATGGGTAAAAGATGTGATACCGAAACTTTCTCAGGCGTAATAACAGATGAACAGAGACTGGGGCCCCTTACCCTGGATGCCGGAATAAGAATCACCCGCACCTATCTCAACGACTACGGGGCATTCAATATTGAAGGTGGCGGAGGACCCTTCAGACAGGTGGAACCGGTTACGGATGAATGGGAGCCGGCAATAGTCCAGGGAAGTTTTGGAATCACTTACAATGCCACTGAAAAGTTCTCTGCATTTCTCAACTCTGCCGCAGGAAATATCAAACCCAGAACTGGTACCCTTCTGGATAACAACGAAGCAGAACCCGTCAGTGAGCCCCTGAATGAAACCCGTTACAAAATTGATATAGGATTGCTGCATAATATCGGAGAAGACGGAAAAATGACCCTTACCGCATTTGGTGTATACCAGGGGAAGGGAATTGTCCTGAGCGGTACAACATACCTGGATCCTGAAACAAATATGCGCAGGGAACTCTATCTCAACCGTAATCAGCATCAGAAAGGAATAGAATTTGAAATAACTGCACCCGTATTGTTCGGAATGGTCAAGCCTTTCTTCAATTTCACAATAATGCAGTCAAAGATGGAAGAAGAAGACAAGATGGTTATCAACAAGGAACATCCCGTATGGATATCCAATGCTGGTATTTATTCAGCCTGGAAAAATTTTGATCTCAATATAATGGGTAAATATGTGTCGCCCTTTGAAAATGATCGTTTTGTAAGTCCAGCCGACGGTCCCCAGCCACTCGGGGATTTTCTTGTTCTTGACTGCAACGGTGGTTACACCACAAAATGGGATACACCTGTAAGGTTCCATGTCAGAATAAAAAACCTGACAAACAGGAAATATTCCACTGTTAACGGTTATCCCGATTTTGGCCGGATGCTGTTCGGGGGAATTCAGATAAAATTCATGTCAAAAAACCAGGACCGGAGATTGTAACACTTGAACAGGATAATCCGGGATCCGGATGCGGAGCTTATTTTATCACTCAGGAATTCAAAGGAAATTCCGTTAATAATAACTATTTTTAACACAGCAGTACTGATTTAAAGAAACAAGCATGCAAGACATTCATACACACGGGTATGACTATGAGCCCAAGGGGAATTTCCCCAATAAACCGTGACAGGTTCAAGATAAACCGTGACAGGTTCAAGATGAACAGTGACAAGTTCCCGATAAACCGGGACAAGTTACCGGCCATTAAAATTAAATCACCAGCAGATGAAAAGGAAAGTATTACTGGATGAGCTGATCAGGAATTATCCTGAATTATCGGAACTAAGGGATTCAATAGACAAGGTCTCAGGGATTATTGTGAAATGTTACACGGCCGGCGGAAAGCTTCTGATATGCGGCAATGGGGGAAGCAGCTCCGACTCCTGTCATATTGCGGGTGAACTGATGAAAAGTTTCGAAAGAGAAAGGCCGCTTGATGTGAGTTTAAAAAACAGACTTGCTGACATATCGGCAGACCGGGGCAAATACCTGGCGGATAAACTTGAACACGGATTACCTGCAATTTCATTGTCTGCCCACTCATCACTCATTACGGCAATCTGCAACGATATTGATCCTCAACTGATCTTTGCCCAGCAAATCCTTGGTTACGGTGAAGAAAAAGATATACTCCTTGCCATAAGTACTTCGGGAAATTCAGAAAATATTATAGATGCCTGCATAACTGCCAGGGCCATGAATATGACAGTTGTGGGAATGACAGGGAGATCCGGCGGCAAAATGAAGGAATACTGTGACATCCTCATCAATGTTCCGCGCGAAAAGACTGCTTCAGTACAGGAGATTCAGCTCCCGGTCTATCATACAATCTGCAGGATTGTAGAGGAATATTTCTACGGGGGAGAACAGGATTAACAGAGTAAGCGGTAAACCGGCAACATCAGCTGACCGGCTGCGTACTTATTTTTCCACCCTCTTTGCCGTTAAAGGTACTTCTCCCATTGAATACAATGCCTTACCTGTCATCACTGAGGCATCATCCATCTTCATCACAACGGAAACCATCTCGCCTTCAACATAAATAGAAAAAGTCAGAGAGTCGTTCTCATATTTTACATTCTCTCCTGTTATTTTATATTCACTCCCGGGAAATGTAATTACTGCAGAATATTTTTTCTCTGCAACTGTAATCTTTATCACACCGGTGGAATATTCTGAAGGTGCATACAAAGCTTCATATTTCCAATCTCCTGCAGGATCCTTCCTGACTTTCGATGTCTGGGCATTTATTGCCGGGAAGCTGAGCAGGGTCAGCAAAATTAAGGAAATGAGTTGTTTCATGGCTTAATAGTTAATTTGATTCAAGACTGAAATCCCTTAGCTCAATAATAAGCAATTTTTTGAATATGAGTACAAAACCTTTACTCAAATATTTACAGCTTCTCCTCAATTTCGTTCAGCCACATTCTCCCCTGGTCCGGATTCTCCTGATCAGTCCTTTTTCCGGGTATTTATTCCGAACGGCAGGTAAAGAGGACAGAATCCTATAAAACTCGTTACTATCAGGATAGCTGCCAGAACAAGAGCAATGACCCCCAGGGTTCCGCTCAGAATTTTTGTTATATACAGAACTATCAGCAGAGCTGCGCCTGATATTCTCAGGATTTTGTCAGTAGTACCCATATTTCTTTTCATGACCGTTAAAATTTATTTTTCTTGTTTCTGAAGATTAACAGTTCCCCTTCCCGATTGTTCATTCATTTCATAATACATCCCTTCAAAACACGCTATTCCGTCCATCAAAATCATGATTTCTCCTGTTCATATCAACTTTTTTCAGTGCCGCAGATGAAATCAACACATAATGAACTACATTTGTACGAACTATCAATGTATGTCTACACTGAAAACCGATGAAGAAGCTCATATTTATTCGTCATGCCAGAGCTGAAGGACAGGAATCCGGAATATCGGATTTTGAAAGGTCCCTCACTCTCAAAGGAAAAATGACATCACATAAAATGGCCCGGAGGTTCAGGGAAAAAGAAAATGATCCCGGCCTGTTCATCAGCAGCCCTGCTTTCAGGGCTTTGGAAACAGCCCTTATATTTGCGGGGGAAGCAGAAATCCGGCCTGAAGACATTAAAATAGACAGCAATCTCTATTTCAAAACTGACCTGAAACATTTTCTGGAATTTCTGAAAACGATTCCGGAAGAAACAGACAGTATCACACTGTTCGGACATAATCCCTCTTTTACGGAAATTGCCGACAGACTATCCCGTAACGGCTGTGAATTCCTGACAAAAACAAGTATCGTTTGTATTTCATTTCCTGTTAAGTCATGGGCAGAAGTGAAAGCTGCATCCGGCAGGCAGGAATATTTTCTGAAACCTGCTAAAATAGTATGAGCAAAACCTATATTCCGAAGGAAATAAGCTGGCTGTCATTCAATGAACGTGTTCTGCAGGAAGCAGAAAACAACAGCATACCCCTTCTTGAAAGATTTAAATTCCTTGGAATATATTCCAACAACCTGGACGAATATTTCAGGGTAAGGGTTGCGACCCTGAAAAAGCTGTCGAAGCTGGGAGCCAAATCCAAGGAGATTCTAGGATACAGTCCGAAATCAACACTCAAAAAGATTCAGGAAATTGTTCTTGTACAAAACAGCAGGTTTGAAAAAATTTACACATCCCTTATCAAAGAACTTTCGAAACACAATATCCATATAGTCAACGAGGGAGAACTGAGTCAGGAACAATCGGAATATGTAAGGAACTTTTTTCTGACCGAAGTCAGGGCAAGACTGATGCCCTTTCTTATTGAAAGTGATTCCGAACTTCCCAATCTTACCGATGATGCGATTTATCTGGCTATTCAGCTTTGCAATACAAAAACTTCAAAAAAAAGATTTGCCCTTCTCGAAATACCAACGGATGTCCTTCCAAGATTCGTCGTGCTGCCGGAAAAAGGCGGGGATAAATATATTATTTACCTGGATGATATAATCAGATTCGGGCTTAAAGACATATTTTTTATTTTCGATTTTGACGGATTATCAGCATACACGATAAAGCTCACCAAGGACTCGGAGCTGGAAATAGCTGACGACATATCGGAAAGTTATATTGATAAGCTTTCCCGAAGCCTTCATCTGAGGAAATGGGGAACACCGGTCCGTTTTATTTATGACAGGAATATGCCGGAGGATCTCCTGAAAATTCTTACCAAAAAGCTCAAATTCGGTCCCGAAGATACCGTAATACCTGCTGACCGCTATAATAATTTCAAGGATTTCATGAATTTTCCCAACCCCGGAAAAAAGAAACTATACAACGAAGCCCTTGCTCCCATTCAGCACCGCGACATTTCCCAGGGAAAAAGCATATTATCGGCTATAAAAAAAAAGGACATAATGCTGTATTTTCCCTATCATCCCTTCAGCTATCTGACAGATCTGCTAAGGGAGGCTTCCATTGATCCGCATGTTGCTTCAATAGACATAACCCTGTACAGGCTTGCCCGGAACTCCAGTGTCATCAATGCATTGCTCAATGCCGTGAGAAACGGCAAAAAGGTAACTACCGTCGTTGAACTGCAGGCACGCTTTGATGAAGAAGCAAATATTATTTGGGGGAAAAAACTTTTGGACGAAGGAGTCAGGGTCATCTACGGTATACCCGGTCTCAAGGTCCATGCGAAACTGCTACTGATCACAAGAGTCAGGAATGATGTCGTAAAACGGTTTGCAGCAGTGGGTACAGGTAATTTTAACGAGGATACTGCCAGTATTTACTGTGATCATCTTCTGCTCACCTCAAACCTCAAGATCACAAATGAAGTGCACAAAGCATTCAATTTCCTGAATATCAATTATAGAAAAGATAATTATTATCACCTGATACTTTCGCCTTTCTCACTCCGCAACAAAATCATCCTGCTGATTGAGAATGAAATAAAAAATGCAAGGGCCGGCAGGAAAGCCTATATCCATCTCAAATTAAACAACCTTACTGACAAAGAAATAATTAATTATCTGTATGAGGCAAGTACAGCCGGTGTAAGTATAAAATTAATTGTGAGAGGCATGATATCGCTGGTGCCGGGAATAAAGGGCTTAAGTGAAAACATCAGGGCCAGGGGGATTGTTGACAGATTTTTGGAACACAGCAGGTTTATGATATTTTACAATAACGGAAAAGAAGAGTGTTATATCAGCTCAGCCGATTTAATGCCGCGGAACATTGACCGCCGCTTTGAGGTGACCTGCCCGGTGTTTGATAAAAATCTTGTGAACGAACTCAAAAAACTGTTCCAGATTCAGTGGAATGATAATGTTAAAGCCAGAATAATTGACCGCGGCTTAACAAACAAATTCGTAAAAACAGGAAAAAAAGCTTTTCAGTCTCAACTGGAAATATATAATTACCTCAAAGAAATCCATTCAAAATAACGCAGGAAGGATAAAATGAATCTGACCATTCTCATTGCCGGTATCTTTGTGATAGCAATATTCTCCTGGTCTTATTCGGTAAAATACAGGAGGTATCATGGAATACCCAGGTTTTTTTCCTTCCTGAGCATTTTTGTCCTCTTCCTCTTAAACTACAGGATTTGGTTCCGCAATGACTTCAGCTGGAACCAGCTGTTGTCATGGATATTACTGATAACCAGTGCTTATCCCGGAATAGCAGGATTTCTTACACTAAAGAAGAAAGGCAAGGCAGCCGATAGTTTTGAAAATACCACCATACTTGTCAGAACGGGTGTTTACAAATATGTGAGACATCCTCTTTATTGCTCACTGCTTCTGATCGGAACAGGAATAATGATCAGTCTTCCCGCAATCCCCCAGATCATACTTGGCCTTACAAACGCCCTTGCCCTTTATCTGACAGCAGTTATTGAAGAAAAAGAGATGATTTCAAGATTCGGTGATCAGTATTCAGAATATATGAAAGACACAAAAATGTTCATTCCCTTTATCTTCTGATAAAAACTTATTTAATTAAAAAAAATTAATTTGGCCGGCTAATAAAATTATAACATGAACAGGAAAAGCAATGGCATAAAAACCGGTATTCTGACTGCCGGAGGTGATTGCCCCGGAATCAATGCCATCTTACGCAGGACAGGAATCACCCTTTCAGTAATACTGGGCATACTAATAAATACCTTACCCTCACATGCCCAAATGCTTCACGACAGTGCAACTGTCAGAAAAATAAGAACAGGCGTCGATTATATGTACAATATGGAATTTGACAAGGCTTTACCCCTGTTTTCAGACGTGGAACAATTATATCCCGGACATCCGGTGAATCATCTGTTAAAAGGAATATTCCTGTACTGGAAAGATTATCCGATGTTACCTACATCACAATCCAGGGAGGCCTTTGAAAATAATCTCCGGACCTGCATGGATCTTTGTTCGGACAGCCAGTATTCAGCACAGTATGAAGCTGAGAGTCTGCTTGCAAATATTTGTTCCCGGGGACTGCTGCTGCTTTACTATAATGAAAACGATCTGACCTTTAAAGTAATAACTCTTGCAACAAGTACTTTCAAATATATATTGAGGGCTTTTGATCATGTCTCTGCTTTTGCTGACTTCTATTATCCCACCGGACTGTACAACTACTACAGGGAAGCATATCCACATATTAATCCTGTGTACAAACCCCTGGCATCCCTGTTTCCGCCGGGTGATATGACAAAGGGACTTATTGAGCTTGCCAGGGCTGCGGAATTATCCATCTTCCTGAAAGCAGAATCCTATTCAATATTGGCATACATATATGCCGGATTTGAGAACGACTTCCCCAAAGCCCTTCTCTACAGCGGGATACTGACAAAAAACTATCCCTTAAATCCCCACTACAAGGCACATCATATGAGAAATCTGCTGGTAAGGAAGGAGTATGACCTGGTGGAAAACATGATCAGCCTTACAGGGAACAATACCGGAAATGCATATTTCGATGCCCAGTTATTGATTCTCAATGGTATAATACAAGAGAAAAAATATAAAAATTACCAGGATGCCCGGCGATTATATGAAAACGGGATTTCCGCAATTGCATTTACAGGTGATTACGGCAATGAATATTGCGGCTATGCCTACCTTGGCCTGAGCAGGATATGTGAACATGAGGGTGACAAGGCCGGCAAAAAAGCTTTCCGAAGAAAAGGAAATGGTCTCCTTGATTTCAAAAAAATTACTTTTGACTGAAATTTTCTCCCGCGAAACCGTTGGCAACACCTCCCTTCCCTGAATTTGAAAATCTGCCGGTCAGGGATCAGCAGACTTCTCCCCTTCGGATGAATTCAGCCAGGATATCACTTTTTCCGAACCCGGCCTCTCCTTTGAATAGAGAACATCAACAAGATTACCATCCTCGTCAATCAGATATTTCTGAAAATTCCATTTGACTTCCGAATCCATTATTCCATTCTCTTTCTTTGAGGTAAGCCATTTATACAGGGGATGAATATCCTCACCCCTTACCGAAATCTTTTCCATCATGGGAAAAGTAATTTTGTAGTTTTCAGTACAAAACTGCCTGATCTCAGAAGCAGTACCCGGCTCCTGGTTACCGAAATTATTTGAAGGGAATCCGATAATCACCAGCTCATGGCTATATTGTTCATACAATTCCTGAAGATCTTTGTATTGTGATGTATAACCACATCTGGATGCAGTATTTACCACCATCACCTTTTTACCTTTAAGGGAATCCGGATCAAAATCATTCCCTTCAAGTGTTTTAAATTTAAAACTGTAAAAGCCATTTGTCTGGGAAAAAACCGTGGCCGATATAAGTATCAGCATCACAAAAGGAAACAGTACTAATTTTTTCAATATCATGGTTTCAGGTGTATGATATTTTCAAGGGTCAATTTACAAAAATTATTGACAATTAATTAAATCTCCCTGTTCAGGAGCCGCAGCCTGAATCTTTTTTCTGCAAAATTTCTAATAAAAACTGTTGTTTCTTCAATTCCCAGAACTGATGTGTTGATGCACAAATGATATGATCCGGCAGCTCCCCACAGTTTACTGCTGAAATAGTTATAATATGATTCACGCTGTTTATCGGTTTTATCAATCCGCTCACGGGCCTGTTTTTCATTGATCCCGTGAACATCCATCACTCTTTTTATCCGGTCATCCAGATCGGCATTCAGAAAAATACTGAGCAACTGTGAGTGTTCCTTAAGGATATAGTCAGCACAGCGGCCGACGAACAGGCATGATTTATTCTCCGCAAGACCTCGTATCACATCGCTTTGTATCTTGAACAATGTTTCATTGCTCAGATAGTAACCCGAATAGATTTCCGGAGTCTGGGTACTGCTGTGCATTCCAAAAAATCCCCAGAAGATATTGAAACGCTTCTTTTCATCGGCATTTTCAAATACTTTTTCATTGAGACCGCTTTCCTTTGATGCCAGCCTTATCAGCTCTTTATCATAGAAAGAAATCCCGAGTGATTCCGAAAGCTTCAGGCCTATTTCCCTACCTCCGCTTCCAAGCTGACGTCCGATTGTTATGATATAATTTTCATCCATGAATTAGCAGTTAGTTATCCTGATGAGTGATTTCATTCAACTTATTCCTGCGGTATTGTCTGACAAGCAGTACAGCTGCAACAACCGCTGAAGTCACATCAGCTACCGGCATACTGTACCATACTCCCTTCACACCAAAAAAGTGCGGAAAAACAAGCAGGCATGGCAACAGGAAAAAAACCTGCCTCGAAAGTGACATCAGAATGGATTTTACCGGCATCCCTATGCTCTGGAAAAAATTTGACGTTACCATCTGAAAACCTATTATGGGAAAAGACATCATTACAATTTTCATTCCCGGAACAACTATGTCTATCAGATCCTGATCCGTTGTAAAAGCAGAAGCAACATTACGCGGAAACAGTTCTCCTATGGCAAAGCCAACCATCATTACCGAAGTTGCCATGATGATGGTATGTTTTAAAACACTGTTTACCCGGATGAACTGCCCGGCACCGTAATTATAGCCCGCAATGGGCTGCATACCCTGGTTGAATCCAAGAACCACCATGATAAAGAGAAAAACAATCCGGTTTATTATTCCGTAGGCTCCGACAGCCAGATCCCCGCCATATCTGATCAGACTGGTATTGATCACCAGTACTATGATACTGGCAACGGAATTCATCATAAAGGGCGCCATTCCTATAGAAAGGGATTCAGTGACTATCCTGCGCTTCAGTCTGAAGCTCTCTTTTTGCAGATGAATGAAGTTCCTTCTGTCAGTAAAATGAAGTATCTGCCATAACAGCATCGAGGTCTGGGCAATAACCGTTGCCAGGGCTGCACCGCGGATACCCCATCTGAACACGAAAATAAAAATCGGTGCAAGTATTATATTGATCAGTACGGAAAACAGAGTTGTGAACATTGACTTTTTCGGATGTCCTGTTGCCCTGAGCATCGCATTCAGTCCAAAATAAAGATGGGTTATTATATTGGCCAGTGAGATGACCACCATAAAGTCATGAGCATAGGGAAGGGTTTCATCACTGGCTCCGAAAAAATACAGGATCCTGTCAAGATTCAGCAGCACCACTGCCGTATAGACCAATCCAAAAATAATATTCAGCACAAAAACATTTCCCAGGATTTTGTTTGCAGTACCATAATCTTTCTGTCCGAGCCTTAAAGACATCAGTGTTGCTGCTCCCACTCCCACCAATGAGCCGAAGGCCGCTGAAAGATTCATCAGGGGAAATGTTATTGCAAGGCCTGATATTGCAAGTGCCCCTACTCCATGACCAATAAAAATACTGTCGGTAATGTTGTAAAGCGATGATGCTGTCATCGCTATTACTGATGGAATGGCATATTTCAGGAGGAGTTTTCTGATATTTCCTGTTCCCAGCTCAGCAGGAGATCCTTTTTGTTCCATACAGGACAAATATACTCTATTTTAAAATCCATTGTCCCGGCACAGTCAGCCGGAATGATTTTTACCATAGTTGTCGTAATCCTCAGGAGTATTGATGTTATAATACCATCCGCGGCCGTCAAAGGGAACATATTTTGTTTTCACTCCTGAGAACAGATCAGATATCCTGAGCCTGTTTTCTTTCAGAAGCTCTCCGGCAACAGTAATAACAGATTTCCTGTAGATCCCGTACAGGGGTTCATAATTATTATCTTCACCTATGGGAACAACTATATCTGATTCAGCTGACAAGGCAAGCATTGTCCTCACAAGGCCGATCCGGGTATCAGGAATATCACAGGCTGTAATAAAATTCAAATCGCTGGACGAAGCAAGCAGGCATGAATAAATACCCATCAGGGGACCCATTCCTTCCGAAATATCGGGAATTACCCTGTATCCCAGAAAGCCATAACTCTCTGCCCGGCCGCCTATGATTATTTCACCGAAATATGAATCAAGCTGTTTTGTAATATGCTGAATCATAGGAATATTTTTCACAGGGAGCATGCCTTTGTCCAGCCCGCCCATCCTGGAATTTTTACCTCCAGCAAGAATAACAGCCGTCACATTCCCAAATTCCGGGGACTTTTTCATGGTAATAGCATTAACAATAACACTGCCGCAAGTGCCGGATAAGAACAAAATTATTATTTCCCGGTGAAACTCCTGATCCGGTCAGATTTCATTTTATCCGTATTTATGTTGTTTTTACAGACCAACAAGCTGACAACTAAGAAAAGATTTATGTAAATTACAGCCATTCGGATCATAACATCGTTCAGCTTAAATCTGTTACAGCAAATATATGTTTTTGAATCCACGGAATAACATGAAAAACAATAATTAACATCTTATGGGAAGCAATTCAAAGATCAACAGGCGAAAATTTATTGAAAGAGGTGCGCTCGGATTAATGGGCCTGCCTCTGCTTTCTTCAGGGCTGCGGAGCGTAGCCCCCAGTGACCGCGTAAGAGTGGCCGTCATCGGACTGGGCAGCCAGGGAAGAAGCCATATGACCTGGTTCAACAACCTGCCGGAAGTGGAAATTGCGGCATTATGTGACCTTGACACTATCAGGCTGGAACGGGCCCGTTCACAGCTGCAGAAAATCAATCCTGACTCCAGGGCAGAGATATTTTCGGACTTCCGTCATATCCTCGACAGAAAGGATATTGATGTTGTCACCTGTGCAACACCCGACCACTGGCATGCGCTGATAGCAATCATGGCATTTCAGTCGGGAAAGGATGTTTACGGGGAAAAACCCCTTAGCTATTCCCTGGCAGAAGGGCAGGCAATGCTTGAAAGTCTTGAAAAAAACAACAGGACCTTTCAGCTGGGCACACAGATACATGCCGGAGATAATTATCATCGTGTAACCGAAATACTGCAGTCCGGCAAACTGGGAAAAATACATACGGTACGCCTGTGGAAAACGGGAGGTTCACCGGGACTGGGCTTTCCCCCCACCCAGGACCCGCCGGAAACCCTCGACTGGGACATGTGGCTCGGTCCGGCTCCATATGAAGAATATACTCCGGTAAAATGCCATGATACCTACCGGCACTTCCTGGATTATTCCGGAGGCGTTTTTGCCGATTTCTGGTGCCATATTGCCGACATTCTGTTTATGTCTATTCAGCCCAAAGGACTCTTCAGTATAGAAAGCCGCGGCGAAAGACCCTATGACGGCATAGCTGACACACCAAAATGGATAGATGTTGACTTTAAATTCAATGATCTGGATGTGTTCTGGACAACCACCCCACCCGAAGCACCCGGTTCAGATAAAATGCACATAGGGGCTCACTTTGAAGGAACAGAAGGAAACCTTACCTGTGACTATTTTTCCCGTTTTATCAAAATCGGAAATGAGATTCTCACCGACCTGCCTGATGTTCCGGTAACACTGCCACGCTCCCCGGGACATCAGCAGAATTTTATTGATGCACTTAAATCAGGAAGCCAGCCTGAAAGTAATCTTCACTATGCGCGTGAAATGACAATACCGATGCACCTTGCGCTGATATCTTTCAGACTGAAAAGGAAACTGGCATGGGACAGCGAAAAGGAAGATTTTATCGGCGACAGGGCAGCCAGCTACCTTCTTTCGAGAGAATACAGAAAGCCATGGATACTAACTTCATAATATCAAATATCTGAATTATAAAATAATGAAAAAAAGAATACTTCTCAGCCTTGTCATTTTTACACTACTTTTCTCATGTGAATCGAAACAGGAGGATTTCGTCAACCTTTTCAACGGCAAGGACCTGACCAACTGGACGCTTCAGAAAACTGGATCCTTTGAAGTAACAGACGGAGAAATGGTCACCAGGAGCAGCGGCTCCGGAACCGATATCTATACTGAAAGAGTATTTGGCAATTTTATTCTTCAGCTTGAATTCCTGTTATCTGAAGTTGGCAACAGCGGGGTGTTTATCAGGCGTGATCCTTCGAAACCTGACACCGGATTCGAAGTTCAGATTCTTGCACCCTGGACGCCCCGCAGGGATGATCTCCATTGCACGGGC
>LSQX01203115.1_pt1 | contig 18659 bp, 11 predicted proteins | sample 654561 | NCBI WGS metagenome assembly LSQX01 (sample SAMN04489861, study PRJNA283612) | anaerobic digester metagenome | isolation source: 4 biogas reactors fed with cattle manure at either 37C or 55C with and... | place: Denmark: Kongens Lyngby | collected 2014
CTTCCGAATCTCCTTTGCATGAAAATATCATCAAAGGATAATCTCTGGGCATCGTTATTACTGATAAATGCCTCTTTCCTGGCCAGGATATCCCTGACCTCGTCAAACCTGATCCAGAACAGGGCCTTGCGGAGCGACCTGCCCAGATCGGCATCATAACCCATGTAATAGGGGCATATGGCAATTATTCTGACATCCAGCTTACCCAGTTTCTTGTCGAAATACCATTCCTCGTATACCAGAAGCTGTTTTATCTCTTCAGGCTTTGCCTGCTCGGTAATTGTCGAGTCACGGGTGTTGCCTGCAGCATCAATCTGTATCTGCTGGATCCGGGTCTCGGCACCCATCTGGGTCTCAATCTCCTGGTATGTTGTCGGCACATTTATGTCGATTGCTGAATAAGCTGTTATGTTTCCTTTCTTGATTTCATCAAGGATGACGCTGATAAAGCTCATTCTGCCGTCAAGCGTCGGAGTTGTGGGATAATACAGCGGCTGATTGATCCTTTCGCGAAGGTCGATCAGGCGGTAATACCTTTTTGACCATATGGCATCAGCTTCCCTGAGATGAGGATATTCAATCTTTTGGGCTTCAGAAATTGATTTCCTGTATATGTCGCCGAATGATTGCTGGCCTGTGGCTGTTGCTGCAAAAGCCAGAATTAATATTCCAAAACATATTTTCCTTCTCATAATATTGGTCTTTACTAGTCAATTTTAAACAACATGGGTGACAGGTCAACAGTCCTGTTGTCAGGCCCTACGGCCTTTATATCCTTAATAGTCAAATATTTTCCTCTTGTCAGGCGGCCCAGGAGTTCCTTCTGTCTGGCTGTGAGCGAACTGCCTGAACTGGGTTCCTCAAAGTCACCCAGCCTGTCGGTATACAGCATTGAAAAGCCGGTTATTTTATACTGGAGGTCAAAGTCAAAGTCGGGAAGCAGTGCAAATACCCCCTGCTGGGCCATGGCAGTGTTACGCGATATTGTTCCGCCATTTTGTCCTGCAAAGCGTGCTTCAGGTTTCGGAATTGTTTTCACCCTGAATTCAATGGGTGAATATGAAGTGGTTTTGCCACCGGCATCTGTAGCTGAGACAATTACCTGTACATTCTGTCCTGCTTTTGAAGGTCTTACTGCCCAGTTACCCCGAAAATATTCACCTCCGGTCCTTCGTACTCTTTCAGAAGTGAAATTACCGTTTACCACTCTGATCTTCACATTGTCGGGGCTGACTCCCGGAACCGATACGTCTATGGGATTTGCGATACCCAGATACATGACGTTCATGGCAGTGGGTGACACTACCACATTCGGTACGCCAACCGAGTAGGATGACCTGAAGGGATAACTTATTTCCTCGCCCGTGGGGGCTTTCATCTTTATAACACCTCCCCATGGTTTTGCGCCGGTTGTTGTGGGTCTGACAGTATAGATGCCCTTGCCCGAATCGTCTACCGGTATTTCCTGGTCGCCTACCATAATTGTAGGTTTCTGGGTTGTGTCTATTGCCGAGATAAAGACTTTTGCAGAGTAATTACTGCCGAGGGTCACATAGTTTGCATCAGGGATGACAACAGCTTCGAGCTTGTTGAATTTGAATGAAGCAGCATCAATCAGGGTGTACAGAGTGTTAAGAACTTCTGTCTCGGCATTCCTGATGTCAACCTGCATCTTTGAGAGAACAGTGATAACCGCAACCAGCGGAAGGTTGTGGAATGTAAGGTTCTCCCACCTTTCCGGTTGTCCGCTGGGATCCCTGCCGTCATCGGTGTTGAGACTCTTGCGCAGAGCTTCTTCGGCGGAAGGGTTTCTTCCTTCAAGTGTTTCAATAAGGAATTCGCGAAAATCAACCAGCATTGTTTTAAGGGCAAAAGCCTTTCCGTTTTCATGAGCCCCTATCAGAATCTGGGAGGGGACATTATTTTCGTCAATCTTTTTGACTTCATCAATTATAACTTCATTTCCTCTTACGGCAGGAGTGTTCTCATCTCTCTCGGCTACCTTGATAATCTCTATCTTAAGCCCCTGCATATAATTGAATATTTCATCAGCCCTTTCCTTTACCTCGTATGCCGCTTTCCGGTACTCTCCTGCCTTGGCCGGATTTTCTGCTGCTGCCCTGTCAAACTCCTTGTAGATGAGGTCATTCTTTGCAGCATAGTTGGCAATGGTAAGAGTCAGGCTGTTATCTACCTTTTTAAAAGCTTCCACGGCTTCCTTAGATACGTTAAGTGCAAGCATGGCGGTAAGCACCAGGTACAGCATACCGATCATTTTCTGCCGCGGGGATAACTTTTCGTGAGCCATTTTATGGGAGATTGGTTAACTAAAACAGATAATTGTATTATTTAACATTCATTGCGGCAAGCATATTTCCGTATACATTGTTGAGAGCCGACAGGTTTTCGTTGAGTTTTGCAACCTGATCACGATATCTCTTTGTATCATCCGAAGATTCCGTAAGATTTTTCATCAGATCCTGGAGACCCTGATAAAGTGATTCAGATTCCTTCATATGATCATCAGCTCCTTTTTTCTGAAGTTCATATACGGTGTTCAGTGCAGCCAGATTCTTGTTCAGCACCTCCAGCTGCTGCTGGTAGGATTTGCCGCCGGCCTGCATCTCTGCAATGGTCTCGGCTATTGTATTATAGCTTGATCCCGTGGCACTGACTGCCTGGGTTGCCTCCTGGTATGAATGTGTGAGCCTGGAAAGAGCATCATTTGCATTGTTCATGGTATTCATGTACTTGTTTGATGCTTCCGCTATATCGCTCATGGCGCTTATATTTGAGGTTGCATCACCAAGCTTCTGCATTCCGGCACCCAGTTTCTGGAAAAGTTCCGGTGTTATTTCGGCCTTATCAAGCATTTCATCGAATTTTGCAAGGGCTGCTGATCCTGCACCTCCGCCGTATCCGCCTCCGCCATATCCGCCGCCACCGTATCCGCCGCCACCGTATCCGCCGCCGCCGTATCCGCCTCCTCCGGTACCGCCGGCCTGGGCAGCAGTGCCGCCACCGGCCTGAACGCCGCTGAAACCGCCTGCAAAACCACCGCCGAAGCCTCCGCCTCCCCTGGCTATTGCATCACGTTCTCTTGCGGAGAGGGTATGTGCAAATTCGGTAGGGTCTTCTTCAGATATTCCGGCAAGTTCCGGATAAACCAGGGTCCAGTCAATTTCTTCACGCAATGGTTCAAATGCTGAAAAGAAGAAAATAATAGCTTCTGTAAGCAGTCCTATGGTAAGCATGGTCCCTGCACCCGGCCAGTGCTGTATTTTAAACAGGGCACCAACGATAACGAGAGAAGCACCCCAGCCGTATAGCTTCGCCATGAAATTTTTCCAGCCGCTGCTATGTACAAATTCTGTTAAGCTCATATGCCTGATTATTTAGTGTGGTTTTTGTTACTATATTTTTGCTCCTATATAAGATCTGACGTTACGGAATCCTATATAGGGCTTTGTGGAATCCTGGTATTCATAATCCCTGGCACTTACCTGCAGGAAATATGCAACATCTTTCCATGAGCCTCCGCGTATTACCTTGCGCTTCAGAACAGGTGGATCCTGTGGAGAGGCATTGTATTCATAATTGGGCTGAAGGTCATGCTGGAATATATATGCCGAGGGATGATAGGCGCAGCGTGTCCATTCGGCAACATTTCCCGCCATGTCGTACAGTCCGTATTCATTGGGTTCATAGGATCCGACTTTTCCGGCATAAACATTCCCGTCATCAATATAATTGCCTCTGAGGGGCTTGAAGTTGGCAAGGAAGCATCCCTCATAGTTACGGGTGTAGGGTCCTCCCCACGGATACATTGAAAGGTCCAGTCCGCCCCTGGCTGCATATTCCCATTCTGTTTCGAGAGGGAGCCTGTATGCCATGACATCGGGAACACCGCTTTGCCTCAGTGCATTGTTCATGTAATCGGTTCTCCAGTGGCTGAAGGCGTTTGCCTGATGCCATGATACACCGACTACGGGATAATCATCAAAGGACGGATGCCAGAAATACAGATCGGCCTGGGGGTCGTTGAATGAATAGGTGAAATCCCTGATCCAGCAAAGGGTGTCGGGATAAATGTTCAGCACAATGTGTTTGATAAAGGATGAACGGTCCTTTATATCGGTACGCGTGCCGTCAAGATTTGTGACCTGGCCCTCATAATGACCTGTATTATTTTCATAGTCATATACATATCTTGCCTTGGCGGCAGACTGGTAATCGACCCAGTAATAGGAATAATTGAATTTCCGTACGTCAAACTGTTTCCTGCCGTTGAATCTTTCCTCGGGAGGATAGTACATTTCCTCAATAACACTCCTGGTCACCTCCTCACGGTAATCAATCTTTTCATCCCAGTTCAGGACATAGGGTTCGATGACGTTCCCGTCACGATCGGTCCTGAAATACTCCCTGCGATCTATTCCTGCGTTTCCAAGATTTGTTCTCAGAATGGAATCACGTACCCAGTAAACGAACTGGCGGTATTTATTGTTTGTGATTTCGGTCTGATCCATCCAGAAAGCATCCACCGTGACGGATTTGGCGAGGACGTTCTGTGCAAAGAGAGCATCCTGGTCGCTTGGTCCCATTATAAAACTACCGGCAGGTATGAAAGCCATTTCCATTGGTTCGGGCTCAAAGAACTTCTTTCTTCCGGTAACTCCCGTAAGTTCACCTGTACTTGAAGTTCGGCAGCCGGTAATAAATAATAAAATTATCAGTAAAAACAGAATCGACTTTTTCATACAGTAGGAAATTAAGATGCAAGTAAGTTATTTTTTCAATATGCTTATAAAAATCTGACACTTTTGTATTTCGTACGGCTCTTACCCATTCTCAGGTCAAAACAGTAATTGACCATTAGTTCATGGGAGCCCATTGTATTTCTCCTGATACCCGACAGCGGGAAGTCATAGGCATAGCCAAGACGTATTCCGTTGAAAAGCTCAATGCCTGCAATTCCCGTCAGGGCATCACCCGTACGATAAGAAACGCCGCCCCATACTTTTTTATTGTATCGGAGCATGGTGGTTACACTGGCCTGCAATGCCCTTCCGTCGCTGAAAGCAAATACCGAGGGCAGAAGTTCAAGGGCCGGATCAGGCAACTGCAGATTATAGCCTGCTGTCAGGTAATAATGCCGCGTGAGATATGGTTCTCCTTTTGTAAAGCTGAACCTGGCCTGGTTAAGATGCCTTACCGAGACTCCGGCATAATAATTATCGGTACTGTAATACAGGCCGAGCCCGGCATCAAAAACCACAAAGCTTTCCTTGTTAACAGGTATGAGAGGATCCTGGTCGGGCGGTGTGAATCCGTCACCGGAAGGAATATACCAGTCCGGATCAAGGGTTTTGTTCACAACCCCAAGGTTGACTCCTATGCCCAGTTTTCCTGTTCCCACGTTGACAAGCAATGCATATATTCCTGAAATATTTATATCCGAGTCAAATCCTATCTGGTCACTTTCCACCATAAGACCGATACCGCTTTCTATTTTGAAAGGGGAAACCGGTGCGCTTACATTGAATGTGGTTGTTGAAGGTGCTCCGGCAAATCCCACCCATTGCTGCCTGGCAATAGCTGTGGCACAAATCATTCCTGATGTGCCTGCCACTCCCGGGTTATAGGTAAGTGTGCTGAACATATAATTGCTTGACAACGGATCCTGCTGCGACCACGTTGTAATGCCTGTCAGCACAAATAACAGCAATGTTATTTTAACGCGTTTCATTTTATGATGATCCAACAGTAGAGATGCTCGTGCAAATTAAACAACAAAATAAACAAAAATCCGACACGTATACAAATATATTGAATAACGCATGTTAACAAATTTTGTTATTTAACGCACAATAACAAATTTTGTTTCAATGAGAAGCCCTTAATCCGCCGCTTTTTTCACGCTTACAGTCTTTTGGGCGGCTTTACCCGTTTTTCGCGCTTACAGTCTTCCGGATATTCTTATCCGTTTCTTGGGGGCACAGTTTTTTGGACGTATTTATTTGTTTTTTACGGCTGTAGTCTTCCGGACGCTCTCTCTTGCTTTTATGCTTACAGTCTTCCGGATGTTCTTACCTGTTTCTCAGGGACGCAGCCTTTTGGATGCCTTTACCCATCTTTCAGGTACTTCGTCGCGGCTGGCTTTTATATAATCTTCATGGGAACATGCAATATATACGGGTGACGAAGCGGCGGCACTGAATTCCATCCACCATCTTTCCGTGAGATTGCTTTTGACAAATATCAGATCTTCTTCCAGATCGCTTATTTTGACATGATATCTTATGAACCTGCCGGTGTTGGCAGTGCTCAGATGGGGTGTCTCATACTGTTTCTGTGAGAATCCTTCAAGAAAGAACCATATTATCTGTGCGCACAGAGCGGCTGTCTGATTTCTGATATCCATATCAGGATCCAGGTCAAAGAGGCCGAATATTTTCAGATTATCCGATATACCGGCATATCTTGCCAGGAGGCATATCTCTTCGCCATAGAATCCGTTGGGAGAGGGGGCCGTACATCCCGGGGCATCCGACTGCCTTACCGAGGAGATATCTATCATTACTGCATCTGAATCCCTGAACATGGGTTCTGTCAGGTATATGGCCTTTCTCACATCACCTATTCTGACCAGTTCCGACTCGCGCCTGTTGAATCTGTTTATCACCTGCTGGTCGTTCAGGTAGGTCTGGTATCCCAGGTTGACATAGTGGCTGAAGGTACTCCGGCTGTCATGCATGATGGTGCTGAGGTAGCTGAAGGAATCACTTTCCTTTTTCCCGCTTACATAATCTATCCTGGAGTCAACAGTGAGCAATGTGTATTTTATCTGCTGCCTGCTCAGGGCCCTGTCTGCTGCAAGTGCCAGGGCACTGCTGCCACCCAGTATTACGGGGAATACATTTGAGCCGGCAAGCATCATAAGGATTTCTGTCAGTCCGGCTACGGTGTCATTGAAGGTGATCCCCCTTTTCATGTTTCCCAGGTCGGCTATTTTCAGTTTGCCCGGGATTTTTGCCAGCCTGTAAAGTTCCGTGCGTATGCTGTCAGGGCCCTTCATTGATCCGCTTGCCGGGGAATTTCTCCCTTCGGGAACTCCCAGCAGGACTATCTTAAAGGGCTCCAGTCCCGGTATAGATGAATTCTCAGTGTGGACTGTTATGTTGTGAGGAAATCCGGACCGGCTTTCCAGGTGTTCAAATCCGGGATTATCAATGCAGACGGGATCAAAAAAATCATTTAGATCGGTCATGGTATTATTTTGAAGAATCTATTTTTTTTTCTTTTTGCTCCTTTCAATAATGGCCTCACAATCTTCCCTTGTCAGACTGTCAATGTCGGTGCCCTTTGGTATCCTGTAGTTTTTTTTGTCCTGCGACAGGTAGAGCCCGTATCTTCCGTTGAGAAGCAGGATATCACCGAATTCCTTTACAAGCTTTTTCTTTTCAGCCTCATTCTTTTCGTTGATTATCCGGATTGCCCTTTCCAAAGTTAATGAATACGGGTCATCCACTTCCTTTTTAACCGAATAAAATTTGCCTTTATGCCTGATATAGTAGCCGAACTTTCCTCTTCCCACAATAACTTCTTCCTCTTCAAGAAGTCCGAGATCTCTTGGCAGGGTGAAAAGCCTGAGGGCATCATCCAGGGTGATCGTTTCAATCAGCTGGTCATGTGTGAGACTTGCATAGCGCGGCTTGTTTCCTTCTTCGCTGCTGCCGATCTGGGCAACGGGCCCGAACCTGCCCATCCTTGCAGTTACCGGTTCTCCTGTTTCAGGATGATTTCCCAGGAATCTCCCGGACGTTTTCTGGTGTTTCTTCTCAAGAGTGTTTTCAACGGTTTTATGAAAGGGGCCATAGAATTTTTTCAGCATACCCGTCCACTTCAGTTTTCCCAGGGCGATCTCGTCAAACTGTCTCTCAATATCAGCAGTAAAATTGTAATCCACTATTTCGGGAAAGTTTTCAATCAGGAAGTCATTAACAATCATTCCTATATCCTGGGGAAAGAGTTTTGATTTTTCTTTTCCGCTTATTTCATTCTTTACGGCATGACTTATTTTTCCTTTTTCCAGGGTGTAGGTGCTGACCTGCCGTTTTTCCCCGGGCCTGTCTTCCTTCAGTACATAACCCCTGTTCTGTATTGTGGATATTGTTGGAGCATAAGTGGAGGGCCTGCCTATCCCCAGCTCCTCAAGTTTTTTTACAAGACTGGCTTCATTGTATCGTGGAAGCGGCATCGTGAATCTCTGAACCGCCGATACTGTATTATAAAAAAGAGGCATGTCCTTTTTTACGGGCGGAAGGAGACTTTTTTCCTCATCCCCGCCTTCCTGATCCTGTGACTCCGTATATACTTTGAGAAAGCCGTGGAATTTGATTATTTCACCCGTGGCAGTGAATGTATGGGGTGAATTGTCCATGTTAACCGTAATAGTGGTCTTTTCAATAACTGCATTGGCCATCTGTGAGGCTATCGTCCTTTTCCATATCAGGTCGTAAAGCTTTTTTTCATTCTGGCTGCCCTGTATTGCCGGGGTGGAGGGATATGCCGGACGAATGGCCTCGTGAGCTTCCTGTGCACCTTTCGCTTTTGTGGCATATTGTCTTGTCTTCGAATATTCCTTGCCATATTCCGAAATGATTGTCTCACGCAGTGTTGTCAGTGCCAGTTTAGAAAGATTTGTGGAATCGGTTCTCATATAGGTGATTTTTCCGGCCTCGTACAGCTTCTGTGCCACTGTCATGGTCTGGGCCACCGAAAATCCCAGTTTCCGGTATGCTTCCTGCTGCAGCGTTGAGGTGGTGAAAGGCGGCGCGGGGGATCTCGTTCCGGGTCTGACATTTATGTTTTCAATCCTGTAGTGGGCCCGGCTGCAAAGCTCAAGGAATTTCTCTGCCTCTTCCGCTTTTGGAAAACGTTTTGAAGCTTCAGCCCTGATTGTCTCACTGCCTTCATCCTTTTCGTCAGTTCTGAAAACCGAGGTAAGCCTGTAAGCTGATTCAGCATTGAAAGAGATGATTTCCCGTTCGCGTTCAACAACAAGTCTTACAGCTACTGACTGGACCCTTCCGGCAGAAAGAGAGGGCTGTACCTTTTTCCACAGCACGGGAGATATTTCAAATCCCACGAGCCGGTCAAGGATACGTCTTGCCTGCTGTGAATTGACCAGGTTCATGTCAATGGTACGGGGATTTTTAATTGCCTCGGCAATGGCATCTTTGGTTATCTCATGGAAGGCTATCCTCCTGGTTGTTTCCATGTCGAGTTCCAGGACGCCTGCTATATGCCATGCAATGGCTTCTCCCTCGCGATCCTCATCAGAGGCTATCCATATGTTTTTGGCTCCGGAAGCTGCCTTGCGGAGCTCAGTGACAACCCTGGCCTTTTCATCCGGAATCTCATAAACAGGTTCAAAATCTTTTTCTATATCTATTCCAAGATTTTTCTTTGCCAGGTCCCGTATATGTCCGAAGCTGGATATGACACGAAAATCCTTACCCAGGAATTTCTCAATAGTTCTGGCTTTGGCCGGAGATTCAACAATCACAAGGTTTTCGATCATTTAGAGAGGATTTTTTTGAATTAAAAACACGACAAAGTAAATGATTTACGTTTCAAACTTCAAAATAAACTTTTAAGATTCTTTAAGATTTTACTAATTTTGGCGCAAATATTCAGCTTCATGGAGGGGAGTAAACAAAACAGGAAATATATTATCTGGTTCTGGTCGCTGTTCGCGGCGCCCGCTGTAATTATAATTATCCTGTTCCTGCTGATTTCGGCGGAGAAGCTGGGACCCATGCCTTCTTTCGCCGAACTGGAAAATCCGGAATATTATCTTGCCGCGGAAGTGCTTTCCGAGGATGAGATACTTCTCGGTAAAATAAGCATAGAGAACAGGACCTGGACTGAATACGGGGAACTTACACCCTACCTGGTGGCGGCACTCATTTCGGCGGAGGATATCAGGTATTACCGCCATTCAGGAATAGATATGCGGGGAATAGCCAGGGTTATTTTCCGTACCCTTCTTCTGGGGCAGGAAACCGGCGGGGGAAGCACCATAACACAGCAGCTTGCCAAGCAGCTTTATCCGAGGGACACGGCAAGGGTCTCCTCGCTGGTAAGGACCATGAGGCTTGGTGTTTCAAAGTTCAAGGAATGGCAGACGGCAGTGAAGCTGGAGAAAAGCTATACCAAGGAAGAGATCATTGCAATGTATCTCAACAAATATGATTTTCTTTATCATGCCATCGGTATCAGGTCAGCTGCAAAGACATATTTCAACAAAACCCCTGATTCCCTCAACCTCCAGGAATCTGCTGTCCTGATAGGAATGCTGAAAAACTCGAGTGCCTATAATCCGGTAAGATATTATGACCGGATGCTTCACCGGAGGAATATAGTGATTTCACAGATGGCCAGATACGGCTATCTTGACCGTCATACGGCCGATTCCGTGAAAAGGATGCCTATTGAGCTGGATTTTCAGATAGAGGATCATAATACGGGACGTGCCACATATTTCAGGGAGTACCTGAGGAATATCATGACCAGGCCCATGCCTGACCGGAAGCTTTACCAGCGGCAGGCATCCTACGACGAGGCGATGTGGGAATGGGATAACAATCCCCTTTACGGATGGTGTAACAAGAACAAGAAGCCGGATGGTTCATATTATGATATTTACAGGGACGGACTGAAGATACACACGACAATAAACTCCCGTATGCAGCAGTATGCCGAGGAGGCTGTTACGGAACACCTGTCAAATACTCTTCAGCCCGATTTTTACAGACGTGCAAAACGGTTCAGGAATCCTCCCTATTCCGACGACCTTCCCAGGTCCATGGTTGATGAATTGTTAATGAGGTCGCTGAGACAGAGTAACAGGTATTATACCATGAGGGCACGTGGTTATCCGGAAGACTCAATAATGCTTGCCTTCAACACGAAGACAAAAATGAAGGTCTTCTCGTGGAAGGGGGAAAGGGATACCATAATGACTCCTCTCGATTCGATAAGATATTACAAGTATTTCATAAGATCGGGGATCTTTGTGGAGGATCCGCATAACGGACATGTGAAGGCCTATGTGGGCGGACCGGATTTCAGGTATTTCAAGTATGATGTGTGTACCCAGCAGCGGAGGCAGGTCGGAAGTACAATAAAACCCTTCCTCTATACCATAGCAATGCAGAACGGCTATTCGCCCTGCTATGAAGTTGAAAATATCCCCCGTTCCTTCGATGTCGGAGACACCATCCCGTGGACACCGAGAAGTTCGGGAAACAAGGCCCATCACGGCAGGATGGTTACCCTGAAATGGGGACTGGCCCAGTCAGAAAATTATATTTCAGCCTGGCTGATGCAGCAGTTCAGACCTTTGGCTGTTGCTGAGCTGATGCATAAAATGGGTATCAGAAGCTTTATAGATCCCGTTTATTCAATATTCCTGGGAACATCCGATGTAAAGCTTGAAGAGATGGTAGGGGCCTATGGAACCTTTGCCAACAAAGGAGTATATACCCGGCCCATGTATGTTACTCATATCGAAGATAAAAACGGAAATATCATTTCAAGGTTCAACCCGGTTATCGAAGAGGTGCTGAGCGAAGAGACAGCATATCTCATGCTTAACCTTCTTCAGGGTGTTGTTCAGTCAGGATCGGGAATCAGGATGAGGAGGGAGCCCTATATGCTCATGAACCAGATAGGGGGGAAGACCGGAACTACCCAGGAACAGTCTGACGGATGGTTCATGGGCGTGACGCCGAACCTGGTGGGAGGGGTATGGAGCGGATGGGAGGATCGTTCCATACATTTTGAGACACTGGGAGAGGGACAGGGGGCAAATATGGCACTGCCGGTATTTGCACTCTTTCTTAAAAAGCTGTATAGCGATCCGGAACTGGGTATAATGGAAGCCGATGAGTTTGAACGTCCTGCCGGTTTCAACATGGAGCTCGACTGTGACAAGTTTAAATGGGAAAGCAGCGGCAGGGATAATCCCCTGCGGGAAAAGTACTGATTCAGCCAATATTTATTCAGCCAAACAATCCCCTGACGAGCTGTTCTGTTTTTCCGACCGGAACAATTTCAATTTTATTGTCTTTACGCGGGAGATTCTTATGGTAGCGTGACAGGAAAATTTTACTGAATCCCATTTTTGATGCTTCACGTATCCTTTGTTCAACGCGTGCCACAGGTCTTATTTCTCCTGAAAGCCCGGTTTCCCCGGCAAAACATATATCCCTGGGGATGGGGATATCCAGGTTTGAAGAGAGAATGGCACTTATTACAGCAAGGTCTATTGCCGGGTCATTTACCCGTATTCCGCCGGCTATATTCATGAAAACATCCTTTACTGCAAGCCGGAACCCGGCCCTTTTTTCCAGTACGGCAAGAAGCATGTTAAGTCTGCGGGTATCAAAGCCGGTGGAGCTTCTTTGCGGCGTTCCATATACCGCACTGCTTACCAGGGCCTGTGTTTCTATGAGAAAGGGTCTCAGTCCGTCAATAGTGGCTGCCGTGGCAATTCCGCTCAGTGATTCGTCATGCTGGCCCATAAAAAGTTCTGAAGGATTATTTACTTCCCTGAGTCCGGATTCTATCATTTCGAATATACCTATCTCCGAGGTTGATCCGAATCTGTTTTTGAAAGGCCTGAGAATGCGGTAAACATAATTGTTGTCACCTTCAAAATAGAGTACAACATCCACTATATGTTCCAGAACTTTCGGCCCGGCCAGTGTCCCGTCCTTGGTAATATGCCCGATCAGCACAACCGGTGTTCCTGTAAGCTTTGAATACATCAGGAAGCGGCTTGCGCATTCACGGACCTGTGACACGGAACCGGCAGATGATTCAAGGGAATCTGTGGTAATTGTCTGAATTGAATCGGCAATGACCAGTCCTGCCCGGGTATTTTCACACTGAACAAGAATGTTTTCCAGCCGGGTTTCACTGAGAACATAGCATAAGGGATTGGAAGAGCTGAGCCGCCGTGCCCTCAGACTTATCTGTTCCTCACTTTCCTCTCCTGAAACATACAGCACCCTGGTCCCTTTCAGGGACAGGGCAAGCTGAAGGGCAAGGGTTGATTTGCCCACTCCGGGTTCTCCTCCCAGCAGCAAGAGGGATCCGCTGACCATACCGCCTCCCAGGACCCTGTCAAGTTCCGGGATCCCTGTTTTATGACGTCTGCTCTCATCAGCCTCTATCTCATCCAGCAGCCTGGGATTCCTCTTTTCCAGCTCCCGTAAAAAGCCGGTTTTTCCCGGGGAAACGGGACTGACTATCTCTTCCTGATAGGTATTCCATTCCTTGCATGAAGGACATCTGCCAATCCATTTGGGTGATTCGGCACCGCAGTTCTGACAAATGAACACTGTTTTGGTTTTTGCCATATATGATTTGATTTTATTCTTCCAGCCCCTCTCCGGAACTCTTCTTTTCCTTTTCTTTTCCCTTTCTGAAGATCATGTATGAAGAAACCATTCCGATAATAAGCACCATAATAACCTGTGATTCATGTGTCAGTATAGCATAAAGAGCGCCGTCCTCCAGGTTTACTTCCTGAACAAAGGCCAGTCCCCGCGATATGATGTAATGGAAGGCACCCATCCCGCTGGGAACGGGGGCAACCATGGCAAATCCTCCAAGGACCAGCAGGAATATTGCATCACGGAAACCAAGATGGGAGGTATTGTCAATTGCAAAAACAACTACCCAGGTCATGAAGATATAACAGACCCACATGAATACCGTATGAAACAGGAATTCCCACTTCCTTTCCATCCTGGTAATCGATTTCAGTCCAGTTATTATTCCCTTCGACAGTTTGAAGATTTGTGAAACGAGGGGTATTTTTCCGAGCTTTCTGCGGTATCTGATAATGAGCCAGAGCAGGAATGCCAGGATGAGCAGTACAAGACTCCATATCAGCCAGGTCTGGCCTGCGGGGATCAGGATTTGTTCCTTAACGGGAATAAATATGCTTTCATTCAGGAATTGTCTGATCCTTTCGCCGCTGGTAAAAACCATTGTCGCCATGATGATCATCAGTGCCACAAAGTCAACCGCCCTTTCAACAACAACCGTTCCTATCAGCTTGTCGGCAGGAATATCTTCCTTTTTTCCCAGTGCCACGCAGCGTGTTATTTCCCCTATCCTTGGCAGTGCCAGGTTGGCCAGATAGCCGGTCATCAGCGCATTGAAAGTATTCAGGAAAGCCGGTCTGTGTCCCAGTGGATAAATAAGAAGATTCCATCTTCTGGCACGGCTCAGGAATGCAAAAAGGTTAATGGTAACAGACAGTACAACAAAAAAATAATTTGCTGTTTTAAGTCCGTCTGCCAGTTCCCTGAATCTCACGTTCCGAAAAGCAATCCACAGAAGGAATATTCCTATTGCGAGAAAAACAATAAACTGCAGAACCTGTTTTATTTTTTTTTTCAAGTTCAGACCGTGTTATTAAAATAATTTTGCAAAGTTAATTATCCTTTTTTATTTCCTGCAGGCGGACGGCTCTCTATTTCGCCACTTTGATTATTGGTTTTTGTTCAGGACTTTCCCCGGAAAGTCTTCAAAAATCTGAGGGACAAGCCAGATAATTCATGTAAACACCTTATTATCATTATCTGAAAATTTATTATTATCTTTGCAACTTGTAACCCAATGGAATTTTGAGGCAGGAGAATGGAAAGCAGAAAGGTTTTATTCGTTTCACAGGAGATAACTCCATACATAGCAGAAAACAGATTATCGAAGATCGGAAGGTATCTTCCCCAGGGAATTCAGGAAAAAGGGAAGGAGATAAGGACCTTCATGCCAAAGTATGGCTGTATTAATGAACGCAGGAATCAACTTCATGAGGTCATAAGATTGTCCGGAATGAATCTGATCATTGATGACACCGATCATCCCCTGATAATAAAGGTGGCGTCAATACAGAGTGCAAGGATGCAGGTCTATTTCATCGATAATGATGATTATTTCCAGAGGAAATTTCTGGTAAGTGATGCATCGGGACGGGAATTTGAAGATAATGATGAAAGGGCACTGTTTTTTGCCCGGGGAGTGATTGAGACAGTCAGGAAGCTTCGCTGGGCTCCTGATATTGTGCATTGTCACGGATGGATGTCGGCTCTGGTACCGGTTTACCTTAAGAGCATCTATGCCGACGATCCGCTGTTCCTTAACCAGAAAATTATTTATTCCCTTTACAATAACGACTTCAAAACACCGTTCAGATCATCATTCGCGGATAAACTGCGTTATGACGGAATTGATGGCGAGAGTCTGAAGCTGATCAAAAATGCCGACTTCATCAATCTTTCGAAACTGGCCATAAAACATTCCGACGCATTAATTATCGGAAGCGAGAATATAAACGAGGAATTGAAGAAATATCTGGAGACTGTCAGTAAGCCGGTGCTTCCCTTCAAGGATGAATCAGAGTACATAGATGCCTACAATGATTTTTATGACGAAATGCTATCATAGCTGCCTTAGCGGCAAAAGCTTTTTTATCCGGAATATTCTTAAAATCTTTGGTCCCTTCTTTTTTGCGGGTATACTTTTTATTGTTTCCTCCTGTGAGGAGGATCCCGTAAGGATTGGCAGAAAGCTTCTCCCGGGAGATGATTTTGTCAGTATCTTTTCAACGGACACCGTCACGGTCAGGTCCTTTACCACATATAATCCCGCAGTTGAATCAGGTAATCCGGTTGTTTCCTATCTCGGACAGATACATGATCCCTATTTCGGTACCATAGATGCAGGTTTTGTGACGCAGATCAGACTGGGTGCCGCCTGGATCCCGGGAGACTATGTTATTGATTCGATAAAGCTTTATCTTGAACTTCTCACTGTGACCGGGGCTGTCGACAAGCCCCAGTATCTTTCCTTTAAGGAAATTGACAGGCAGATATACAATGATTCACTTTATTATTCCAACCAGGATGTCGGGCTTACCGGTTTTGGCGTGACTGATATTCCTCTGCCCAGGCTCAAGCCTGATTCGGTAAACTATGTTGAACTGGATATCCCCCTGGATTTCGGCGAGTATATAACGCGTGACACCAGCATGCTTTTTCATCATACCACAAAACCGGATTTCAGATCCTATTTCAAGGGTCTCCTTTTTGAAATCACCTCGCCCGAGGAGCCGGTTTTTGTGTCAATGAGTGTTGAGGCGCCCGGGGTATACGATACATATCAGAATTATTTTGTCATGTTCATGCATGATGCCGGCGGTAATAAGAAACAGTTTTATTTAATCCTGGATGCCTTCAGCCGGAATGCAGCCTTTAACCTTTTCAGGCATGACCATTCCGCAGCTGATCCTGACAAGATGATCATGCATATCAATGACGGCTATGCCGATACCCTTGCCTATGTTCAGATTATGAACGGGCTTAATACCAGGCTTATGATACCGGGACTGAGTGATATTAAAAATGACCCGGAGATGAAAAATGTATCGGTAAACAAGGCAAGACTTATCCTTCCTGTTCATTACGACAAAAAGACCTATAAACCCTCTACCATACCTTCCAGGATATTCCTTAATTATTTTACAAAAAGCGGCAGGAAATATATGGTTCCTGATTATTCCCCGCTGAATCCGGGATTTTATGACGGTACTCCGGATACAACAAACAATGTTTACAATATCAATATCTCCACCTGGCTGCAGAAATATCTGAATGATTCATCTGACAGCCTTAGCACCGATTTTGAATTATTTCTTTTGCCGACATCAGCAAACAATGTTATTCTGAAGGCTAACGACAGCCATACTCCCGTACAGTTTGAAATAACCTATACAAGGTTCTAGAAAACCGGTTGAATATTATTATATTCGTACCCGAAAGTCAGTGAGTTAACTAAGTATTCAAGTGTTTCCGTATGGAATTTCCGGCTAATTACCGCGATCTCACCGCTTCCGAGATTGCCATTATGAAAGCTGCGGACTGCCGTTGTGATGAATGGAACCGGGTGAAGGTAGCAGAGGGATTTGACCCGTCGCATTGTATAAACGTTACATTTTCAGGTGATATAAGACTTGGAAAATTTTCCAGGATGTTTACGGATGAATCCGGAGTATCAACCAGGAGCGGAATCTCAAATGCACATCTTCACAATTGCAGGATTGGCTCTGATGTCCTGATAGGCAACATAGGCGATTATATTGCCAACTATATTATTGAAAATGACGTGGTCATCAAGAACTGCGGAAAGATACACACTCAGAAGCTGTCTTCTTTCGGCAACGGGACCGAGGTGGCCGTTCTCAATGAGACAGGCGGAAGGGCAGTAAAGATATGGGACCGTCTGTCGGCTCATGAGGCTTATGTATGTGCTCTTTACAGGCACCGGGTAAGGGCTGTCAGCAGGATTGAGGAGATGGTGAGGGAATATTCGGATTCAGTGGCTTCGGATACCGGGACCATAGGCCGTAATACAAAGATCCTCAACTGCCGCGACATACGTAATGTAAGGTTTGGTCCCTGTGCCCGCGTTGACGGGGCCACCAGGCTCAACGAGGGTTCGGTGAACAGCTGTCAGGATGATCCCGTCTTTATCGGACCCGGCGTTATCATGGATCATTTCATAGTGTGTTCAGGGTCTGTAATAACAGATTCAACCCTGGTTGACAAATGCTTTATTGGACAGGGCTGCGTGCTCGGGAAGCACTACAGTGCGGAAAACTCACTTTTCTTTGCCAATTGTGCGGGCTTTCACGGTGAAGCCTGTTCAATATTTGCAGGTCCCTATACAGTTACCCATCATAAGTCAACCCTCCTTATTGCCGGTATTTTTTCATTCATGAATGCAGGAAGCGGATCGAACCAGAGCAACCATATGTACAAGCTTGGTCCGATACATCAGGGTATAATGGAAAGAGGTTCAAAAACCACCAGTGATTCGTATGTCCTGTGGCCTGCCAGGATCGGGCCCTTCACTCTTATAATGGGGCGGCATTACCAGAATGTGGATACCTCATCGCTTCCCTTTTCCTATCTGATTGAAAGGGATGATGAGACTATTCTTGTTCCGGGAGTGAACCTCAGAAGTGTGGGAACAATAAGGGATGCCCAGAAATGGCCCAGGCGTGACAGAAGAAAGGATCCCCGGCTGATTGATCAGGTTAATTTCAATCTCCTCAGTCCCTATACTATACGAAAGATGTTCGAAGGCAGGGATCTTCTCCGTAAGCTTAAGTCGGTTGCAGGAGCTGTGTCTTCTTCCTATGCTTACAATAATATGCTGATAAAGGGAACTGCCCTTGAAACGGGTATTGAGATGTACCAGATGGGAATAAACAAGTTTCTTGGCAACTCACTTATCAAGAGGCTTGAAAATATGGAATTCCGTTCTGACCGTGAGCTTCAGGAAAGGCTGAAACCCGAAGGATGTCCGGGTGACGGGGAATGGGTTGACCTTGCGGGACTTATTGCACCCCTGAATGTTGTCGACAGGCTGCTGGATGATATAGAATCGGGAAAGACAGGCACTCTCGCCGCCATAGCAGCGGAATTCCGGAAGATGCATGAAAATTATTATAACTGGGAATGGACATGGGCATGCAGCAGGCTTGAACAGGAGCTGGGCAGGCCCGTCGGAAG
>LSQX01209182.1_pt1 | contig 18657 bp, 18 predicted proteins | sample 654561 | NCBI WGS metagenome assembly LSQX01 (sample SAMN04489861, study PRJNA283612) | anaerobic digester metagenome | isolation source: 4 biogas reactors fed with cattle manure at either 37C or 55C with and... | place: Denmark: Kongens Lyngby | collected 2014
CCACAGCTATGTGCGGGGCAATTGGAGGAACACTGCAGTCGCGGCACCCATTATCTTGGCCAAAACCTGTCACGATTTGGACCTCTTGTACTGGCTCTTTGGTGCCAAGTGCCAAACCATTTCCTCCAACGCCTCCCTGGTGCACTTCACGGAACAGGCTAAACCTGAGGGTGCAGGGAAAAGGTGTATTGACTGTGCGATTGAGGCGAAGTGCCCCTATTCCGCCAGGAAGATTTATATCAATGATAACCAAGGATGGCCGGTTTCGGTGATTACAGAAGACCTTTCCTTGGCCGGTAGGTATCAAGCTCTGAAAGAAGGGCCCTACGGCCGCTGCGTGTATGCTTGCGATAATAATGTGCCTGATGTGCAGACAGTATCTTTGAAGTTCAGCAATAACCTGGAGATCAACATGGCCCTGACGGCGTTTTCCAACAGGATTACCCGCACTACCCGCATTTTCGGTACCCATGGTGAGCTGTCAGCGGACTTCGATGCCGGGATTATCGAAATCAGCCGCTTCGGTGAGAACAAGCAGGTTATCACTGTGGAAAGCATGGCCGCTGGGCACGGCGGGGGAGACTTCGGCCTGATGCATGATTTTATCCGCATGCTGCAGGGCAAAGATGCCAAGGACGGCCTAACCTATATTGAGGATTCCCTGGAAAGCCACATTATGGCCTTCGCCGCCGAAGAGTCCAGGCAGAAGCAGCAGGTTGTTGATATCCAGAAATGGAGAGCCACCCACAGCTAGAGACTGTGGATTAGGCCAGGATCTGCGGGCCAGGCCCGGATGGACCTTTCTCCCTTTCTCTGGCGGCGGAAGGCAGCTAGTTCTTGTGCTGTGCTGCGGTAGAGTGCAGCCATTACGGCTAGTAGTTCTGCTTGGGAAGCCTCCAGCAGGTGGGTACATGCGCCTAGGCCAGAGCTGATCCTTGCGCAGCCCCGCTATGTATTGTTCATAAGCCTCTGCCCCCTGGAAATACCCATGGCCCATTTTCGCCTCGAAGGAGTTAACCAGGGTGTGCAGGGAGGCAAGTAAATTGTCCAGATCACTTGGTCTGGACTTTTTTGTACCCCTGGTTGATCTTGCTCCAAGCATAAATCTTAAGAACTTAATCCTAACGCCCAGGAAGCTGTTTCGCGGCAAAGTATACTCATTCTGTGTAAAAAAAGTTGATTTTCTAGAGAGGAATTTTGCTGAAGGCCTAGAATCATAAGAGCAGAAGAGGTGGTAAAACCTTTTACTTTTTGCGCAGAGGTAAAACGTTTTACTTGTAAGGGGGGAGGACCTTGAAGCGGGTCACCATCCGGGAGGTTGCCGAATACACCAAGCTTTCTCCCAGTACCATCTCTAATGTGCTCAATGGAAAGCAGGGTAAAGCCAGTCCAGAGACGGTGCAGAAGGTGTGGACTGCTATCAAGGAACTGGGCTTCGAACCCAATTTTGTAGCCCGCAGCCTGGTCCTGCAGAGGACCAACACCATTGGCGTGATCATGCGTGACATCTCTTCGCCCCTGTACTCCCTAGGAGTGCGCGGTGTGGAGGACGCCTGTGCCCAGCACGGCTACGGGGTCATTGTGGGTAACACCGATGCCCAGATGGAAAGGGAAGCGGCACTGTTTCAGATCTACGCCCGAAAACAGCTGGACGGCGTGATTGTCATCTCCGCTTCTGGCCAGGTGAAAGATGACCATGTCTGTAAGTGGAACAGCGCCTTTCCCGTGGTGCTGATCAACCGTTACAGCGACTCGGCGGAGTTCAACAAGATCCTGTTTGACCACTATCACGGGGCCTGCTTGGCAGTGGAACACCTGTTCAAAGTGGGAAAAAGGAAAATCGCCCACATCACCGGGGAGATCGCCGCCTCCACGGCCCGAAAAGCTCTGGTGGAACGCTACGAAGGTTACCAGGCCGCACTGGCCTACTTGGGTCTGGAAGGCAGTGCCGAGCTGGTCCGCCGGGGCTATATGGGCCAAGAGGGGGGATATGAGGCCACCAAAGATCTCCTGGCGCAGAAGGTGGACTTTGATGCCGTCTTTTGCGCAGAAGATACTTTGGCCATCGGCTGCCTCAGGGCCCTGTTTGAAGCGGGCCTGCGGGTACCCACGGACGTGGCGGTGGTGGGTTTTGACGATTCCCTCTTGGCTTCCCATACCATTCCCCGCTTGACCACGATTCGGATTCCCATGTATGAAGCGGGGGCCATGGCGGCAGAGAAACTGATCAACATCATGGAAAACCGCGATGACTCTCCCAAGACCGTGGTGCTCCCTTGTGAACTGGTGGTGCGTGAATCGGCCTAGGTGCGGTATACGGTGCAAGTTAACAGATAGACTTTGGAGGCGATTTTATGGCAGTACATGTAATCGATGCCTTACTCACGAGAGATCGGCAGGGCTCGAAGGAAATGCGGGAGATCTTTGATGAGATCAGCACCATCCAGAGATGGCTGGATGTGGAAGCCGCCTTGGCCAAGGCCCAGGCCAAACTCGGGATCATCCCAGAATGGGCAGCCCAGGAGATCAGTGCGAAAGCAAAAGTGGAATACCTGGACTTGGATAAATACAAGGAACGGTTTGACCGCATCTTCAACCCCGGCGTTCCCTTTATCCAGACCTTCCAAGAGGCCTGTTCGCCAGAAGCCCGGGAGTTCATCCACGTTGGGTTTGCTACCCAGAACATTGAAGATACGGCCCTGGCTCTGCAGATGAAACAAGCCCTGGGGGTAATCCGGGCCAAACTGGAGAGTATCCAAGGACACCTGGTGCGCATCGCCGCGGAACACCGCGACACGGTGATGGCGGGACGGACCCATGGCCAGCACGGAACTCCCATCACCTTTGGCTTCAAAGTCGCAGCCTGGGTGAGCGAGATTCGCAGGCACATAGCCAGGATCGATGATCTGGCAAGCCACGCCTGTGTGGGTTTGGCCGGTGGCCCCATCGGGACACTGGCGTTCAACGGCGAGATCGGCCTGAAAGTGATGGAACTGATGATGGAGGATCTGGGCCTTGCCGTGCCGGAAATCCCTGTGCGCACCGTGGGGGATCACATTGCCGAGTTCACTTTCGTGTTGGGCATGATCGGCATGACCTTACACAAAATCGCCCGAGAAATCTACAACCTGCAGCGTTCGGAGATCGATGAGGTCCAAGAGCCGTTTAGAAAAGGGCGCGTCGGCAGCAGCTCCATGCCCCACAAACGCAACCCGTCCATGTGCATGAACATTATGCGCAACGGCAGGTTGATGGCAGCCAATGTTCCCCTCGCCCTGGAGTTTATGAGCCAGGAACATGAGGGTGAGGGAACCGTATCCGAAACCGCGGCTGCCTTTATCCCCGAAACCTGCGTGCTGTTGGGCGGCTCACTTAATTTGATGGAAAACGTGCTCAGTGATTTGGTGATCAAACCGGAGCACATGAAACGCAACTTAGAGTTAACCCACGGCATGATCTCATCGGAGACTTTGATGAAGGCCCTCAGTGAGAAGATCGGCCGCGGGCAGGCTCACCACAAGGTGTTTGAATTGGCCATGCAGGCCTATCAGACCCAGACACCCTTCCACCAAGTGGTCAAGGCAGACCCAGAGGTTCAGCGCTATTTATCCGCGGAGGAGATCGATATGTCGCTCGATCCCGCCCAGGGGATCGGTCTGGCCCGCGAGTTTGTGGATAGAATTCTCGGCAGCAGGGGGTGAAGGAACCAAAGGACAACGCTTGGCAGACCTGAGGATTTAGGTGCGACCATCTCGTTTTCTGGAATCCCGTAATGCACTTAGAAAAGTTAGGAGGGAAGACTGTGAAAAGAAGTTGGCTGCTTACTGTGCTTTGCTGTGTGCTTTTGCTCTTCTCGGTGACAGCCGCAGCCCAGGAGATTGAATCGCAGCTCGTCGTCTACAGCACTACCGGTGGAAACGCAAACTGGATGGAAGCTTTGATCCCCAAGTTCCAGAAGCTGATCAGGGAGAAGTACGGGAAGAACATCGAAGTTGCGGTTATGCCCGGCGATGTGGGTGTGAACTGGACGAAGCTCCAGGCCGAGTGGCCCGCACCCTCTGGTGACGTCTATTTTGTGGACATAGCCAGGCTGCAGGAAGGTATTGCCCAAGGTTACTTCGTACCCGTAGCCGATTATCTAACCCCAGAGGAACTGGATGCCTTTGAGTCCTACTGGCTGGACCTGGCCGAGGGCTATATGGTTCCGGTGGACCAAAACATTGCTGGCCTTGTTGTGCGGGAGGACTGCCCCGTGGAGATCAAGTCCTACAATGATCTCCTCCATCCCGACCTTTACCAGCGCTTCACCTTCAGCTCGCCTGTGGCCGTGAGTCTTGGACTGTATCCGCTGTGGGCCGCGTCCTTAACTTTGGGCTATGACTGGACAGATTGGCAGGATGCCAATGGCCTGGTGAACGAAGAAGTTGTGATCCCCGTGATGCGGAAGGTGAAAGAGTGGGCGGATGCCTGCCTGACCATCACTTCCGGTTCTGGCTCTATTAGGCCCCTCATGCAGCGGGGCGAAGCTTACGTGTCCTTCTGGTGGTGGTCCCACGCCATTACCGAGAAGGCCGCAGGTCAACCCGTACGCTTTGTTGTTCCTGAAGAAGGCGTCTTTGTCTCCGGCGGTTCGGGTTATGCCATTGTGAGCAAGGCTGCCCATCCCGTTGCCGCTCGGGAATGGGTCAGGTTCCTCTTGAGTGAGGAAGGCTTGAGCACTGCCTTTGAAGTTGACCACTACAGCATCATTCCTCGCCTGGATATGTCTCTGCCTTCCGTATTTGCCGAGAACATGCCTGAAGACGGCTCGAAGCTGAGAACCGACGTTCCTGAGTTCTTGATCTGGGTTGGCAATCCGGAAGTACAGGAGAAAATCAACGAGCTGTTCATCAGCATCGTGATTGAAGGAAGATAAAAAAGAGTGGAGCATGACCAGCTCCTTGGGGGAGCTGGTCATGCCTACCGGGAGGTTTTGCTCATGGACCCGCGGACTCAGCCGCTAAAGGCGCGCAAATTCCAGTTCTCCGATGGACAACTCTACGTGGCACTAACTGTTCCCGCAATCATTGTTACTTTGCTCATCTGCATCATCCCCTTGATGCTGCTCCTAGTTCAGAGCTTCAAAGCGCGGGGCGTGGACGGCTTTACCTTGGCCAATTACGCAGACATTTTCACCAGCCGGTTTTTCTGGAAACTGGTGCTGTCCACTTTCACAATTGGGATCGTGGTCACCGTGATCTCTTTGGTCATGGCCTATCCCGTGGCCTACTATTTCGCCCGCAACACCAGGGCCCGGAACATCCTCATGTGTATTGTCATGGTGCCGCGGATGCTGCCCTTTGTGGTGGTTGGCTACGCCTTTATCCTGATTCTAGCCCCGTACACTGGGCTGCTTAATGTGCTGCTCGTCAAGCAGCTGGGGATTCTGTCTAAGCCCCTCAACATTCTCTTCGACCTTCCCGGCCTGATTATTGCCTTGGTGTATTCCCGGGCAGTGGTGGCCATCGGCATCCTCACTGGGGTGATTGATAAAATTGATGTCTCCTTAGAAGAAGCCAGCACAACCCTGGGGTATTCCAAACTGGCCACATTCTTCAAAGTGGTCTTTCCCTTGACTATTCCAGGCTTGATCGGGGCCAGCGGCCTGATCTTCGCCATGACCATCACCGCCTACGTGATTCCCAACATGCTAGCGGGAAGGGGCATGTACATGGTTTCCGTTTTGATCGGTTCCAACCTGCTCCAGTTGGGGAACTGGAACCTGGCCTTTGCCCAGGCTGTGGTGGTTACTATCCTGGCGCTGTTTTGTACCTGGCTCTCCCAATACGTTCTAGTGAGGTATCAAGGGAAATGAGGAGAAAATGGACTGCGGCCAATCAGTTGCTCAGCCGTCTGCTCACAGTACTGTACTATGCCTATGTGTTCCTCTTTCTGCTGGCCCTGGCCTTTCCCATGCTGCTGGTGGTGTACACTTCCTTCCAGGGCAGCATCAACTTGACCTGGCCACCTAAGGCCTTTTCGCTGGATGCCTATAGAAAGATCACGCCGGCCTATTGGAATTCCCTGGGTTTGAGCTTAAGAATGGGCGTTGTGGCTACAGCTTTGTCCATGCTCATTGCCGTGCCCTGTGCTTGGGCGCTGGTAAGGGGCAACATGGGTAAGCGCCTGAGGGCGGCCATCACCAACTTGGTGCTCATTCCCACAACGCTACCTGAGCTTATCTTGGGCATTGCCCTGCTGCAGTTTTTCCGTCCCTTGGGGTTAACCAACACCTTTTACGGCCTTGTGCTGGCCTTAACGGGTGCCCTGGGGCTCTCCATGTCCTTACGCTATGCTGAGGCCGTAATTCAGGGCGTGGATCCTTCCTTGGAAGAGGCTGCCTTGACGCTGGGGGCCAGTAGAATGACCGTTCTGCGCAAGATTACCCTGCCCCTCATCGCGGTTGGTGTGCTCTTTTCCTCGGTGTTTGTGTTCATGTCCACCTTAATGACCATGCTCTTGGTTTACTTCTTAGCGGGGCCCTTTACCATGCCCATTTCGGTTCGCTTGTTTACAGATATTGGGGAACGGGGGATTCTCCCCCAGTCCGTGGCCATGGCAGCCATTCTCATCTACGTTGCCGTGGGGTTTTATATCCTGGTTACTTTGTTCCTAGGACCATCGTCTTTTTCAGCAAGCAGCAAGATGCGCAACAGTAAGTAGCCGGTGGGGGTGCAGATATGGCAAAGGTTAAGGTAGAAGGATTAGTCAAGAAGTTCGGCAGCACAGTTGCCGTTTCCAAGGTCAGTTTTACCGTTAATGAAGGTGAGTTAGTTACTCTGTTGGGGCCAAGCGGCTGCGGTAAAACCACCACGCTGCGCATGATTGCCGGCTTGGCCAAGCCAGATGAGGGCAGGATCTATTTTGGTGAAGAACGCGTGGACCACATGCCGCCCAATGCCCGCAACATCGGTATGGTTTTTCAAAACTACGCCTTGTTTCCCCACATGACTGTGTTCAACAACGTAGCTTTTGGCCTGCACCTCCGCAAGCTGAACCAAAAACAGATCCGGGAGCGGGTTATGGCCATGCTGGAGCTGGTGCAGATGGGCGAGTATGCCAACCGCAAGCCCTCACAGCTGAGCGGCGGCCAGCAGCAGCGCATCGCCGTAGCCCGGGCCTTAGCGGTTGATCCCGATGTACTGCTCCTGGATGAGCCCCTCTCCAACCTCGATGCCAAACTGCGTGAGGCGGTGAGGCTGGAGCTGAGGGACCTGATCAAGAAGGCCAAAAAGACCACCATTTTCGTAACCCATGATCAGATCGAAGCCCTCACCTTGTCGGATCGGATCATCCTTATGGATAGGGGGCAGATCGTCCAGGAAGGTACACCCGAAGAGCTTTACAGCAAGCCCAAATCGGTGTTTGCGGCCAACTTCATCGGGACAAACAACTTCCTGAACGGGGTAGTGGAGCAGGTCCAGGGAGACACGGCGCTGCTCAGGGTAGGGGAAAGCACCTTCCAGATCGGCCTGGAGTCCTTTGCCGACCCGCGCACAGCCGCAGCCCAAACTCCGGTAGTGCTGGTGATTAGGCCCGAAGATCTGGAACCCAGTTTGACTGGAGACCCGAAGCAAAACAGCATTCCCTGCCGCCTGAAGCACCGGGTGTTCTCCGGTTCATGCACCCTCTTGGTGTTTGCAGCGGGAGATGCGGTACTCAATGTGGAGCTGCCGGTGCAGAAGGCGGCCCAGATTCCCGAGGATGAGGAGATTTACCTGCTCTTTGACAGGTGCAGGGTGCTGCCTAGGCAGCGCGATTGAGGCAAAGGAGGCTGATGACCATGTATGCCGGGTTTCGCGTGATCGACTTTCACCTGCATTTTCCCTACGGTCCGGATCTGATGGATCAATGGTATGAAAACTTTGCGGCCAAGCATGGGCCAAAGAAGGTGGAGCAGCTTCGGAAAAACGAAGCGGAAGAAAAGGCAAAGTGGCGCAAAGACAACGTATTTGACGCACCAGTGGCCGTTGATGATCCCGATGAGCTGGCGGCACGCTGGTCGCAGGAGCTGGACAAGTACGGGATTGAGCGGGGCGTGTTCCTAACCGGGGGCGGTAATGACGTTTTGGCCGCGGTGGTGAAAAAGGACAGCCGTTTCCTGGGCTTTGCCCACCACAGTCCCTTTGCGCCCGATGCGGCTGATCAGTTGCGGAAAGCCATTGAGCAGCAGGGGTTGGTGGGCTACAAGGTGATCGCTCCCCTTTTGCCGAAAAGCTTAGATGATGAACAGGCCTACCCCGTTTGGGAAGTCGCGGAAGAACTGCGCATTCCCGTCTTGATCCACATTGGCGTTTTCGGCGGCAACGGAGGTCTAGCTGGTCTGCATAACAGCAATCCTTTGCTGCTCCACGATATCGCCAAGGCTTTTCCCAATGTTCCCTTCATCGTACCCCATTTCGGAGCTGGGTATCCCCAGGAGTTCTTCCAGTTAGCCCGGGCCTGCCCCAATGTCTATACTGATACGGCTGGGAGCATGGGGTGGACCAGGTGGATGCCCTATGATCTGTCTTTGAAGCATCTGCTGCGCAGGGCCATGGAGACCATAGGCCTGGAGCGGGTGATCTTCGGTTCCGATTCCAGCTGGTTCCCCAGGGGGTTCTCGGTGCAGTACCTGAAAGATCTGATTCGAGACTGCCGGGCCCTGGGTATCAAGGACGAAGAGATCCAGATGATCTTGGCCGGCAACGCGGAGCGGATCCTGGCTTTAAGGAAGGCGGAGTAGTCTCCTGCGCTGCAGGTTGACCAGGTGTAGGAATATCGCGGGCGCTGAAGGATGCTCTTCAGTGCCCTTTAGCGCGAAAGGTGGCGAGAGGGTGGACGTAAAGCATTCTGCGCTCCTCACGGAGCTGCGGCAGCCTTTGCTTATGGCTCCCAATAGGGTTACCCGGACCTACCGGGGCGGAGCACTGCTGGAATCCTTTCGGGGATCGCCTTCTCCCCGTGATGGCTGGCAGCCCGAAGACTGGCTGGCCTCCACCACCGCCTCCCGGTTGGATGCCCAGGGCCGGGAGGGACTCAGCCAGGTAGAGCTGGGGGGAAAGCCCGTCTTTTTGCGGGATCTGGTGCAGCAGTTCCCCCGGGAGCTGCTGGGAGAAAAGCATGTTAAACAGTTCGGCGCAGATCCCTATCTGCTGGTCAAACTCTTGGATTCCTGCGAGCGGCTGCGCATCCAAGTGCATCCCACGGCAGAGCAGGCCCAGTCCTTGTTCGGAACAGCCCACGGCAAGGCTGAGGCTTGGTACATCCTGGAGACCCGAACAATCGGTGGTGAAGATCCGTATATCCTCCTCGGGTTTAAGGAGGGAATCGGGCGTGGTGACTTCGGGCGTGCCGTGCTCAGTGAAGATAGGGAAGCGCTGGTTGGCATGCTGCACCGCATTGCCGTTAAGCCAGGGGATCTGTTTATGGTGGAGCCGGGGGTGCCCCATGCCATTGGACCAGGCGTATTTATGCTGGAGATTCAAGAACCCTCGGACTTAACGGTGTACGTGGAACCAACTGAGCCCGGCACCATCAACAGCTCTGCTAATAACCTGGGTTTGGGCTGGTCCAGGGCTTTGGAGCTCTTCTCCTACCACGGCCAGTCTTGGGAAGTCAACATAGCTAAGTGCAGACTCACTCCCCAGCCGGGGCCCCATGTTCCCGGCGGTAAGGTTGAGGAAGTGCCCATGGGCGGCCCTGCCCAGCCGCGCTTTGGGGTAAGTAAGCTCTTGATCAAAACGCAGCTGACCGTGAGTTTCCATACCTACCGCATTGCGGTGGTAACCAGGGGCCAAGGCGCAGTGGAGTGGAGCGGCCAGCAGAAAAGGATCAAGCGGGGAGATGTGCTGTTTTTACCTTCAGTATTGGGCAACTGCCTCTTCACGGCAGACTCCCAGGAAGATGGGGATCTGGAAGTGCTGGTGTGCAATCCGCCCTCGGCTTATTTGTAGGAGCTTAGAGAAGAAGGGCACTGATATGATTAGTGATATTACCTATTCTTTGGCGCGGCAGCCTCAGCGGGCTGCGGCGCTTTTTTTGACTTCGCTCTTACCTACTGGTTTTACTCAGAACATGAATAATATTAACTTCCGCGTTTGCCAACCGATCGTTTTGCTGGGTATTGCTCTTGCTATTAACAAAAACATAAGTAACGCCTACCAAGGAAAAGAAAAACAGGTTTTTCTTGACAATCCTGCATTTTACCTGTAGTATTATTAGTGATAATATCAGTGCGGACTGAGTTGCTCATGAAGGAGAATGCTTGGTGGATAGAAGGGAACGACTCCTTGCGGTGCTGCGGGGAGAAAGCATAGACCGGGTGCTGTGCGGCTTTTGGTTTCATTTTCCCCCTCCCTTCCGCAGGGGCACAGCCGCTGTGCGGGCCCATGTTGACTTGTACCAGCAGATCGATCCCGACATGCTCAAAGTGATGAACGAACACTTCTACAAGATCGAAAAACCCATCCACACCGCGGAGGACTGGCGGGGACTGCGCCCGCTTCCCTTTGCCCGTACCGGTTACGAGGAGTACGTGGAGGAGTTTCGGCAGGTGCGTAAGCAACTGCCCAAGGACCTGCCCCTGTTTGCCACCATCCACGGAGTCTTGGTATCTGCTTATCACGGCAGTGAAGGGCAGGGGAACTTCGCAGATCCTAACAATATGGTGAGCAGGCACTTCCGAGAGGACCCCGAAGCGGTAGCTTCAGGTTTGCGGAGTATCGTGGAAACCCTCGCCGAACTGATCGAGCGTCTTGTCAAGGCCGGTGCTGATGGAATTTACTACGCCGCTTTGGGGGGCGAAGCCCATCGCTTTCCGAGGGAGCTTTTCGAGAGGTACATCATCCCCCTGGACCGGACTGTGATCGATCATGTGCGGGATCTGGGGGCCATTAGCATTCTGCATATCTGCAAAGAGAACACCGTTATTCCCATGTACGCTGGAATAGAAGCCGATGTGGTCAACTGGGCTACTTACGATAACCAGCACAAGCTGGTGGATGGCCGCAAGATCTTCCCCGGCAAGACACTGTTGGGCGGTTTCGACGATCGCAGCGGAGTTTTGGTGGAGGGCAGTGCCGAGGAAATTGCCGCCAAAGCTGCGGAGATTGTGGCCTCTGTGGGGCGCGAAAGGCTCATTCTGGGAGCCGACTGCACACTACCGGAGGATGTGGACTTGGACAGGATCAGGGCTGTGCACAGGGTGGCGCGCAGACTGTAGATTTGGGGAAAGGAGGCCCGGAGGTTGATTAACTCGAAACCGCTCACTGCCAAGGTATATGAAGCAGTGTACAGCGACATTATCAACGGAAGCATCAAGCCGGGCGACATCATCACGGAAGGGCTGCTCATTAAGCAGTTCGGTGTAAGTAAATCGCCGGTTCGGGAAGCGCTCATCGCGCTGTGCAACGAGGATATCCTTAGGTCCATCCCTCGGCTAGGCTACATGGTTGTGCCCATTACCCCCCAGGAAATCAGGGAGCTCGCGGAAGCCCGTTCGGCGTTGGAACTGTATATGCTGGAAAAAAGCTTCGCGTACCTCACCACCGAGGTCCTGGACGGGCTGGAGGACATGGTGCGCAAAAACAGGGAGGAAGCGCAGATAAAGCGCTCTCCTATGGATAACTGGCAGCGCAACATGGCCTTCCATCTGCGGTTGGCCTCTTTGGCGGGAAACCAGGCCATGTATGAGCTTTTGGAACAGGTACTGCGCAAGCTCACCCGGGCCACCACCCAGTACTTCAGCGACTACGACTCGGATAATCCCCTGCTTAGGGAGCGTACTTCCGGGGCACGTCACTTTGAACTGATCCAGGCCTGCAGGGATCGGGACTTGGTGCATGCCAAGCGCGTTTTAGAAATCGACATTAATGAACTGCGGCGGTAAGGAGGCAGTCATGACCAGAAAAGAAAGAGTCACAAGGGCCATCAACAAGCAGCCGGTGGACCGCGTGCCCGCGAGTTTCTCCCTCCATTTTCCAGAGGAGGCTAGGGAAGGAGAAGCGGCGGTAGTTGCCCATCTCGAGTTCCTCCAGGTCACAGGGTGTGATGTGCTCAAGATCATGAATGAGAATCTGGTTCCACCCATAGGCCCCGTGCACGGACCGGCAGATTGGAATCAGGTTCCCACTTACACTACTAAAGATGGCTTTCTGGCCAAACAACTGGATTTAACGAAGCGGATTTTCGATGCCGCCGGTGATGATGTTTTTTACCTGGCCACCATCCACGGCATTTGCGCTTCCACCATCCATCCCATTGAGCCGCGCTATGGGTATCAGAAGGTGCGTGAGATGCTGGTGGAGCACCTCCGGGAAAACCCGGCTCCGGTGCTGGCCGCCATGGATCGCATTGCCGATGCCCTGTGTGAATTGGTGAGTGCCTCGGCGGCCCTGGGGGTTGATGGCATCTATTATGCTGCCCTAGGAGGCGAGCGACACTTCTTCACCGATGAGGAGTTTTACCAGTGGATCGCCCCGTTCGATCGCCGTATTCTGCAGACCGCGCGCCAAGCGGGAGTGTACACCTTTTTACATATCTGCAAAGAGAACCTGAACATGCAGCGCTACAAGGATTACGGCGGCTTGGTTGATGTTGTGAACTGGGGCGTTTACGAAACGGATTTCCCCCTGGAGGCCGGCCGCGAGCTCTTCCCTCAGGCTGCGATTATGGGAGGGCTGGCCAACAGGAGCGGAGTTCTGGTGGAGGGCAGTCTGGAAGAGATAGGAGGTGCTGTGCGCAGGATTATCCGGGAGTTCGGACCTACAGGCTTTATCCTTGGTGCTGATTGTACCCTGCCAACGGAGATTCCCTACGAGCGCATTCGGGCAGCGGTACAAGCCACTGTCAGTTCAGAAAGGGAGGATTAAGGTATGAGCAAAAGAGCGCTTTCTCTACTGTTGTCGCTGGTGATGGTGTTGGTAGGTGTAAGTGCAGTTTTTGCCGAAAAAACCTATCCCGATGGCACCATTACCATTTACTCCACGGGGCAACCCCACTTCAGGGAACTGTTCTACCGGCCTTCAATTAAGCGCTTTGCGCCTAATGTTGATGTGAAGACGGTCCAGATTGAGACCATGCACGCTGGGGTGCAGAAGATCGCCATGGACCACCTGGCCGGAGCCTACAAGGATATGCCCGATGTGATCATGCTGGATACGGTGGGCATTGTCAACTTGGTGGATGCTGGCCTGCTTTTGGACATGACCGAGTATTGGGAGCCCATCGCACATGAGTTTGTGGAAGGCGCGGTAGCCGATGCCACCATCAACGGCCGGGTATGGGCACTGCCCGATGCAGTCCGTCCTCAGCTTCTGTTCTACAACGCGGAGATCTTCGAGAAGTACGACATCGACCCGGCCATGATGAGTACCTTCGACGGCTACCTGGAAGCTGGCCGCCTGCTCAAGGAAAGGAGCAATGGAGAGGTCTATCTTTCCTACATCGACACCGGCACCTACACCTGGCGCTATTGGGGCCGCCGCGGTCTGATGCCCCAGGCCCACGCCCGGATTTGGGATGATGACGGTAACGTGGTTATCGGCAGCGACCACGGTACCAAACTGGCCCTGGGCTTTTTGGAAAAGCTGTACAATGAGGGCCTGCTCTACAGAACAACCATGTTCTCCCCGCCCATGTATGAAGCCATTGACGAGGGCAAAATAGCCACCTTCTACATCGGCGCCTTCTGGGATGAGTTCATGCGCAAAAACCTAACCAAGACTGTGGGTCAGTGGCGGGTGATGAATGCTCCGGTCTTTGAGGAAATCGGCACCGGCGGCGCCCCCGTGTCCACCTTCTTCTGCTTTGTAAATAAGGGCGATACCGCCTACCTGGATCTTATGGTAGATATGTGGTACGACTTCCAGACCAACACGGAAGAGCGGAACGCTTGGGTGGCTGAGATGGAAAGAGTCAACGGACCCTACTCCAACCCCGTAGCCCTCAAGGTTTTGGAGCACCCCTTCTGGCAGGAGCCCTCGGAGTTTTATGGAGGCCAGTCCTTCAGGAAGGCCGAGGCAGATGGCTTAGCTAATCCTTCCCCCAATCTTATGGTCACACCGCAGGATAACGAAGCAGATGGCATCATCAGCGCTGAGATCGAGAAGTGGGTGGCGGGAGAGCAGACCATGGATCAGGCCATTGCCAATATGCAGCGTGAGCTCGAGCTGCGCATCGGGCGGGCCTATGTGATCAAGTAAGAGATACTTGGCTTAAGGTGCGCACCCCTTGTTGGCGGGTGCGCGCCTTTCGGAACCTAGCCGGGGAGGGAGCATGAAGCCAATGTGGAAAGCGTTGAAACGGCATCGCTACGCGTATTTGTTTATATCGCCCTATTTGATCCTCTTCCTCGTCTTTCAGTTGGTACCTACCGTTTCTACCATCTACTACAGTTTCACGGAATGGAACGGGCTGCGGCCGCCCAGGTGGATCGGTTGGCGCAACTACCAGCTTATGTTCAGGGATTACATGTTTCGGGATGCGGTGCGCAATACGTTTTTGTACTGGATTGTGGGCACGATCGGCATTATGACCCTGGCCATGGGCATCGCTTTGGCGCTGAACACGAAGAAGCTTCGCCTAAAACACTTCTTCAAGACCGCGACTTTCCTCCCTTATGTCTGCGCCTCGGTGGCCATGGGCTTGATCTTCCGCATGTTGTTCGAAGAACATGTGGGCTTGGTCAACGAAATCATCGCCCTGTTTGGAGGAGAGCGCGTTCCCTGGCTGGCCAGCAGTAAGTACGCTTGGTTTCCAGTAGTAACCCTGTTCATCTGGCGGCTGACACCTTGGTTTACCATGATCATCTTGTCGGGGCTGCTCAATATTTCTGAAGAATACTATGAGGCAGCACTTGTGGACGGCGCCTCAACTTGGCAGCGTTTTGTGCATATCACCCTGCCGCTTTTGGGCAACATTCTCTTCTTCTGCTTTATTACCATCACTGTGGATGCTTGGCGCATCTTCAACGAATCGTATGTCCTTTCGGGTCCAGGCACCTCCAACACTTCGCTGTTTGAACTAATGTACCGCTCTGCCTTTACCAACTTCCGCTTGGGCTACGGCTCTGCGCTTGGAGTGGTTTTGGTAGTCATTTTGCTGGCTCTGTCACTGATTCAGTTTGTGGTCCGGCGCCGCACAGGTGAAATCTAGGGGGGTAGCGGCAATGAATTACAGAACCAAGGCATCATTGTTCAGATTTGGCCTCTACGCCTTTTTGTGGATAGTCGTTTTGTTCTGCCTGTTCCCAGTAGCCTGGATGATCATCATCTCCTTCAAGCAGGTAGGGGAGAGCATCACCGGATTCAACGCCCTGCGCATCCACACCCCAACTTTGGCCAACTACAAGCGCTTGTTTGAGCTCATTCCCATTTGGAGGAACCTATACAACAGCGCCTTCACTGCTGTGGTGGGTACCGCAACCACGTTGTTTTTCTGTTCTCTGGCCGGCTACGCCTTTGCTAAATACCGGTTTCCAGGACGGAACGCCCTCTTTTACTTTGTGGTCGGTACCATGATGATCTCCACGGAAGTTGGGGCTGTGCCCCTGTTTGTGCTCATGCGCCGTCTGGGTTTGGTGAACAGCCTGTGGTCGCTGATCATCCCCCGCATGGCCACGGCCATTGGCATATTCTATTTGCGCCAGTACATGCTGGATGTGCCAGATGAAATCCTGGATTCGGCGCGCATCGATGGCTGCAGTGAGTTTGGGATCTACCGCCGGATTGTGGTCCCTGTGGCCAAACCCGCTCTGGCCTCTTGGGCGTCCATTACCATAATCGCCCGTTGGAACGACTTCTTCTGGCCCTTGCTTTTTCTGCGGGCCAGTGAGAAATACACCTTGATGGTGTCCGTATCCATGCTGCCGGTAAGCGAAGGGCTCTCCACGCCCTGGCAGGTGGTGTTAGCCGGCACCAGCCTGGTTATTGTGCCCAGTATCATCCTTTACCTGTTCATGCAGCTGTATCAGCAAGCTGATCTCGTTGCCGGGGCAGTAAAGGGATAAATCTACCACAACGAGGTGCACCATGTCTTTCGATCGGGAGAAGTACCAGACCTATGTTTCCATCCTCAAAGAAGAGCTGATCCCTGCGGTGGGTTGCACGGAGCCCGCCTGTTTGGCTTTGGCGGGAGCAAAACTTAGAGACGTGCTGGAGGCCGTTCCTGACAGCGTTGTGGTCAGGCTGAGCGCCAATCTGATCAAGAACGCCAAATCTGTGTTCATTCCCTATTCTGAAGGCCTAAAGGGCATCCCAGCAGCCATTTGGCTGGGTATTCTGGGGGGAAACAGCGAGCTGGGGCTCGCGGTGCTCAGTTCTGTTCAGCCTAAGCACATTGCGGCTGCCAAAGAGCTGCTAGCAGAACCAACCCGCTGCCGTGTAGAGCTTTTAGATACTCCTGCCAAGCTCCATCTCATTGTGGAAGGATGGGGCCAGGGGAGGACTGCCGTGGTAGAAATAATGCACAGTCATACCAACTTCGTGCGCATTGAACGCAGCGGACAGCCCTTGTTAGACACGGGGACAGACCCCCAGGCCCAAGAGGTGCGGGTGGACCGTTTCCAGCTTAATATTAGGGACATCGTAGCCTTTGCCGAGTGCGTAGATCTGGCCGATGTCGAACCCATCCTGCGCCCCCAGATTGAGCTGAACACGGCCATAGCCGAGCAGGGCCTTGCAGGAGACTATGGGACCGGTGTGGGCAGGCACCTCCTGCAGCATTTCGGTCGTGATGTGCACAACCTGGCCCGGGCCACGGCAGCCGCTGCCTCCGATGCCCGCATGGGGGGCTGCCAGATGCCGGTAGTGATCAACTCGGGCAGCGGTAACCAGGGTATTACCGCTTCCATTCCTGTGATCGTGTACGCCAGGCATCAGGGGCTTCCTGAAGAGCGCCTCCTGAGGGCTTTATGTGTGAGCAACTTGATTGCCATTCACCAGAAAACTGGCGTGGGCCGGCTCTCGGCCTACTGCGGCGCGGTGGGCGCGGCCTGCGGAGCAGGTGCCGCCCTGACCTACCTGGCAGGGGGCAGTTTGGAGCAGGTGGGCGCTACCATTACCAACACCCTGGCCAACATCTCAGGCATGATCTGCGATGGGGCTAAGGCCTCCTGCGCGGCGAAGATCTCCTCGGCCGTGGATGCCGCCTTTTTAGCCCATACCCTGGCCTTGGGCAACAGGCAGTTCAGCGCCGGTGACGGCATTGTCAAGGGCGATGTGGAAGAGACCATCGCAGTGGTGCGGGACATTGCCTCGGAAGGTATGCGCCAGACCGATCTCACTGTGCTCAAACACATGCTTGACTCTTAAGCCTGCTGCCAGTAATGCCTCTATCCCCACTAGGGTAGGGGTCTTTTTCTTCTTCTGCCAGGTCTTGACTTCCCTGGCTAACATGTGTTATCTTTGCATTAGATATTTTTTTAGTCAAAAAAAGTTCAAAAGAGGATGGCTATGCAGAAACGAGGCAGCGCGCAGGCCCTGCGCGAGCACAATCGAAAAGCGGTGCTGGCCTGCCTGCGGGATCAGGCACCCATCTCCCGCACCAGATTGTCGGCGCGCACCAAGTTAAGCCCTGCCACCATTTCCGCCATCGTGGACGAATTGATCAGTGATCAGCTCCTAGTGGAAGTGGGGAAAGAGCGGTCCAGGGGCGGGCGCCGCGCAGTCATGCTGGATTTCAATGAACAGAAGTATTTCTTCCTGTGTGCCGATCTGGCCGTGGACACCATTTCCGTGGCCTTGGTGAACCTGCGCTTCCAAGTGCTTGCCCACCGCAGCCGCCCGGTGCAGGATCGCAGAGATCCAGCCCTGCTCCTCCAACAGCTCGTGGAAACGGCGCAGGAGGTCTTAGCCACCTTGGGCGCTGGGGAGCGGGTCTTGGGCATGTGCATTGGGGTTACCGGTGTGGTGAACAAGGCCAAGGACACCATTGTGTATTCCGCGGCCTTTGACATCAGGAATCTGAACATGCGCGCGGAGCTGGCCAGGTTTTTTGATTTTCCCATCTACACTTTCAACGACGCCAATCTATCCGCGCTGGCGGAGAAGTATTATCTGAGCAGCCTGGGCTACTGCCTGTATCTCATGATCGGCCCTTCACTGGGCGCTGGAGTAATTGTCAACGGCGATATCTACAGCGGCCAGTCTGGCTGGGCGGGGGAAATCGGCCACAGCATTGTGGAACGGGCGGGACCTGTGTGTTTCTGCGGGAAGCGGGGCTGTTTGGTCTCTGTGTTGGCCCAGTACATACCCGTGGGCAGCGCGGAGAAGCTGCGCAGCACCTTCGCCTGGCCTTCGGGCAGGGACTTTTATGCCAGCTCAGCTTACGAACATTTTTGTTATTATGTGGGCTTGATTATCTCCAACTATGTGAAGATCTTTGACCCGGAAACGGTGATCATCGGGGGAGTGGTGGCTGAAGTGGCCCCGCAAAAACTCTACGCGGATCTGGAGGCTTGCGTTAATGAGCAGTTTTTGCTGGGCGATCAACCTGTGTCCATACTCCCTGCACAGGTCAAGGCCAACTCGGTGATCATCGGAGGAGCCTATTTTTGCTTTGATAACATATTGCTCTGACTAGGAGGTGACAGAGGTGAGCGCGTACGCCGTCCAAGCGGAGGGCATCAATATCTCCTTT
>LSQX01325381.1_pt1 | contig 18657 bp, 13 predicted proteins | sample 654561 | NCBI WGS metagenome assembly LSQX01 (sample SAMN04489861, study PRJNA283612) | anaerobic digester metagenome | isolation source: 4 biogas reactors fed with cattle manure at either 37C or 55C with and... | place: Denmark: Kongens Lyngby | collected 2014
AAGTGTATCGACTTATCATTTGAAGGTAAAGGTGTCGCTAAATTCGAAAAAGGCGTCGTCTTTGTCGATGGTCTTTTTCCGGGCGAAGAAGCCGAAATAGAGATCACCTATACAAGAGCGGGATCGTTCTTTGGCAAAATTAGAAAATTACTTACCCTATCTAAAGATAGAATTCAACCGAGGTGTCCGGTTTGTACGTCGTGTGGTGGTTGTCAGTTTCAGCAGTTGAATTATCAAGCCCAACTTGCGTTTAAAAAGAATAAAGTTAAAAACGCCTTTTTAAGAACAGCAAAGATGGATGTCGAAGTTAATGACGTCATCGGCATGGAAGATCCATATTTTTACCGCAATAAAATACAAATGCCGGTTGGTAAAGATCGCTTTGGTAAGATTGTCACTGGTTTCTATAAGGCTAATAGCCACGACATTGTGCCAATTGAAAAATGTTATATCGAAGATGAACGCTCGGCGCCGATTCTTAAAACAATTCGCGAACTGATGAAAGAAATTCGCATCGAACCATATGATGAAGATAAACGGACAGGTGTTATTCGCCATATCCTTATTCGGGCGAGTTTTTATAAAAAACAAATAATGGTTGTGATCGTCACTAATGTTAATAGTTTTCCAGGGCAAAGAAACTTTGTGAACGCTTTGACTAGTAAACATCCAGAAATAACAACGATTGTTCAAAACATTAATAAGCGTGACACGAATGTAATTCTTGGTAACTACGAAAATATTTTATACGGCAAAGGTTTTATCGAAGATTCCTTATTAGGTATTAACTATCAAATATCATCAAAATCCTTTTATCAAATTAATCCTAATCAAACGGAAAAACTATATACGACAGCAATTAAAGCCGCGAACCTTTCTAAAGAAGATATTGTTTTTGATGCCTATACCGGCATCGGAACAATCGCTATTTTAGCCGCAAAACACGCGAAACATGTAATTGGTGTCGAAATTGTTAATCAAGCCATTCGTGACGCGATTAGAAACGCCAAACATAATGGTGTCAATAATATTGAATTTCATGCGAACGATGTATCTGATTATATGGACCTAATGGCGCATAACAAACAATCAATTGATGTTTTGTTTATGGATCCACCTCGAAAAGGCGCGGATGAACGCTTTCTTAAAAGTGTGTTAACCCTTAAACCTAAAAAGATTATCTATATTTCTTGCGAACCAGAAACACTGGCCAGAGACATTAAACTATTATCAGCAAAATACAATATCGAAAGTATTCAACCAGTTGATATGTTTCCACAGACGCATCACGTTGAAGCAGTAGTATCACTGGTTTTGAAACACTAATATAGTGAAATTTGGCTCATTTTTTGAGCCTTTTTCTTTAGAAAACATTTACTGCTTATCATCAACGAACGTTGAAATTTGAACAATATTGAAAAGGGTGTAGATAGGAAACATATCCGCTTAATCTATTTAATTAGATTGATTTTATGCTAATAAAAATAATCCTTTGCTATAATAAAAAAAGAAAGGTGTCGCCATCATTTTAAAAGGGGACAAGGGTGTCAAAATGAGAGAATATAATCTTTTTATAAGCCACTCATGGGATTATCCAGATGCTTATAAATTTTTAAAAACTATGCTTGATGAAGCTCCTTATTTTAATTATAAGGATTATTCAGTTCCTGAAGAAAAAGCATTAACTATTTACAATAAAACATATTACGAAAAAGAACTTAGAAATAAAATTGCTGAAAAAATGAAGTTTTGTAGTGTTGTTTTGATTTTTGCTGGTGTTTATGCAAGCTATAGCGAATCAATTCAAATGGAAATTTCTATAGCTCTAGATTTAAGAAAGCCTATTATTGCAATTGAATATTGGGGTTCCGAAAGAACATCAGCAATCGTTAAAAATGCCGCTGATAGAGTTGTAAAATGGAATACGAATTCTATTGTTGATGCTATCAAGGAAATAAGTTTATGAAAAATGCATTAATTATCGGTATAAATGACTATGGCAATCCAAAAAATAATTTAAATTGCTGTGTAAACGACGCCAACAAAGTTGCTTCATTATTAGAATTCAATGATGATGGATCTAGAAATTTTTCTATTATAAAGTTGTTGGATGAAGAAGCGACGTATGACAATATCGAAGAAAAAATAAAAGTCGTCTTTAATAACGATTCTGACATCTCAATTTTTTATTTTTCCGGACACGGATTTGATGATGAAAATGACGGCAGGATTTGCACTTATGATTATAGGGCCAATCACATGGGGATACGCTTTAGAGATATCCTCGAATTAATCGAAAGGACCAAATGCAAAAATAAAATCATTATTTTGGATTGCTGCCATGCAGGTAAAATCGGCAATTTTTCAATGATTGGAGATAATACTGTTTTGGCTTGTGGTACAACCATTTTGACTGCCTGCAATGTAAATGAATATTCAATCGAAATAAATGGGCACGGCCTTTTTACTAAACTGCTGATTGATGCGTTAGAGGGTGGTGCTAGTGATATTTTTGGCAGAATAAGTCCGGGATCAATTTATTCTTATATTGATTCTTCTTTAGGGAACTTTGATCAAAGGCCATTATTTAAGTCATATGTAAAATCTTTTGTTACTGTTAGGACAGCTAATTCTAAGATGGGTATTAATGAAATGAGAAATTTGATGAAATGCTTTAAAGAAGATACCTCTTTGTTTCAATTAGACCCGTCATTTGAACCAATGAATTTTCCTGACAGTAAAGGCATTGGACCTGAAGATTTAACCGAGCCATATTTTAAACCTGAAAATGGTAAGGTTTTTGCTTTGTTGCAAAAAGCTGTTTCTAATGGGTTGGTTAAACCATCTAATGAAAAACATATGTATTGGGCAGCACTTCATTCCGATACATGCTGCCTTACCTCAATTGGTAAGCATTACTGGTGGTTAGTAAATAAAGAAATCATTTAAATGTTATGGCTAATATATCAAAAAAATTCTTAAATGAATTATGTGATAAGAGGATTATAAGAGAATCTTTTTCAATTAATGACTCAAATCATGTCGACTCTAAAGATAAGCAATATGATGTGTTTTTGTCATATTGTTATGTAGATAAATCTTTTGCTATTAAAATAGTTAATTTATTTGAAAAAATGGGTTTCTCTGTTTATATAGATTTGAGAGATCCTAAATTGAGTAGGAGCAAAGTTGACAAAAAAACTGTTGAGCGAGTTTCGGCGATAATGAATAGATGTAAATCGCTTGTATATGTGCATACCGCTTCAGCCACAATGTCAAAATGGTGCCCTTGGGAATTAGGCTATATGTCCGGAAAGAAAAATTTTAGATGCGCCACAATTTTATTAACAGAAGACAAGGAAGATTTTCCAAGACAAGAGTATCTCGATATTTATCCTTATTTAGATTATGCAAAAGATGATAAAGGTGTGGATCAAATATGGGCCAACGATTTAGATAGCCCAGCTTATGTAAATTTTAGACCTTATATTAATGGATCTGACCTATCCATTCATTAACAAAAATCCCTCAAATTTCAGCTATTTGCTCAGAAATGAGGGCTTTTTTATACAAGAACTACTGTGTAATGTAACGTCATTAACTTGATTGGATCTCTTAAGAAAATTGTGTTTTCGCAAACTGATTGCCTTTTAACTATTTGCTTACGCCTTTCTTTAATATCGTCTACATCCATTGTTCCAGAACCATTAAGAACAAAGACAACGTTGTTTCTATCTAGAACAATAATGGAAAGAATAAATGCATCGATTACTTCTTTAGTTAACATCTCAGCAGTGAGAGTCTTTCCTTTAAGAATGTCTTTAATCTTTTGGTAGCGTTCAGATGAATTGCTGGTTCTTTCTTTTCTTTGACTAAGGTAGGCAATATCCATTTGGACTGAATTGTATTGGTTCATAGTTTCAGAATACTTAGCATCAAGCTTTCTTTGGATTTCTTGGCCATTCTTTTTCATACGTTCATTAAGCAAGAAGTCCAATTGGTTTTCTAATTCTTTTCTTCTATCGTATTTAGCTTGTAAGTCTTTATCGATATTAGCTACTTCAAGATTAGTTTCAATAGCTTTAAGTATCTTTTGGAATGCTTTGCCATTAGATAGATAAATTTTGTTAATAACATCTACACAAGCTTCATAAATGATAGTGGCGCTTATTGGTTTGGCAACGCATCTTTTATTAGTCATGTTCGTGGTTACGTATGGATGATACCAAGAAAGCTGGAGAAAAGGTTCAAGGTTTCTGGGTAATTGAAATTCAAGAACTGGCTGGTATGAGAAAAGCTGATATTGAAAAAGTTAAAGCTTTTATCTCATCCACCGATGATAAATATAGAGCGTCTTATGGTCGCCATGTTGAATGGCATCCAAGACAATGCATTATCTTTGCAACTGTAAATGGCGAGCAAGGTTATCTTAGAGACTTAACTGGTAATAGAAGATTCTGGGTCATTAAAATAAACTCCACGAATGTAATCCCTAATTTCAAATTCGATAAGTGCCTTAAGGATCAGTTATGGGCTGAAGCAAAACATTATTATCAAAGCGGTGAGCCATTATTTCTCAGTGGTGAGTTCATCGATATTGCGGCATCTTATCAAAATAACGCTATGGAACATGATGATAGAACTGGAGTAGTGGAGAAATATCTTAATGAACTTCTTCCTGATAATTGGGATGAGTGTTGCATCGCTGATAGACAATACTACTTCAATAAGGAGTTCGATAAATATTATGTTCCTCAAAACTCATTTGGTCCCGCAGTTAAACAAAGAAATAATGTTTGTCCTATGGAGATATGGGTTGAATGCTTTGATAAAGACAAAGCTGACTTCAATAAACAAGAATCAAATAATATTTCTCTCATTATGGCGCAGATACCAGGATGGATTAAAACTGGTAAATCCAAGGATATGGGACCATACTCAAAACAAAGATACTATTCAAGAATTAAGCAGTAACAAGAACAACGAGAACAAGAACTATATAACAAGCTCAAAATTGAAATCTAATTCTATACAAACAATTAGATAGAGATTTTAGAAATATATAGAAACTCTTGTTCTTTTTGTTTTTCGTTCTTCAAAATCTACCTCCCCCCGGTCAAAAATAAAAGATTATTCGACAGTACCGGTGCCCCCACCTCAAATATACGCGGCCTAAAATTTTCAGAAACCAAAAATTGAATCTGAAAAATATGCAAATCCTTGGAAAAAGTACCATGCGCACGCCAGTTTCGTGCGGAAATAATTAATAATTCTTTCTTCTTGTGCTAAACTTGAAGAGAACAAAATTTAAACGTTTTGGGATAGGGATGAGTAGGGAAAAGTTAAACTTTATTGATTTGTTTGCGGGAGCAGGCGGGTTATGTGAAGGCTTTATTAAGGCCGGCTTTTTTCCTCTTGCTCATATCGAGATGAATCATGACGCTGTAGAAACATTAAAAACTAGAGAAGTGTTTCACTATTGTCAAAGCAATAACATGTTAGACAAATACAACGCCTACATAAAAAATCAAATCTCAAAAGAAGATATCAGGTCATTAATACCAGAAATAAATATAAACCGTGTTATTGAAGAGGAGATGAGTGAAGAAAAATTACCACAACTTTTCAACAAAATTGATAACCTGATTAAACAACAAAAAGTTCATAAGATAGATATGGTTATTGGTGGTCCTCCTTGTCAGGCATATTCGTTGATTGGTAGACCATCAAACAAAGATAAAGAAGGAGATAAACGTCTTTATCTATATAAGGTCTACGCCAAATTCTTAGAAAAATATCAACCTAAGATGTTTGTTTTTGAAAACGTTCCTGGGATTTTATCGTGTACCTCTGATGGGCACGCACATTTTGAAGATATTAAAAACTGCTTAAAAAGCATTGGATATGAGATAGAGCATAAGGTTTTATGCGCAAAAGATTATGGTGTTTTGCAAAACCGTAATAGAGTTATTTTGATTGGCTGGAAGAGAGGATCTGAATGGTCTTATCCAGAAATTGAAAAAAGAAAAATTAAAGGAACTATTAATGATTTGCTTTCTGATTTACCTTCTATTGAACCAGGGGAAACAAACAACAAATATCGTGGAGGCAATTTCAGTAATTACTTAAAACAAGCATCCATTAGAAATAGTGGCGATATTCTGACATGGCATTTAGCTAGACCAAACAGAGATTTGGATAGAGATATTTATAGACATGCTATTCAAATGTGGAATAACGGCCATCAAAGATTAAACTATAACGATTTACCAGATGAATTAAAAACACACAGAAATCGCTCATCTTTTACAGATAGATTTAAAGTTGTTCCAGGAGATTTAGAATCTTGCCAAACAATCATGGCTCACATCTCTAAGGATGGACATTACTTTATTCATCCAGATATTGAACAAGCACGTTCTTTAACTGTTAGGGAAGCTGCTAGACTTCAATCGTTCCCAGACAATTTCTTCTTTGAAGGTAGCAGAACATCTGCTTTTGTTCAAATAGGAAATGCTGTTCCTCCATTATTGGCCGAGGCAGTCGCTGATGGTATTAAAAAACTATTGGTTTCCAAATTAAAGGAGAAGGCTGATGAGTAACATTATTCTTGAACAATATGGTGTTACAAAGAAGCAAGCTTTAAAAGCTTCTCCTTTCAGCTGCTTTGATGAAAGTGATGTTGAAACACAGCCACATCAAATTGATGCTTTCGTTCGAGCTATAAAATCATTAGATACTGGTGGTCTCGTTTTAGCGGACGAAGTCGGACTAGGAAAAACAATTGAAGCTGGTTTAACCCTTAAATATTTAATCAAAAGTGGAGCAAAGAAAATTGTTATTGCTGTTCCTGCAACACTTAGAAAACAATGGCAAATTGAACTAGATGAAAAATTTGATATTAAATCTGAAGTTGTAGATAGACAATCCCTGATGTCAGAAACAACAAGATATGTAATTAAGGATCATATCCAAGATAAAAATCATGTTTTCGTTGCAATTACTACTTATTACTTCGCATCTCAATTAATTAAAAGAGCAGATAAAACTGCTTGGGATTTTGTAATTATTGATGAAGCTCATAATTTAAGAAACGCATTTAGAGGTGCTCAAAGAGCAAAGAAGCTTTTTGATGCAACAAAGAACATTCCTAAGCTTCTTTTAACAGCTACTCCAATTCAAAATAATATTGATGATTTATATAGTCTTATTTCATTTATTGATCCAAAGATTTTTGGTGATGAAAAAATATTTAATGCTTATGCAGCAAACAATGTATATGAGCCGATTAAAGATGCTCTTAAACCAGTTGTTCAGAGAACACTAAGAAGGGATGTTGGAAAATATCTTCAATTTAAAAAGAGAACATCTAAAACATTTGATTTCTGTTTATCAAAAGATGAAAAAATCCTTTATAGCTTAGTTGATAAGTATTTGAAAAGGGATATAAGCTATGGATTCCCGAATGCAAGTAATAGGAACCTACTCCTTTTAGTTGTTAGAAAGATGTTGGCTTCTTCATCTAAGGCTTTAATAGAAACTTTTGAAGTTATTAAAACGAGATTAGTTAAACTAAAACAAGGAACCAAATCTATTAATGCTCAACAAGGTTTCGATAGTTTTTTGAGTTATCTTGATGATGAAGAAGAGGAAACTGGAGTTCTCGAGACTAAGGAAGATGATTCTCTAAAATATCGAAGAAATGCTATTGAGGAAGAGATAGGAATTGTTAATGAAATTATTACTCTAGCTGAAAAAATCCAGGTTAACGCCAAGATGGAGAAATTATTAGAAGCAGTTGAGTATGCTTTTGAACACCAAAGAAATAATCATCTTCCTGAAAAAGCGGTTATTTTTACTGAATCTAAAAGAACTCAAAGATATATTAGACAAACCCTCATTGATTGGGGATTTAGAGATGATGAAATCGTTATCTTCAATGGCGATATGACTGACGAAAAGAGCAAACGAATCTATAACAATTGGAGAGCTCTTAATTACAATAAAAAGAATTATGGTCAACAAATCGAATTCAGACATGCGATGGTTGATTACTTTAAGAAAAAAGGAAAAGTATTCATTTCAACAGACGCTGGTTCTGAAGGTTTAAACTTGCAGTTCTGCAATATCATAATTAATTATGATTTGCCATGGAACCCAATGAAAATTGAACAAAGAATTGGCCGTTGTCACAGATATGGACAACAGCACGATGTTCTTGCTATTAACTTCTTAAATACTGAAAACGAAGCCGACAAGAGAGTTTACGAAATCTTATCTAAAAAATTCGAATTGTTCGAAGGCATCTTTGGAGCTTCCGATAAAGCGTTAGAAATTTTAGAAAATGGAAGCAACTTTGAAAAAGAAATTTTTGATATTTATCAGACCACAAATACCTCAATGGAAGTTAAGAGAAAATTCGATGCTCTTGACAGATCACTCGAGAAAAAGAGAAATAAAGTAGCTAATACTCTTCGTACTTTACTGGAAACAAAGACAAGTGATGAAAAGAACGAAACGTTCGATAAAGCCTATACAAGCATAGTAGATTATTTGGATGAGGTTGCTTATTGGGACAGGATTGATAAACCCGAAAAAATACTGACTGGCATTTCCTTTAAACTAAAGAAGAATCCTTTTATGTCGTACGGCATTAATTCTGGTTTCATATTGTTTGGCGGTTTAATTGTAGGAAATTCATTAGAAAAATCATTGGCGATTTTAACTGATGATAGCGGAAGTTCAATCGGACTAACTGAAAAGGAAATCATTAACTGTATTAACTCATTAGATAACAGTGAGATAGAAAATTTTATCCCTCGTGATAATGAGATGAAATTAATTGGCAATGTGATATCAAAGGCAGAGGATTCTGCTGCTTATGATTTTGAAAGAGAATCCGTTGATATTATCGAATATAACAAAAAGAAAATGGAAAACTGGGTATCAATCCAAGAGTCATTACTTCAAATGGATTTGACTGCAAAATCAAACGAAATTGAGGCTATGAAAACAACGCTATCTCAAATGACTAATTTCTTAGAAAAAGTCGATTATCGAGAAAGAATTGAAAAAAAGCAACATGCACTTGAAAGAGAACAAAACAAGTATTATCAATCTTTAGATGAGATTAAAAAAACAGCTCAAAAAGCAATTGCTGATTTCAATAGCAAATATTATAAGAAATGCTCGCTTTTAGTGAGGATAGTTGTGAAATTTTAGGAGGGCAATAGTATATGAAATACAGTGGAAAACTTGAACTAACATGGGTTAATAAAGATAAAGAAACACAGATTGAGCCCCGCATTTTGATTGAGAAAAAAGAATTTTCTTATGGAGATGTTGATTCAGAAAATTTGCTCATTCATGGAGATAATCTTATTGCTTTGAAAGCACTTGAATCTGAATATTTTGGCAAAGTTAAAGCTAAAAAAGATGTCAGAAACGAAGAAGTACTAGAAAAGGCTAAAGTTGGTATTAGATGGTGCAAATATGCATCCACTTGTGACCCTGATAAAAAGAAGTGGCACTACTTATTAGTGGCAGATGATGTTATTGAGGAAGGAAATTCTCTTAAGCATACTTTGGGCTTAGCAGAATCTATAGGTGAATAATATGGGTGATAGATTTAAAGAAGCTCAACTAAGAGATGAAATTGTTGGCTTTGTTAAGAAAGACCTTATTGGTCCTTCTGATGAGATGGAAATTCTTAATGAAAGTCCAATGTTTGCTTACCTAACTGGAATGATTTATCCAAAAGGTGGAGCGTATGGGGATAAATCTGAACAAGAAATAGGCTTTGATGTAGACATGGAAGAATCTGCTGACTATAGCCAAGACGATGATGAAGATGATGGCCAAGCAATGACTGTGCCAAAATTCAAACAGCAGACATCTATTGGCGCAACATTCTATTTAGCAAAAACAGCAAAATCATTCTTAGTAAAGATTAACTGGGGTGATTATTCTCTCCTTGATGAAGTAGAAGATGAAGAGTTAGATTTGCTTGAGTACGCTGAAGAGGAAGATGTCAAAAAGAAGAAAACACATAGAAGATATCAAAGATACCCTCATAGCGAGACAATTCGAGTTGATATGGACAATTTACCATCCAACAAAGAATATGCTCTTAAAACAGACCAAAACATTAAATTAAAGTTAAATATATTTAAACTATCCAATGAATATCAAGTTGTCAGTGCATTCGTTTCAAACGAAAGAAGCATTGGTGATGATTTAACTGATAGTGTAATGTTTCAAGTTGAAATGGAAATTACTTCAGAAAATGATTTATTCTTTGCAGAAAACATTTGCAGAGATTCCTTAGCTGAAGGCGAATATCTATATTCACAAAGACCTGTTTTTGCAAGAGGACGTGGTTGTTCAGTTTTTTGGAATAATTTAACAAATGAAGAAACAGACTTTATTAAAACAACATTCATTCCAGAACATGAAATTTGTGGAGTTAGTGCTGCGTTTGAAGAATTCCCTTCTGATTATTTTTCGACACTCTTTTTCGCAAAAAGTTCTAATAAAGATAAGACAGTTGAAAGACTTCGCGGTTTAACAAACTCTTACGAAGATTGGATTAATAAACTTAAGAATGATCCAAAAATGTCCAATCAGGATTTTTATAATAAAGTTGGAAGAAAAACCGTTGATAAATGTCTCAACTCATTGAAACGAATGAATGAAGGTATAGATACTTTAGTCAACAATCCAATTGCTTTTAATGCTTTTACTTTTATGAATGTTTGTATGCGTTTGCAAAAGAACATTGCTGGATATTCTAAAAAGCATGGACAAGGTATTGAATGTAACTTTGGTGAATTTACAAATCCATCAAACCCAGAGAATGACATGACTTGGTATCCTTTCCAAATAGCTTTTATTTTGATGAATGTTAATTCAATTGTTAATCCAGAATGCTCAGATAGAGAAATTGTAGATTTATTATATTTCCCAACAGGTGGTGGTAAAACTGAAGCCTATTTAGGTCTTATTGCTTTTACAATTGCACATAGAAGAATGTCAAGAAAGCCAAATGATTCATACAATAAAGACGGAGGCGTTACTGCATTCTTAAGATATACTTTGAGACTTTTAACAACTCAACAAAGAGACAGAATCACAAGAATGATTGTAGCGGCTGAATACTTAAGACGTAAAAAACCAGAACTCTTAGGCAGCGAGCCAATTTCAATTGGCTTCTGGGTTGGAAGAGATGTAACTCCAAATTCTTACAAAGATTTTTTAGGCGATGACATACCTAGAATAAAAGAAGCAAAAAGAAAAATATCGAATCAACTTTTAACATGTCCTTTCTGCGGAAAACCATTAGATCCAGATTATGCGTTTAGATATAACGACATTACTGAAGAAGTGGAAATCTATTGCGAGGATAAGGATTGTATTTTCTATAAATATCCAGAGAATGGAATTGACCCTATCCCAATGCCTATTTATTTAGTTGATGAACAAATATATAGAAGATGCCCTACAGTGGTATTGGCTACCGTTGATAAATTTGCAAGATTGCCTTGGGATCCTAAAACCAATGCTTTATTCGGAAGAATTGATAAAAAATGTTCTAGACATGGATATGTAGCATTAGGTGAATACCATCCATATAAACATAATGAAACAGCAACTTCTCAAGCTGCTCGTTGTACTCCAGTTAAAATGTTTGCTCCTCCTGAATTGATTGTTCAAGATGAGTTACATTTAATCACAGGCCCATTAGGAACGATTTATGGTGGATATGAAACTTTAATCGAAGATTTATGTTCTTATGAAGTAAACGGTAAGAAAATTAAACCTAAATATATTTGTTCTACTGCTACGATTAAAAATGCCGATGAACAAATTAAATGTCTTTATGGCAGAAAGAAAACAGCAATATTCCCTTCTAGCGGTTTATTAATTGGTGACTCTTACTTCATTAGAGATGAACCATTAGAAACTAAACCATTCAGAAAATATGTTGGAGTTTGTGCTAGCGGGCAATCCATGAAAACAACACTTTTAAGAACATATGCGGCTATTTTGCAGTATTCTTTTGAGTTATCTAAGGACAGTGGAAACGCTGATTTAATTGACCCATATTACTCATTAATCGGTTATTTCAACAGTATTCGTGAATTAGGTGGTACTGTTCGCTTGCTTCAAGATGACATTCCTAAGAGAATGAACAGAATAAGAAACAGATATAAGTTCGAAAAAGTCAGACCTTTGTTTACTGGCAAACAAGAAGAAATTACTTCACGTATCAATTCTCGTGATATTGCTAAAAAACTTCAAAAACTTGAAACTCCATTTGGGAATAAGGATTGTATTGATACTGCAGTCGCAACAAACATGATTGCGGTAGGTATGGACGTTGATAGATTAGGGCTTATGACTGTTATGGGCCAGCCTAAACTAAATTCTGAATACATTCAAGCCACATCACGTATTGGTAGAAGACACCCAGGCTTAGTTTTTACAATCTACAACCCATATAGACCTAGAGACCTTTCTCATTATGAGAACTTTATTGGTTATCATCTACAACTTTATAGATATGTTGAAGGAACAACAGCAACTCCTTTCTCTGCAAGAGCTAGAGATAGATTTATTCATGCAATCATCATTGCTGTTTTAAGAATGAAATACCCAGATATGGCCTCTAAACCTGAGAAGATTTTGGATTTGGGCGATGATGAATTGAATGAATTTACAAAAATCATCGAGGAACGTATTCAACTTATAAATCCAAGAGGCAAGGATGAAGCTATGAGAGAAATTAAAATATTTATCTCAAACTGGAAACGCTTAGCTGGTAACAAAAAGATGAAATACTCTGGTGAAACCGATGGCACAACAGAAGTTTTAATGGTTGGTTTTGAAGAAAAAAATAAACTCGGTCAATCAAAGAGTACATTGAATTCAATGAGAGAAGTAGAGAGCGGTTCAGAGCTTTACTACGACGAAGGGAGAATCTAATGGCTAGAAAAAGATTTTTTAATCCTGATAGAATTGGTGAAATTAGACCAGGACAAATCATAACAACTTTTGGCCCAGGTGCAATTACTGATGCAAGAAAAGATTCAGTGACTGTTTTAGATATTAATTATTGGGGCAAGAGTGGAACAAAAATTTATGATACACGTTTAGCATCATACTTAAACGTTGATTATTTTAAATGCCCTCCAACTGAAGGAAGCAATGATGTACCTGTCGTTACTTTCCCTAAAGTCCACGTTTGCTCTAATCCAAAGTGTGGAAGAATTTTCAATATTGAAACGAACTTTGATAGAGATTCTTATTTAAGAAATGGACCAAGATGTCCTGATTGCGGAGCCCCTGCTTACCCATCAAGATTTATCATGATGTGTGAATGCGGACATTTAGATGATTTCCCTTGGAGGGAATGGGTTCATGGTGGGAAAACCGATTGCGAAGGTCATTTAAGATTGAAATCAACTGGTTTAACTTCAACATTGGCTGATTTAAGAATTGAATGTGATGAATGCGGTGCAAAGAAAACCATGAGTGGTGCTATGCAAGAAGATAACTTTTTAAGTTATAAATGCACTGGAAGACATCCATTTAGACCTAATAGCAAATACGAAAGATGCAATAAAATAATGAAGGCATCTCAAAGAGGTGCTTCCAACGTTTATTTCCCTGTTATTAGAAGTGCATTATCAATTCCACCTTGGATTGATCCTCTATTCAATTTAATAGATGAACATTATAGAGACATAATTCATTATCGCGATGATTTTGGTGATACAGGAGTTACAAAGATTTATGAAAGATTCTTCGCTGATAAATACTCAAAAGAAGAATTCGATGATGCTTTGCGTAAAAAAGATTTAAACATCCAAGAATACATGATGATTAAGGAAATGGAATATAAAGCGTTTACCAATCACAACTCACCAATTTATTCTAGAGAAGAATATCGCAAATATTTCTTAGCCGAAGAAGAACCTGTTTCTGATACGCTTTCATCATTTTTCTCAAGAATCATACAAATTAATCGATTAAGAGAAATTATGGTTTTGTTAGGATTCACAAGAGCCGATGCTCCTGATCCAGATGCTGATGAACAAGACAACATTGTTTATTTAACAAAAGAAAGTGGTGGAGAAAGATGGCTTCCAGGTGTTGAAATTAACGGCGAAGGTATCTTCATTGAATTTAATAAAGATAAAGTTAATGAATGGATGTCCAATCCAAATGTAGCTAAACTATCAAAAATCTATAATGATGGTTATATAAAATATTGCGAATCTAGAGGGTGGATCAGCAAGAACGCTAAAGATGGCAAGTATGTTTTGTTACATACTTTTGCACATTTATTAATTAAGGAAATGTCTCTTTCATCTGGATATTCAACATCTGCAATTAAAGAGAGAATTTATTCTGGTGAAAATATGTGTGGCATTCTCCTATACACTGGTAGTTCAGATAAAGAGGGTTCACTTGGTGGACTTGTTGAATTAGGAAAAGAAGAAAAGCTACTCCCTATTATTAAAGCAGCATTAGAAGGTGCACTTATTTGTACTAGTGACCCTGAATGCATGTCTCACAACCCTACTATTGATGATATTAATGGAGCATCATGTCATGCTTGTACAATGATTTCTGAAACAGCTTGTGAAAATGGCAACAGACTATTAGATAGAAGTTTTGTTGTTCCTTTACCACAAAAAGAAGACTTAGCATTCTTTAGGGAGTTAATTAAATTATGTGGAATAGAGATTTAAAGGCTCAAATTACAGCAAATTTAATAATCAATGATATTGAAAAACTAATTGTCAATCAGGATGATGGCGCTTTTCAGCATTCCTTAGAAGTATTAGAAGAAAATTTCCCAAATTTATCTGAGAAAGAGCTTGAGGAATTATTGAATTTAATTCTCCACATATACAATTTGAAACATTCTGAGAAAGCTGAACTGGTTGCAACCCTTCCTTCACATTACAAAGCTCAGGCTTTACCAACAATTTCCGTCATCTCAGAAATGGTGGATTCAGCAAAAACCATTATTATGCTTACGGGGTATTCCATCTCTGATTATGCAGAAGATTTGTTTATGAAGATTATTGATAAGAGCCGTAATGGTATAATGGTAAAAATATTTGTGAATAAATTTGATACAACAGATTCAACAATCAAGAAGCTGGATGCTTATAGAGGAAGATTCTTGGAAATTTATAAATACCAGGAACAAAAAGATGAAATGGCTGCACTTCACGCAAAAACAATTTCTATAGACGATTCAAAATCATTAATAACTTCAGCAAACTTATCATTCCATGGACTAGAAAAAAACATAGAACTCGGTTGTTATGTTGAATCTAATGATTATGCTAAAAAATTGCACAACTTATTTAGTGAACTAATTAAGACCGGAAAAGTAAAGAAAATTTATTAATTTTAAGTGATTTTCATCATGCGCGTGCACTTAATCACGTGCAAATAACATTTGATCAGCAGATCTTCATGTGATCTAATATTTAAGAGGTCTAATGTTATGGATTTACAAAATTACTTTCTATCAGCACCATCTGATTTAAATCTTTTAGGTAGAGAAAATGAATTACAACTCTTAAAAGTGTATGCATTTAATGCTTATTTCAACGCAGATCCTTTGTATACCGATAGCGTAAATAATGGATGCACTTATAGAAGAGATTCTCACGCAGGGATTGATGGTGTTTTTATTAACGAAACTTTGGAAGAAAACACAATCGAATGTTTGCATTCTTATTATGTTGGCAATGGTGTTTTTGTTTTGAATGATATCTTCAACATTTTGAGCAAAATTTCTGCTGAATTAGATGATGTTAGAAAAGGCAGATTTGTTAATAACAAAGAAGCTGATGATTTGCTAAGAGAATATCTTGATGAATCTGAGAACAAGAAAGTAATTATTAGAATCATTACTGATTATTCATGCGACCAAACAGAAAAATATAATCTTAATAAGAAAATTGAATCTTTTAGTGTTACAGTCAAGAACTTGGAAGTTTCAGCTGTTATTGCTTTTGGTGATGATGTTAAAGCTGTTATTGAGAGCAACAGAGCTCCTTTCGACTGGGTTGAAGAGGGAAAGGTTGTTCTAGATGAGCCTAATAATTTTCTTCGTTTTAAAGACCATAGTATTGTTTGTAATATTTCTGCTAAATCATTGAAGAAATTATGGGAAGATGAAGGAGATAGAGGCTTGTTGGCCATGAACCTTCGTTACTATATCAAATCCACAAATATTGATAACAAGATTGAAGAATCTATTTTGTTTGACGGTAAAGATTTCTGGTATCTAAATAACGGAATTATTATTGTCTGTAATGATTATAAGGTTGTTGATGGCGAAGTGTGGCTTAAGCAATTCTCTATCGTTAATGGTGGACAGACTTCAAGAATGATAGGAACCATCCCTTTTACTGATGATTTCTTTATTAGCTGCAAAATCATTAAAAACGTGTTTGAAACATCAAAAGAAAAGAATATGTTTATTTCCAAAGTTGCTGAAGCTTCAAATACACAAAAGCCAATTAAAGCTAAAGACATTATTGCTAATAGAATAGAACAAAGAAACTTAAAGTCTTTAATGCAAGAAAATGGTGTTTTCATTGAAATTAAGCGTGGTGAAAAATGTAACCATGAAGTTTATACAGAGGCTTGGCAAAGAACTAAGAATAATGAACTTGCTCAAGATTTATATTCATTTGTTTTTATGGAGCCTGGTCCAGCACGTAATAGTGTTTCATCAATGCTATCTAATGATGAAAAGTACAATGTTATTTTCAGAGAGCATGATTACTCATTTGACTTCTTAAGAGATGTTCTTTTCTTAGAAAAAGCTTATAAAGAATATCAAAAGAAAGTTAATAAAGATAAAGATGATTTTGGTGATGGCTCCACAAAGAAAGGCCTTGTTAAAAATGGCTTATGGTATTGCTTGGCTACAATCGGTTATATTTTGAAGCTTTATTATAATAAAGAATATAAAAATAATATGTACCAATACCGCAACCAGGAAGTTAAATACAATCTTTATTCCCCAGAGCTAGCGTTTATGCATGGTTTTATTGATAGAGAATATTCTTATAAAGAGTTCAGAGATATGGCTTTTGAATTGTTTGACGTTGTATTCACTCAATTAATTGTTAATCAATTTAAACTTTCAAGAGAAAACAGTCCTTCATTAGCATATTCAAACTGGACAAAATCCAACACCGGTTTTAACGGAATCAGATCAATGATTAATCTAATTACTTTTGATAATAAACAAGATTTCTTAATTAATGCAGTTGCAAAATTCTTTGTAAAAATCGACGAAGATACAATGAATAAAAATATTGATAGATACGTTGATTACTGTAAAAAGAATAAGAAGATTAAAGCAAAAGATAATTTGGGAAACGAACTATCCGAAAATGATGAAGCTTTAAGAAACGAATTAATGGTCTTCAGACTTAATTATTCAACCCAAAAGCATATTCCAGAGAAGAACATTTTCACTGACAAGATGATAGATAAAATGGTTATTGAAAAACCTGTCACCGATATTGAACTAAAGAAGATTGTTAGTGCAAATACTGTCTATTTCTGCGGAAAAACTATTCTAGAAATAATCTTGAAATATATTTAACAATTTAATAAATAACACGATGCTGTAAACTCTATATATGGGATTTTATTCTATAAATGACAAGCCTATAACGAGAGACCAACATTTTGTTCAAAGAAAGTATCTTTCGTTATGGACGGATGATTTAACTACAGAAGGCACGGCCAATTTTGAGGTTGATGGCGGGAAACAAAAAAACATAAATATAAAAGTTATTCTTTTCCAAAAGGATTTCTATGAGATTCCAGTTTTAAATAATGCTGAAATAACAACGTGTGAACAAATAATGCGTGCTATTCCATGTTTAACAAATGAGAATGTGCTTTTGTATATAAAAAATCTAAAAATCACCAAAGCAATTTATGATAATGGGGATGAAATACTAAAACATGATTTAAAACAAACTCTCATTCAACTAGGCGAAGATTTTCAAAAATGTGCCGAAAATATGATGAGTGAAAACATAACAGGGAAAATACTAAATTGCGACAGTTCTTTTTTAAATGATTTTGCAGAAAGAAGTTCCTTTCTAAATTGCTTATTTATGCAGTATATGAGAAGCCCAAAAATTTTAAAACAAATTACTAAAAATACTTCAGATGTTTTTGCTAGCCAGGATAATGCCGATATTGACGGAAGAAAAATTTGGTCAGTGATTCACAATGTTATAGCGACTTCGGCCGCAAATTATATGTCTACTCAAAACATCAGAATAAAGTTTTTGATATCGAAAGACGAAGATTTGATAACTTGTGACTGTCCAGTTGTAAGACTTCCCCTTGCTCAAGATTCTACAGATAGATTCTATTACCCTTTTTCCCCTAGAATAGGAATGATTATCGGAAACAATGAAGAAAATAGCACTCATATTTTGGATAATGCAGAAATAGAATTTTATAATAACTTAATTAGAAATAATGCCGAAAGAATTGTGGTATTTAAATACAAAAAAATAGTACAGTAGTGCGTAGTAAAGTATTATAAATAATACTTTAGTGCTAAAACCCACATTGAGACTGTGGTTGGAT
>LSQX01389889.1_pt1 | contig 18657 bp, 21 predicted proteins | sample 654561 | NCBI WGS metagenome assembly LSQX01 (sample SAMN04489861, study PRJNA283612) | anaerobic digester metagenome | isolation source: 4 biogas reactors fed with cattle manure at either 37C or 55C with and... | place: Denmark: Kongens Lyngby | collected 2014
CTACTATCCTAAAGACAATGAAGGGCGGCTGCCTCCCGTCTCCTGGCGCTCACATGCGAATCTGCTGTTCAGCAACTGGCTGAACTATTATGTCTATCAGAACACGCCCTATGCATAGGAAGACCTCCCTTTGCAATCAAGCAAAAGGCCCATGGTGATGCCGTCATAGAAGGTGTTGTCGATCATAAGGAACCGAGCTATCCTGCCCTCCTGCTTGAAGCCGAACTTCTTGTAGAGGGCGATGGCCCGTTCATTGTCCTTCCTGACGGAGATGTCAATCTTTCTCAAGCCGGTAGGACTCTTTCGTATCCAGGAGAACATCACCTCCAGCAGGGCTGAAGCCACTCCCCGGCCCCAGTATTCCCTGAGTACGGAGATGCCCATCTCCCCCCGATGGGATACCCTCTCAAAAGGGGAGGTGTCGATGCCCAGGCTCCCTATGATCTTCGTCCCTTCCAAGGCAAGGAAGGTAATGCTGGCGTTTGTTTTTGTACGCTTCAGAAGATACTCCCTCTCCTGTTCTATGGTAAAGGGAAATCCCCTTGCATCAAAGGTGAGGTTGTCACTCTCGCCTCCCACCTGCTTCAGAAAGGCAAGCAAATTCTCTGCATCATCGGCTGTGGCCTCACGTATACTATACTTGAATTCGCCCATTCCTCACTCCCCCAGGACCTTCAGGCAAAGGCTTATCATCCTATCCTTCAGTCTCCCTATCTCCTCATCCCCGATGAATTCGACATCGGCCCCTCCAATCCCCGCAGCCCAGTTGATGCTGTAGGCAAGGGAAGCGACCCTGATGCCAACCTCACGGGCCAGGGCGATTTCTGTGGCAGCGGTCATACCCACCACATCAAATCCTAGAGAAGCAAACATTCGAATCTCTCTAGGGGTTTCGAGGCGCGGGCCATTGGTGCAGACATAGACACCCCCCTTCTTCAGCGAGGGATCCTCAGCATGGAGGGAAGCGGTAAGCACCCTGTCGAAAGCCTCATCCATACCCACATGTTTCACCCCACTCTCCTCACCAGTGAAGAAGGTATGCAGGCGTCCTCCCCCACTTAGGTCTACAAAGTCGGAAAGGGTCCCTATCTCCCCGGGCTTCAGTGCATCACTGATGGATCCTACCGCATAGATGCTGATGAGCTCATCGACACCCAGTTGCTTCAAAGCTGAAATGTTTGCCCTGTAGTTGATCAGATGAGGGGGGACAGAGTGCGAGGATCCATGACGGGGAAGAAAAATCAGGGAGGAGTGCTCACCACTTCCTACAAAAAGTTCCACCGGACCATATGGGGTTGAGACCTCTTTGCTCTCACTGTGGAAATGTGAAATCCGGTCCACTCCGGTTCCTCCGATAATCGCTTTCATGAAAAACTCCTTGCAAGGCTTGAGGGAGCCAAAACTCCCTTAGGGGTGACTATCCCATGGACCAGGGAAGGTTCGATAATGTCAAAGGAGGGGTAGAGGGCCTTACCCTCAAGGGTAGTAGGCAGAGAGAGGCAGTGCAGGACCTCTTCAGCACTACGCTCCTCCATGACGATTTCAGAAGAGGAGAGTTTTGTAGGGTCAGGAGAGATGCTGAATGCGTAGTACGGCACCTTATAGTAGTTGCAGGCGACTGCATTGCTCAGGGTCCCCACCTTATTGACCACGCTCCCATCCATGCAGACAAGGTCAGAGGCTGTCATGTATTTTGTAATCTTCCCTTCAGCAAGATAGTGGGCACCCATACCATCGGTGATGAGGTGTGCCTGGATGCCCATCTCCTGCAGGCAGGGATAGGTCAGGCGTGATCCCTGCAGATACGGCCTGGTCTCATTGACCAGGACAGAGAGAGCCTTACCCTCCTCCCTGGCATATGCCAGGCTCAACAGGAAGGTATGTTCGGCAAAGCAGGTGGTGAGTATCACATCACCATCTTCGATCAGGGTGCTTCCAATCCTACCCATCTGGTGATAGGTCTCATCATAGTAAAGCTCCTGCTCATCCACCAGTTCATCGACCTTCAAGGCAAACTCATCAGGACCGGCTCCATCTGCAAAAAGCGGAGCCAGCTCTTCAAGCAGGGCGAGCATGGCCCTTCTCATGGTGGTATTGGTCGGCCTTGCTCCTATGAGAAGAGCTACCGACCTCCTCAGCTCCTCATAGGAGTAAGGCAGTCGGCCCAGCCGCATCTTTTCAGAGATAAACCTGAGGGTGGTGAATGCAACCTGCAGCGGCCCCCCTCCCTGGGTTACCATTGCTTTCAAGGCAGCGGCGACCTGCTCTACTGTGGAACAGGGCTCAAATCGCTTCTCAAAGGGAAATACGCGGCGGTCCCCTATGTACAAAAGACCATCTTTCCTATGGCAGATACTCTCTTTCTTAAGCAGATAAGGTAATTCAACCATCATTTGTTCCAAAAACTCTTATGGTCAGCCAATATCGCACTGATAAGTTTTTCATCAGTTACAGGGCCGACTATCTCTATGTCCTTCTGACCATGAGACAACACCTTGTGCGAAGGCAGGGCAAAGGTGGGGTTCTGCTCATCGCTACCTGTGAGATCCAGAAGCTGCGCCTCTGAAATCCCGAACACCAGGCGCCTGACATTGGTCCAGTACATCGCCCCGGTGCACATAACACAGGGCTCAGCAGAGCTGTAGAGGGTACATTCGGAGAGGAACTGAGGGGTATAGAGCTTCCCCGCCTTGAACATCAGTGCAGCCTCCGCGTGCATCGCCGGTCCTCCCTCCTCATAGGCATTTCCCTGCTCGAGCAGGATATTGCCATCCTTATCAGCAAGGAGCGCTCCGAAAGGGTGGCTTCCTTCAAGTTTTGCCTGATGTGCTATGCGTACTGTCTCGTACAGGAGCCTGATATCGTCTTTGGTCGGATCCGCTTTGCTAATGTGTGGCATCTGTTTGTCTCCTACTCGCAAACACCCTATCATGAGTTAGGAGCGTTGGCAATAATATGCCAGTTCCACCATATTTTGCATAACATCACTAACCCCTTGTATTGTAACCTATTGTTTTTATGCAAAACTAGTACACTGAAAACAGTTGTTGACGATTGGATAAAGAACTCGTACATTAGAAGAGATATTGCCAATTAGGCAATGACTGCATAAAGGAATAAACATGAACAAGAGCAAAATTGCAAAGATTACTGTGGCACTTCTTGCCATGGCCCTCATCGTCCCCACCCTATTTGCCGCCGGAATGAAAGAGAGCGATCCCCAGAGCGTAACTGTCAGGATCCTCAATGTCGTGCAAGAAGGGTCTTCACCCGTTTTAACCGTACGTTCCCTCGATAACCAACAATTTACCATCAGGGCCGACAGGACAACAGAGAGCAGTTTCCCCGTATCAGCCTTGAGCGGCGGAGATTACCTTGAAGTGGTCCTCGATATGGATAAAGCAACCAACATCAGATACATCAATCCTCTGGTCGCAGTCGGAGCCTTGGATGTCTACATCAGCGATGCTGAGGCGACCTCACTGGCCTCCCTGCATGAGCGCTTCAGCTACACCTATGGCTACCTGTTGCTGCAATCCTTTGCATCACAGGGACTCTTCTTCGATACAGGCTACTACGTAAAGGGAGCCCTCGACGGATACGAAGCATCAATGGCTGAGGATCAGATGGGGTATTACACCCTTGAAGAGCTCTATGACAACATAGAGGAGTATCAGAATACCATCTGGCAAGCACAGCTTGCTCCCCAGGATTTTTCCGAAGGGTTTGCAGATATCGCAGATGTAGCCGATCTTCCGAAACCTGAAGACATCACCAAGAAATTCAGCTATACCTACGGTTACCTGCTGGCTTACAACATGCTCGGCCAAGGCATTGAGATTGACGGAGACCTCTACGCTCAGGGAGCTCTGGACCTGGCGAGTGACAACAAGACCCTGATGAATGAAGAGGAGATGCAGATTGCATTTATCGAGTATCAGCAGATTATTGAGGAGAAGTACGCACTCTGGCTTGAGGAAGTGGCTGTCACCAACCTTGTAGATGCTGAGGCTTTCCTTGAATCTAACAAGGCTAACGAAGGTGTCATCGAAACAGCGAGTGGCCTGCAATACCAGGTACTTACCGCTGCCGAAGGCCCCAAGCCTACCGATATGGATACTGTAGAGGTCAACTACCAGCTCCAGTTGATCGACGGCACCCTCATCGAGAGTTCCTATGATCGCGGAGAGACTGCACACTTCCCTGTCACCCAGGTGATTTCCGGTTTCAGCGAAGCCCTGCTCAACATGAATGTAGGTAGTGTCGTCCGCACCTGGATCCACCCTGATTTGGGATATGGAGCCAATGGAACGGAAAGTATCCTTCCAAACTCACTGCTTGTCTTTGACATCGAGTTGGTCGGAATCGACAACTGATCCTCTTTTCAAGCGACAGAAAAGGTCCCTCCGGGGACCTTTTTTGTCGCATAAGCACCATAGTCAGGCTTTTATCGCTGCCCGCTAAAAATACAAAACCCCTTCCACCGGATTGTTCAGGCAGAAGGGGCGAGCAGGCTACAGGGAGAAGATTACCTTCTTCACACTCCTATCATTGGCCATCTGCATCGAATTCTTATAGGACTCACCTTCGCGCAGGATTATAAAACGCCCTTCAGTTGCCATGATCACTACGCTGGGTTGTTCATGCTCTTCCAGCGAGAAGAGCTCCTCCCCTTCCAGGATACAGTGCAACTGGGTGTGATCCGCCCTCTTGATCATGCTGTCACTACCTCCAGGATAGGAGAGCACCTCGTAGGAAATCCCATCAACCTGATATTGGCCCGGTTCATCCTGATAAGGAAGACTTCTGTCCAAAATGCCTATAACCCTCTCCAAGGAGGGATATAGGCTCAAATACCATTCCAAATTTTCCAGTATGTCAAAGAGCATCAGATACCTTTTCCCTTATGCTCTTTCCAAAGCTTTTCGAATGCGATGATTTGCTGAGCGCAACCCTCAATGCCAAGCTTGCTTGAATCAAGGCTCAGATCATAGGTTCTGCACATGCCCCACTTGCGGTCACTATAATAGTTGTAGAAATTGGCCCTCTGCTTGTCCGCTTTCAAGCAAGTATCCTCTGCCTTGTTCTCTGCTACCTCATATACCTTCACTGCACGCTCAATGCGGCGTTCAAGATTTGCATGAATAAAGACATTCAGGACATTCTCCTTATCACGCAAGATGTAGTCTGCGCATCGACCAACGATGACACAGGGCCCTTCTTCAGCCAACCGTTTGATCGTCTTGCTCTGTATCAGGAACAGCTGATCGTTGAGAGGCATCTCCGTAACCCCGAGGGCCCCGCTGGCCATCGGATAGTTACCCATCACCAAGGAGTAGAATATGCTGCTTGTCGCCTTCTCATCGGCGTTGGTAAACAGCGCTTCACTGAGGCCGCTGTCTTGTGCGCTGATAGCTATAAGTTCCTTATCAAAAAATGGGATGCCAAGCTCTTCAGCCAGGTTGCGTCCAACTTGTCTTCCGCCACTGCCGAACTGCCTGCCAATCGTAAAAACAGTATTGTTATCCATATGCAGGTCCTCCATTGGGTTCAGTATATCACATCAAGGGAGAAAAGCCTAAACAGTTCAAGGCCCTGCATGAGGGGTTTTTCCTATCTCTTAAAGAGTGGAGGATGCTATGACCCTGGCTGGGGCGCCGTCGCTCTCGCTTAGAAGCATCGGGAGCGCAACCAAAGAGACAATTTTTCCTGCAATCCTATCAAGATTACAGAGATTCTCAAGGATCAGACCATCGTAGGAGAAGATCAGATGATGGATGGGAAGGCTCTCACTGCTAAGTTCATCACATGAAGGGCTGTCGAACCCAAACATCCGTACTCCACGCTCCAACAGTAGGGAGGTAGCCCCTTTCGTAAGGAGAGGGGGATCTTCAAGATAGCGCTCCTGATTCCAATGCTCCTGCCATCCGGTGAGAAACAGCACTGCAGTAACAGCCGAGGGGACCACTCCCACCTCTTTTTCTCCGATAGAAAGGAGGCCTCTACAGTCAAGGACAAAAGCTTCATGAAAAAAGGCTGAGGGGGAGTAGGAATCCAGGCTCCTACCTTCCTGTATAAGATGTGATGGACTGTCCATATGCGTTGAACTGTGACTCCCAAAGCTTATCTGTTTGAGACGAAAATGATCCTTTTCCAAGGTAGCCCACTCTCTGATCAGTGTAGGAGGGTCCCCAGGATACGAGACATCACCATCAGAAAGAGTGTGGCTGAGATTGATAAGCTCTGCGGTCCTATACATCTTGTCCCAGCTCTTCATTGCAGCCCCTCCGTCCTGGCATAATGGAAAAGATACTGTTGGGCAATGCCAGCATAGGGTGCAAAGTAGGTGGGATCCTTACCGGGAAACCAGTTGAGCATCACCCTTTGCATCCAGATATCCATGGGGAAAGCCTCCATCCTGTGAAAACCATACAGCAGGATGCAGTGCCCAACTTTCGGCCCGACCCCCTTGATGGTCATAAGTAGCTTGAGCGCCTCGGCAAAATCCAGGGAGGGCACCCTCTCTAGCAGGGCGTGCTTGGAAATGGCATCAAGGAGATAGGGAGCTCTAAAGCCCATACCCAATGTACGCAGCTCCTCTTCGGTGGCCCCGCTCATCTGCCGGGCAGTCGGAAAGGCATGCCATGAATCGGCAAGAGAAGTACCGTAGGTCTCAGCCAGAGTTGCGTACATCTTCCTAATACGGGCTATGTTGTTGTTTTGACTCAGGATAAAAGAGACAAGCACCTCCCAAGGATCCTGGTTCAGGATTCGGATCCCTCCAAACATCCCAACCGCAGCACCAAGCTTAGGATCGAGGGCAGAGAGATGCTCATTGGCTTTTTCATACTGCCCGTCCATGTCGAAATAGTGTGCGAGGCTGCTGTTGGCGGTGATGGCGGACAAAAAGGTCGCTTCAGTGAACTGCACATGCGAGCCATGAACGACCGACTGGAACAGCCCGCTCTCTTCCTTCCACCCAAAGCACTGGCCACAAAACAGCGTGGCATGGAGATCTATCGTATAATCCTTCATGCATCCACTGTACAGAGTGTTCGCTCCTTATACAACAAGTTCCATCCCTTAGCTGTGATGACATTTTTGTGTCACACCTGACAGAATTGCAGAAAAACAACTATTTCCGATAGCTATTTTAGCTACTGGGGGGTATTCTAGGAGAAAGGGGGAACCGAAAGGAGCATGGAAACTACAGATATTTCGTATCCGCTATGGATTACCCGGATGCTAGGGGATACCAAGGACCCCCAAAGGCTGGAAGAGCTTGTCGCTCGTTATACCCACATGCTTTTTTCTGTCGATCCGATCCTGGTTCACGTGAGTCTTGATGAAGTGGCCTTCATCGGCAACGTACTGGCGAGCCTTCCCTCTTCAAGGGAAGTGTTTCTGGCACCATATACGTTTGCTGACCTCTATCTTTGTGAAAATGCAAAGCTACAGGCAGTTTTCAACAGCCTCCCCTTTCCCTTGCAGTGCAAGCTGCTGGACACAGCCCGGGCGTATAGGGAAGCTCAACCCCCTTACGCCATGATCGCCCTTGACTGGGAGAGCGGCGCTGTCCAGCTGCTGGCACTTTCCTCAAGCAAGGACGATTTGAACTCCCTCTCATTGGCGTTTTTGACAGACCCCCTTACCGAAGCAATGGTAGACGTCCGCTATGAGAGGCAGAAGGCTCTTCTGCTCTCCAGGGCCAAGACACTGATCCTATCAGGCGAAAGTGAGAAACGGGTAGGCTTGTATGATGTGACCTGCAGTGAAGAACTGTTTGTAAACCATGTGTTCGGCCCGATCCTAGACTGCCCGTTCTCCCTGGTGATGGGAGAGAGGAAAGATCCCTGGGGAAGATATGTTCCCGCCCACATCAGGCTATCCGACGATGACACCGACTGACCTTATGTGCTAGCATACTGGCTATGCAAAACAAGCAATTGGGTGTGATGTACATACTGTTAAGTGGGTTCTTCTTCGCTGTAATGATGGTCTTCGTGAAACTTGCCGGGCCTCTGCCAAGCATGCAGAAGGCCTTGTTCCGCAATATCATCGCATTAGTCGCAGCCCTCATGATACTGAGAAGGTCGAAAACCCGTTTCACCTGGAAGAGGGAAGATTTCCCAATCCTGCTCCTACGTGGCCTTGCCGGTACCATCGGCCTTGTCGCAAACTTCTATGCAGTGGACCACCTCATTCTCAGTGATGCCACAATACTCAACAAGCTCGCTCCCTTCTCTGTCATCATTTTCAGCCGTATCTTTCTCAAGGAGAAAATCACTCCAGTACAGATACTACTGGTTTTCGGCGCATTTTTCGGAGCCTCTCTGGTTGTCAAGCCAAGCTTCAGCAATACAGACCTGTTTCCTTATTTGATAGGTCTCCTGGGAGGTATCAGTGCAGGGGCAGCCTATACCTGCATTCGGGAACTGGGAAATAGGAAGATGCCCGCTCCGGTCATCGTAGCCTTCTTCTCACTGTTCTCCACGCTAGCGATAATCCCCTTCGTCATAGCTGACCATCAGAGCATGGAAGGCACCCAAATCCTATTTCTCCTTCTAGCCGGGATCTGTGCCACAGGAGGGCAGTTCAGCATCACCAAGGCTTACTCTTATGCTCCTGCCAATGAAATCTCAGTGTATGACTACACCCAGATACTCTTTGCCTCCCTGCTTTCCGTTTTCATATTCAATGAATATCCTGACATAATCAGCATCATAGGCTACATCATTGTGACAGCAATGGCGGTACTTATGTTCCTATACAGCAAAAGGAAGGCATAAGCCTTCCTTTCGAATCTCGAGAGTATTGGTCCCTAGCCTTATCAGAGGTCTGAAAAAAGCCAGGTGGAAAGATATCGCTCCCCGGTATCGGGTAGCAGTACGACGATGGTCTTGCCCTCATTCTCTTTCTTTGCAGAATAGGCTAAGGCTGCATCCAGGGCTGCCCCGCTCGAAATGCCTACAAGAAGACCCTCCATCCTAGCTGCCTGTCTTGACCGCTCACCTGACTTCGCATCTTCAGCAGTGTATATCTCGTCAATGATCTCGGTATCGAGGATAGTGGGGATGAACCCTGCTCCGATGCCTTGGATCTTATGCGGACCGCCATGACCTAGGGAGAGCACAGGACTGGTCACAGGCTCAACCGCTACGATAAGGGCCTGAGGGTTCCTCTCCTTGAGGTACCGCCCTACTCCGGTGATGGTGCCTCCGGTGCCGACACCTGAAATGAAGATATCGACCTTGTGCCCGCTGTCCTCCCATATCTCAGGTCCTGTATGCTCATAGTGAGCTTTCACATTGTCCATATTATCAAATTGTGCGGGAATAAAAGAGTTGGATATGGTACTTGCAAGCTCTTCGGCCTTTGCGATGGCACCTCGCATACCTGTCGAACCGTCAGTAAGCACAAGCTCGGCTCCTAAGGCAGCCAGAAGCTTACGCCTCTCAATGCTCATGGATTCCGGCATGGTGATGATGATCCGATACCCCTTTACCGCAGCAATATAGGCGAGTCCAACTCCAGTATTCCCACTTGTAGGCTCAATTATTACCGAACCATCCTTGAGAAGCCCTGATTTTTCAGCTTCCTCAATCATGGATAAGGCTATACGGTCCTTCACGCTGGATAGCGGGTTAAAACTCTCCATTTTGGCAAGGATGGTTGCATACCCATCGTTTAGTCTGTTGATTTTTACCAGCGGGGTATTTCCAATTTTTTCAGTAATATTCTCATAAATCTTAGCACTCATTCGTTGCTCCTTGTAAGGTTGCCTCTTAATTCACAGTAAATCTATAGACTTAAGGGTAATTGGTTATACACCTGTTGTCAACCCTACAAGCCATCAGATCATATAGGTAAACCACTCTGCCTTGGTAACATCGGCCAGGGTGACCCCTTCAAAGGTATTACGTACCTTTTCATCCAGTTTCTCGAAGAAATGGATACGAATACAACGCTGGATGGCCGTCTCCTCTTTTTGAGGGATCTCAGCAAAAGCGATATTTCCCTCAAGAAGGTCAAAGATATCATAAATGAGCATTTGCTCGGGCTTCCTGCTCAGAAGGTATCCCCCCCCGGCTCCCTTCACCGATACAAGATATCCGCCACGGGTGAGCAGCAGTGCAACCTGCTGGAGATACTTCTCGCTCAAATCCTGCCGACCGGCAACCTGTGAAAGGGCTACAGGAAGATCACTGGCGTGTTCTGCGAGGTCCACCAACAACCGAAGTCCGTATCGCCCACGTGTTGATACTTTCAAATTCCACCTCCAGCTTCAGATTCAACCAAGTGGGAAGCCAGGTCCTCAATCAATATCTGATTTGCGTAATTATTGACCGTATCCTGTAACATCGACCATATCTGATGTGCCTTGCATGAATCGCCCTGTTCGCAATCATCACAGGGTGTAGGGGTAAACTCACCCTCACTGGCGGAAAGCACATCCCCACAGGTAATGTCCTTTCTGGAAATGCGATATCCGCCCCGAACCCCTCGCTCAGACTCGACAAGGTTATACTTTTTCAAGGGGATCATAAGCTGTTCGAGATAGCCACTGCTTATGCCGGTGGCTTCACTGATCGAACGGATACTACAATTTCCTCTGCAGGTAGACAAAAAAACCATTGTCTCCAAGGAATAACGACCTTTAGTAGATAATTTCATATCTAGAAGGTACCAGTACTTGAGCCACTCGTCAAGATTAGTCTTAAAGGCAATTCGTTACTCAAAGCGACATACGCTCCAATTCACACCAAAACCATTGAATTTCCAACAGGATATCTTTCATAGTAATTGCTGTCTCTGAAATACCGGACTTATCCGACTGGAATTTGTCGTAGAAGCCAGATGAAAAACATGGTACAATCGATTCAACACTTTACAAGGCAGAATCCAACTCATGAACAGTCCAGATACACCCCATTCCGCAGATCCAACAATGCAAGGGCGCAAGCGATGATGAGCATCATACCCTACTTGGTATTCCTCCATCTTGCAGGAGGGGTTGGGGGGTTGCTGGCAAGGCGAATGCGCATCCCTGCAGGAGCCCTTATAGGTTCGCTTCTGGCGGCTATGGTCTTCAATGCCATCTACCCGGTCATCCCCATCTATCCAAAGGACCTGCGCCTGGGAATCCAGATACTTTCGGGCATGGTAATAGGGACACAATTCACCCAAGACGACATCAAGACCCTCAAGACGATGGTGCTTCCCGTCATTATCCTGGTTGTAATGATCCTTAGTATCAACGTGGGGTTTGCTTACCTGATGAGCAGGTACACAGCCCTCTCATTCATGACATCATTTTTCGCCTGTGCCCCTGGAGGAGTATCAGACCTTGCCCTGGTGGCTGCGGATTTTGGAGCTTCTATGGAGCATGTCGCTCTTCTGCAGCTCTTCAGGCTGATATCTGTCATCATCATCTTCCCTCCCATGATGCGAAAGATGGTACCTCCCTCCGATAAGGTCCTCAAAACCGAGATAATGAGAGAAGAAAAAGATAAACCGAGAGCCCTGAACTACCTCATCTCTTTGGGCGTCGCCTTCACAGGTGGAGTCGTGTTCGTGATGTCAGGTATTCCCGCAGGAGCTATCCTGGGTTCCATATTTGCAATTGCACTGCTTAACCTGGCTACGGACAAAGCCGTCTACCCGGCTCCTCTCAAGCCGTTGGTTCAGATTTTTGCAGGGTGTTACATTGGCAGCAAGGTGACCTTCCAGACCTTGATGCAGGGGAAACTCCTCCTGCTGCCCGCACTGATCCTGCTTATTGAGCTGTTCGTCATGGCTTTTCTCACAGCCTTCGTGCTGTACAAGGTCTGTCACCTCAACTGGAGCACAGCCATCTTCTCCGCAACGCCGGGAGGCATCACTGAGATGGGCCTCATCAGCGAGGAGATGGGTCTGGAGACCCCCAAGATAGTGCTGATGCATACCTTCAGGATACTTGCTGTCTTGGGAGTGCTTCCCCTCATAGCCCAGTATCTGGGCTGAGGGGAATTAAGGGCTATATTGAATTGTAGAGATTGGATGTGGGGAACTTGGGATCACTGGTCACATTGAGCACCAGTTTCCGAAGGCCCGAAGAGTCTCCTGATGATGGGATGTGGGTCATGTGCACCTCACAGCCATGCAGAAGCGGAAGCTCCGCTGCGGCCTTTCTTGCATCGGAGCTTATGGCACAGCTCATCGCCAGGCATATAAGCACTTCATCGAGGTTGAGGCTGACCCCCTTGCCCTTGAGCACATCGCGCTTCATCTCTGTTACCGACTGCATGATGGCCGGTGAAATAAGATCTATTTCATGATCTATGTTTGCCATAACCTTCACTGCATTGAGAATCAGGGCGGAGGAAGCGTGCATCAGAGGCGAGTTGCACCCGGTTACGATCCTTCCGTCGGGAAGGAGAATCGCGGCCGCACAGACTATGCCGTTGAGACCCTTATTGCGCTTGATTCCCTCTACCAGAGCAGCTTCGGCGGCAGGTACCACCGACCGGTCTTCAAACGTAAGCTTTGCAGCGGCCATAATTGACCGGCTACGTTCGACAGTCTCCTTGGTTCCGATTCCCTGGACATACTCACAAGCTGCCCGATAGTAGCGCCTTATGATCTCCTGCTGGCCTGCCTTGCGGACAACCCCATCATCGATGATACCAAAGCCACATCGATTCACTCCCATGTCAGTGGGACTCTTATAGATGTACTCCTCGCCTGTGATCTTCTGCAGTATGCGCCTGAGCAGGGAGTATGCCTCAAGATCCCGGGAATAGTTCACAGTAATCTTGTTATACGCACTTAAATGGAAATGGTCGATGAGTATCTTGTCCCCGATGTCGGCTGTAGCACTCTCATACGCTATGTTGACCGGATGGTCGATAGGAAGGTTCCAGATGGGGAAGGTCTCAAATTTGGAATAGCCGCTTTTCCTTCCTGCCTTGTGGTCATGATACATCTGCGCCAGGCAGGTGCCGAGCTTGCCCAAACCAGGGCCTGGAGCAGTAACGATAACTACAGGACGCTCTGTAGGGATGTAGGGATTGGAGCCGTAGCCCTCATCACTGACGATCAGGTCCACATTATTAGGGTAACCAGGCGTTACACGATGAGTATAAACACTCAGCCCTCGCTGTTGAAGCAGGTTTTTGAACTGGATGGCCCCTGGCTCTTCATCAAAGCGGGTGATTACCACTCGCGTTACCTTCAGGCCCCACTTTGCAAAGTCATCGATCATTTTAAACACATCGGTATCGTACGTGATGCCAAAATCACTGCGCATTTTGCGCCGTTCGATATCGCCGGCGTGAATACAGATTATAACGTCTATCTGATCTTTTAGGGATTGGAAGACTCGCATCTTCACATTGGGATCAAAGCCTGGCAGGACGCGCGCGGCATGGTAGTCGAACAACAACTTGCCACCGCATTCAAGGTAGAGTTTGCCGGCATTCTGCTTCACCCGTTCCAGGATGTAATGCCTCTGCTCCTTCAAGTACTTCTCGTTATCGAATCCAATGGTGCCCAAAGTACGGTCTCCTTAATAATATATCTGTTTGCCTATCTTCTTTGCTGTCTCTGCATCAAAGATCTTAGCTATGATCGCCAAGGAAAAATCCACAGCGCTGCCAGCAGCCTGTGCCGTGATGATAGGACCGTCGGTTATGACCTTCTCGCACTCAAGGACCAACCCTTCGAATTCACTGCCGGGAAAGCCTGTAACACGTCTTCCATCCAGCAGGCCGGTCTTTCCCAATACCACTGCAGGCGCTGCGCATATGGCTGCCACCACGCCCTTATGGCTTGTCTTGACCGCGAGTTCCAAAACTTCAAAAGAGGATGCGAGGTTCTCAGATCCCTCGCCTCCGCCCGGCAGGACCAGGGCGTCATACTCCTCAGTGCAATCGCTGAGAAGCTTGTCGCAGACAACCCCTATGCCATGGGCACCGTGGACGGTCATGCCCCCGAGAGCGGCAACAGTGACCTTTGCGCCACTTCTTCTGAGCAAGTCGATCGGAGTGATCGCCTCAATTTCCTCAAAACCTTCTGCCAAGATAACCAACACTGACGGAACCATATGAACCTCCTACAGGGGAAGGACGTTGCCTTCCTCAAGACGAGCCTTGCGAAGCAATTCACAAGCATGTACCAATATTCGTTCGGTCTCATCCCATCCGATGCATGCATCGGTTACTGAGACACCATACTTTAGTTTGGAAAGATCGGAGGGGATATCCTGCGATCCGCTGTAAAGATTGCTCTCCAGCATGAAACCTCGAATCGACGTCTCACCCCAGCTTACCTGGTCCACTATCGAGCGGAGCACACGCTTCTGGCGATCAAAGAGCTTACGGGAGTTGGCATGGCTGCAATCGACTATGATGGCAGGATTGAGATTGTTGCTTTCCATCATGGTCCGAGCCGATTCAACATCATCCTCATAGTAGTTGGGGCTCTGTTCGCCTCCACGCAGGATAAGGTGACAACAATCGTTTCCTGTTGTCCTGAAGATTGTACTTGCACCCAGATAGTCCATACCGATGAATGAAGCGGGACTGTATGCACACTTGATAGCGTTGATCGCATTGAGCAAATCGCCGCTGGTACTGTTCTTGAACCCCACAGCAACACTGAGGCCACTGGCCAGATTACGATGGATCTGGCTTTCAGTTGTCCTGGCCCCTATGGAGGACCAGCTCATCAGCTCATCAATATACTGTGGGATGATGGGGTCGAGCACCTCACAACCCACCGGCAAGCCAATGGCGTTTATATCGTACAGCAGTGACCGGGCCAAGGAAATGCCTTCCTCGATCTGATAGGAGCCGTCCATCCTCGGGTCGAGGATAAGTCCCTTCCAACCCAGGACAGTCCGGGGCTTCTCAAAGTATGCACGCATGACGATGAACATCTCAGAACTCACCTCTTTGGCAAGAACCTTAAGCTTTTTTGCATATTCGAGAGCAGCCTTCCGGTCATGCAGAGAACAGGGACCTACGATTGCCAGCAACCGATGGTCCCTCCCTTGTATGATGTCATTGACTGTCTGACGGCTTTGGGCGATAAACGAAGCCATAGCTTCGTCAACCGGGAATCTCTTGGCAAGCTCACTGGGAGTTGCATGCGACTCAGTCATCTTGATTCGTATGTCTACATTAGCCATTAATAACCCTTTGTTTGAGGTATACCATACCCGAGCCTAGAGGCTCAACCCTATTTTTTCTCTTTCGATCCGTCGTTGTCGGAAATTCTCGAATAGAGGAATCGTTTGATCTTCTGAGTGGGTGTCCTCTGGAACGGCTCTTCATGCAACTCGGCGGTGCTTATGCGGCTGAAGGCACTGAGTTCCTTGTTGACATCCTCACGAATCTTTGCCACATAGTTCATGGCCTCCGTTTTCGCATCATTGACATTCAGAGCCATCTTCTTGGCAAAGGAATCAATGTCGATCTTGATCAGGGCTATCAACCCTCCATCCTCAGGGACTACCAGGGACTCTGAAACAAAGTTCAGATTATTTATCACCGCCTCAATGTGCTCAGGGTAGATATTCTCACCCCCTGCTCCAAGGATCATGGTCTTGGTCCTTCCCTTGATCGCCAGCCGGCCTTGCTTGTCAAAGTAACCCAGGTCCCCAGTGCGGAAATACCCATCCTCAGTGAAGACCTCTTCATTGAGTTTGGGATTCTCGTAATACCCTTTCATGACGTTAGGCCCCCTGACGAGTATCTCTCCCACTCCGGTCTCGGGATCCTTGTCCTCAAGAATCACTTCCACATGTTCTACCAATTTCCCTATCATGCCCACATAGTGTTTCGTCGGCAGTCCGCCTGCTACGAGGGGGGATGTCTCAGTCAGACCATACCCGATGGAGTAAGGGAAGTTCGCATCAGCGAGGAACTGCTCGACCTCACGGTCAAGGGGGGCTCCTCCGATACCGAAGAACTTCAGCTTACCGCCGAAGGTGACCTTGAGCTTTCGGCCGATAATCCTTGAGATGATCCGTTTGGTGGGTCCGAACTTCAGCCAAGGCTTGAGCTTTTCATTGTCACGCATCACAGGAAGCACCGAACTGCGATAGATTTTTTCCATCAGGAGAGGGACACTCATCAGAAGCCTGGGTCTGACCGTCTTGAGTGCAGGAAGAAGCACACTCGCAGCTGGAGGCTTGCCAAGATAGGTAATCTCAGTCCCACACATCAGCTCCAGTATCTGACCCGTAGTAAATTCATATACGTGTGCGATCGGCAGGATCGAAAGGACATGGTCACCAGGATTAAGTTTCACATAGACGTCAGTGGAGACGTCAGCATTCCAGACCAAGTTCTTATGGGTAAGCATGACACCCTTGCTACTGCCTGTGGTACCACTTGTATATATCAAGGAGGCAAGATCCTCTTCCCCTGCCTTGCTTGTCGCCCTCAGGTCCTGGGCCTTCTTGTCCAGCTTCCGCCGGGTTATGTCCCGCCCCGGGGCCGAGGCAAACTGCTCCTTATCCTCAAGGTTGCTGCTGATGGGGTCTGGAATGTGGAACAGGTCTTCCATCCTCACGAGGAAAGAGGGCTCGTTCTCAATGAAGGGAATCACCTTCTCAAAATTCTTGACATTTACCACGATACCCTTCGCCCCGCAATGCTCCAGGATGGAACAGGCTTCTTTGGAAGAGAAATCAGGAAGAATGGGCACAGCAACACAACCGATGGAGGTAATGCCGAAGTAGGCAACGATCCAAGTTGGACAACTCTCCCCCAGGAGGGCTATCTTGTCACCATGCACAAATCCCGCTTCAAGCAAGGTTACAGCGATGCTGTCCTTCATGCTCTTCATCTGGGCGTAGGTAATGAGACTCTCATCGTCACCATAGGTGCGAAGAGCCACTCGTTTGCCGTTTCGAGAGGCTGTGCAATCCACCACGGCATTCATTGTGTACTCATTGACTGTTTTCATGGTCAGACCATCTGTACGCTTAAGCTTGCTTATGCGCTTGAGCGACCAGATATCTTTTTTCTTATTCTTCTTGGTTTTCTTTTTCATGATTTCTCCATGCTCCCCCCGTAACAACGGCCTTTTTCACAAACAGTGAAGGGTATCTTCACCTTCTCGTGGGCCATATCAGACAGGAGGGAGGGCTTATTATTCGTACCTGAGAGATGAATAAAATATACATGCTCTCCATTAAATTCACTTTCTTGTAGAAACTGCATGGCCTGGTCATTTGAAAGATGGCCGTAGAGGCCTGAAATTCTCTGTTTCAAATAATAGGGATAGGGACCACCATGTAGCATCTTCTCATCATAGTTCGCTTCAAGGAAAAGGATCTTGCTTGATCTGGCCAACTGAAGATGCTGGTCGGTGTACGTGCCTGTATCGGTGAGGACCATCAGGGTCATATCATCATAGATGACGTGCCAGCCTACCGAGCCCCCGCTGTCATGGCTAGTCTCAAAGCACCTGAGGGCAAAGGGACCTACCGAGAACTCCCTGAGAGGCTCTACTAAGGAGACACACTCTTCGGGGATTCCCAACTTGGCAAACGCTACGGGTTCTTTCTCCACCATGGCACTGTGAAGGTAGATGGGTATTTTCAACTTCCTTGCAAGTACCCCCACTCCCTTGGAGTGGTCGGGGTGCAGGTGGGTGATGCACAGTGCGGCAACAGAGGAGAGATCAAGGTCTATGCTTGCCAGGCGCCTTTGCAACTCGACGCCACTGTAGCCCTGGTCTATCAAAACAGATGTCACTCCATCAGAAAAGACATAGCTGTTTCCATTCGAGCCGCTGCCCAACACTGCATAACGGACCATCAGGAGCCTCCCAATTCGAGCAGTTTCGAGAGGTCGAATCCTGCATGAGCCTTTCCCTTGTTGCGTAGAACGGGAGTCTTCAGAAGTTCGGGATGTTCCTTAAGTTCCTCTTGTATGGAAAACTCTCGGTATTGGTAGCCTTGTTTGGTATAGTATGCTGAATTCCTATCCAACAGATCTTCGTCAGAGATTGAATGGAACAGGGAGTTCCACTCCCCGTCCGAGAGGGATCGTTCGGAAAGATTGACGAACTGATGAGGCAGCGAACGCTCCTTGCACGCACGCAAGGCTTTGGCTGTCTCTTTACATTTTTTAGTCCCAATAACTTGAAGCATAAAAACCCCTGTGTCGGCTAGTCGCACAAAGTATATATGACACAAGGGAAATATGCAAGATTTCTGACACTAGTCTCTACAACTGTCTAATAAAATAAACAGCTAGTAAACCTTAACTATTGAGGGTTAACTTGCGAACAACTGCCGTATCTCCTGTTCGTAGAGCCTGTTGATCTCAAAGCGCTTGAGTTCCTGCTTTGCACTCAACTCCACCCCTACTTCAAAGGATTTGGGAACAATGATGATCCTGCTGATATTTTCATAGCTCTTGAAGCCATGCTTTGCGCTGATTATCTCATTGATGGAGGCCTCTACAAGCTCCTTGACCTCTTTCATGCTGGAAAGCTTATCGACCAGATAGGGAATCTGCTCTCTGGTGAGGTACTCTTCAACGTTCTTCCTGTTCAGTACAACCAGAGCCCCGAGATACTTCTTGTCCTGACCCAGCACAACAGCGCTTTCCACAAACTCGCTTTCACATATCTTCGCCTCGATGGGAACCGGCTCGAGGT
>LSQX01051084.1_pt1 | contig 18656 bp, 15 predicted proteins | sample 654561 | NCBI WGS metagenome assembly LSQX01 (sample SAMN04489861, study PRJNA283612) | anaerobic digester metagenome | isolation source: 4 biogas reactors fed with cattle manure at either 37C or 55C with and... | place: Denmark: Kongens Lyngby | collected 2014
GGCACGGACAAGCCCGATACCCGCTACGCCATGGAGCTTTTCGACCTGAGCGAAATTGTCAGAGGCAGCGGCTTCGGCGTATTTACAAATGCGATTGAAGGCGGGGGCAGCGTCAGGGGTATAACGGCAAAGGGCGCAGTCAAAGCATTGACAAGAAAAGAGCTTGATAAGCTAACCGAAATGGTCAGGGGTATCGGTGCAAAGGGGCTTGCGTGGATAAGACTAAACGAGGACGGCTCACTGGCCTCCTCCTTTGCGAAATTCATGAGTGAAGACGAAATGAAGGCTCTGCTTACTGCCGCACAAGCGCAAAAAGGCGATGTGGTGCTAATTATTGCCGACTCCAGGAACTCCCTTGTTCTTTCCGTTCTCGGTGCTCTGCGTGCCGAGGTTGCCCAAAAGCTCAATATTATTCCAAAGGGCAAATTCAATTTCCTGTGGATAACCGAAATTCCGTTCTTCGACTGGGATGAGGATTTGCAGCAGTTTGTTGCAATGCACCACCCCTTCACCGCACCTATGGACGAATGCCTTGATTACCTTGAAACGGATAAAGCAAGGGTTCGTGCAAAGGCATATGACCTTGTCCTCAACGGGATTGAGCTTTCCTCCGGCTCGATTCGTATTATTAATCCGAACCTGCAGGAAAGGGTGTTCGGGCTTCTGGGTCTAAGTCATGAAGAGGCACAAAGAAAATTCGGCTTCCTTATAGAAGCCTTTAAATACGGCGCTCCGCCACACGGCGGCATGGGCATCGGGCTTGACAGGCTCGTCATGCAGATGCTCGGCTGTGAGAGCCTGCGTGAGGTTGTGGCATACCCGAAGGTTCAAAACGCCTCTGAGCCTATGACAGAATGTCCCTCTGAGATTGACAATGAACAGCTCAGGGAGTTAGGATTAGAGCTTATATCAAACAAGAATCAATAATATCAATAAAGGTCGGATTGCTCCGGCCTTTTTGTATGCCTTATTTCCGTCACCTGTATTTTTCCATTATGTAATGCCCCTGGGCATCAACCTCTTTTTTACCTTCCTTATAATCATAGCCCATTTTTTTGTAAAACTCACACGCCGTTATTGAGGCGGGTACCTGCGTTTTTCGGGTTTTTTTATAAATCTCATCGTCTTCAAGTCTTTGAACAATTGAGCTGCCGATGCCCAGGCTGTGAAAATCCGGGTCAACAAAAATAGTCATCAGCAGACTTTCGCCCTTTTTACCCCAATTATATGATATAGCACCGCAACCGAGTATCTTACCGTTGCCCGCAACCGCCGTGTACATATGGGACAAACCCGCAATTTCGAGAATCTTTTTCTCACTATACTGAGCTGCGAGCCGCTCCATTTTGTCCTTTGTATAATCCTTAATGTTGACCTCAAGAAAATTTCTTTGAACTATTTTCGCCAATGCCTCGGCGTCCTTTTTCTCAAACCTTCTTATCTCCAAAATAATCACCCCGTTTTCTTAAACAAGCTTGAATTATATCAATATTAACTCACATTTCTATTGAAAATTTACTGTTATTAATGTATGATTATAGATATGTTAAGCTTTAACAGTTTATCCAAAAAATACTATATGGGAGACGCTTTTATGGAAAAAAAAACGGTCGAAAAAAGAACTGATTCTCCGGCTAGGGTAGCCTCAAAGTGTTATATATCAAAAAAGGAAATTCGGATTTATGCTTTTGGAGCACTCGGTCAGGGCATGATATATGCCACCATGTCAAGCTATATTTCCGATTTTTACATAAGCGTTCTCCAGCTACCGCTTCTGTTTGTGCTGTTGCTTATGCTCCTTGCAAGGGTATGGGATGCTATCAATGACCCTATTATGGGTATGATTGTTGACAGGTACAAAACAAGATGGGGCAAGATGAAGCCTTATATTATATTCACGGCAGTGCCGATTGCAATTCTTACCTTTTTGATGTTCTTTGACCCCGGGTTAAGCGCAAGCAGCCTCATGGTCTATGCCGCTTTCGTATATGTAATGTGGGGCATGATTTATACGGCAAGTGATGTTCCGTTCTGGAGTCTGCCGAATGTGATGACTCCGAACCCCGATGAGAGGCAGAAAACAATTTCATTCGGCAGAACACTCAACGGTATTGGCACTGGCGCCACAATAGGACTTTTTCTTGCTCTGGGTCTGATTGTGCCCAGGGTGTTTGACGACCTTTCAGCAATAGAAATGAACAAGCGCAAATACATGCTGCTTGCCGTAATTGTTTCGGTAATCGGCATGGCACTGTTCGTCAACTCATATTTTCACATTAAGGAGAGAGTGCTGATACCCCGCAAAACTAAGAGGGATGCGGGCGAGCGCTCAACCCTGAGCCGTATTCTTCACTGCAAACCTCTCATGCTTGTGACTCTCATGGGTGTGCTCAGTTGCGGAAGATATATGATTCAGGCGGCGGCAATTCATGTTGCAAGATACGCTCTCTATATCGGGCCGGAAATAAAGGACGGAATCTCTCTTGCTGAAAGGACTGCTTATGTCGAAAAAAGCATTGGTGCCGTAAACACAATTTTCATGGCATGTGCCGCAGTGGGTATGTTCGGCGCGATGCTTTTCATGCCCCTGCTATACAAGAAGTTCAACAACAAGCAGATAGTTATTTTCACCTGTGTTGCAGGATTTGCGGCAAGCCTGCTGACCACTCTTGTCGGTGTCGGGAACATCTTGGGCTGGTTCAATAATATTTATGCATGTATACCCTTCCTTATAATATCAAGCATCCCCATGGGTGTTCTTAACATTGCCGCCTATGCCATGATTGGCGATAGCCTTGATTATATGGAATGGAAAACGGGCTACAGGGATACGGCGCTCGGCTCCGCCTGCCAGTCCTTTGTTAATAAGCTTGGCAATGCACTTGCAACAACTGTAATAGTGCTTATGTATATTATTATTAGCCTTGAGCCGAGCGATATGCTCAGCAGTGAGGTTGTAAAAGCGGCATACGAGCTTGCCACAACGCAGAGGCTTGCCATGTTCTCGCTCATATCGATTGTGCCTGGTATTAGCCTCCTGCTGTGCGCAATACCAATATTCTTCTATGACATTGTTGGTGCAAAGAAGGATAAGATTACAGCGGAGCTTGCCGAGCAGCGTAAAGCTAAGGGTATAGTTATAGAATAATAGTTACATAGGAGGCATGGTATGAGCTACATAGATTTTGATAAGGAAAGGCCTTTGGATTTAATCCCCATGGGCAGGGTGGCAATTGATTTTAATCCCGTCGATTATTTCAAAACACTCGCCCAGAGCGACACCTTCAAGAAATATGTCGGCGGCTCACCGGCAAATATTGCCGTTGGCCTTGCAAGGCTTGGCAAAAAGGTCGGTTTTATCGGCAAGGTTTCGCTTGACCGCTTCGGCGACTATGTCACGGAGTTTTTCGAAAAAGAGGGCATTGATGTTTCTCACATTTCGCGTGCGGAGAACGGCGAAAAGCTGGGCCTTACCTTCACTGAAATTCTGTCACCTACCGAGAGCAGCATCCTTATGTACCGTGATGGAATAGCTGATTTGATGCTGCACCCCGATGATGTGGACGAAGGCTACATAGCATCTGCAAAGGCAATTTTAATCAGCGGCACGGCTCTTTCGCAAAGCCCTTCCAGAGAGGCATGCCTTAAAGCTATGTATCTAGCAAAAAAGACTGATACAAAAATCATATTTGATATTGACTACAGGCCATATAACTGGAAAAATGATGCCGAAAAAGCCATATACTACTCGATTGTCGGCGAAAACAGCGACATGATTATGGGCTCGAGAGAGGAATTTGACCTCATGGAGTCCTTGACCGAAAAGGGCAGGGACGACAAGGCTTCAGCAAAATACTGGATGGATAAGGGCAACAAAATCATTATTATAAAGCACGGCAAAAAGGGCTCAACAGCCTACACGGCAGACGGCGAGTTTTCGATAAAACCCTTCCCAGTTGTTGCACTTAAATCCTTCGGCGGAGGGGACGGCTACGGCTCGGCGTTCATATATGGTCTGCTCGAGGGGTGGGATATAATGGAGTGCCTTGAAATGGGCAGTGCCTCCGCTTCGATGCTTGTTGCGGCTCACGGCTGCTCACTTTTCATGCCGACCTTTAGTGAAGTCAAAAAGTTCATTGCCGAGAGCAAGGCAAAATACGGCGATATGGTAGCCAGAGAATAATTTATTCAGAAGAGGGGAAAAACAATGTTTTTTTATCCTAAGTTTACGGGCGGCGAAAAGGTGCTTACCCGAATAAGCGGCAAAAACAAGGGTATGCTCATGGACATTTCCGTGTTTCTGCTGAAAAAGGGTGAGGTTAAAGACTTTTTTGAGGCGGAAAAGGAGACGGCAATTCTCCTGACGCAGGGTGACATCACCTTCTGTTACGAAGGGAAAAAGGAAAAGGCGTCGAGAGCGGGCGTTTTTAAGGAAGGCCCGACCTGCCTGCATTTCCCCAAGGGAACACAAGTCAGGGTATTTGCCGATTGTGACAGCGAAATCATTGTTCAAAGCACAATAAACGAAAGGATTTTCCCTTCAAAGCTCTACACACAGCAGGACTGCAGCTCCTTCGTTTCCTGCGAAGGGAAATGGGAGGATACCGCAACGAGGGATGTGCTGACTGTTTTTGACTACAGCAACGCACCGTATTCAAACATGGTTATCGGCGAGGTATATGCGAGGCAGGGCAGGTGGTGGAGCTATATTCCGCACAGCCACCCTCAGCCCGAGGTATATTATTACAAATTTGAAAGGCCCGAGGGCTTCGGGGCATGCTTTATAGGTGAAACGGCATATACAATAAAGGATGGTAGCTGCGGCTGCTTCCCCGGGGGGCAAAATCATCCTCAGGTAACTGCCCCGGGCTACCCGATGTACTGCTGCTGGATGATTAGACACCTTGACGGGAACCCGTGGACGGACCGAATTGACGATAAAAGATACACATGGCTATTAAATAAATAAGGCTGGTGAGTTTTTTGCACAAAACAATTCGCATAACAGCCGGGGAGGCTGTTGTAAGGTACCTTGACAATCAGTATGTCACGATAGAAAAGGATGGCAAAATGGTTGAGAGCAAGTTTGTTGAAGGGTTTTATGCGGTTTTCGGCCATGGCTGCGTGTTGGGAGTCGGTGAGGCTCTTTCGCAGGCGAAGCATTCACTCAAGGTCTATCAGGGCAAAAACGAGCAGGGCATGGNNGTGTTCATGCTGCCCGGCCACGGCAATGTGGTTGGCCTGGGGCAGGCGCTGCTGCAGGAGCGCAAACGGCTTGAGATCTACCAGGGCAAAAACGAGCAGGGCATGGCACAGGCTGCAACAGCATATTCAAAAATGCACAACAGACTCAAAATTCTGCCCTGTATGTCCTCCATAGGTCCCGGTGCGGCAAATATGGTCACCGCTGCCGCAACCGCAACCGTCAACAACATACCCCTTCTGCTTTTTATGGGTGAAAGCTTTGCTTCCCGTCAACCCGACCCCGTTTTGCAGCAGGTTGAGCAGCTTTACAGCGCAACGGTCACAACAAACGACGCTTTTAAGGCCGTTACCCGTTATTTCGACAGAATTACACGACCTGAAATGGTTATGTCCGCACTTACTAATGCCATGCGTATACTTACTGACCCCGCTCATACCGGTGCAGTTGCCATTGCGATGTGCCAGGATGTTCAGGGCGAAAGCTATGACTATCCCGAGGAATTCTTCAAAAAGAGAGTACATTTTATCCGCAGGGCAATTCCCTGTAATTATGAAGTCGAAGCAGTGGCTCATGCAATTAATAACAGTAAAAAGCCCCTTGTTATAATCGGCGGCGGAGTCAGGTACAGCATGGCAGGAAGGGCTGTAAAAAGCTTTTGCGAAAAGCACAATATCCCCTTTGCTGAAACTCAGGCAGGTAAAAGCGCAGTGGAATCGAGCCATTACCTCAATGTCGGCGGCATAGGCGCTACGGGCAACTCCTGCGCAAACACTCTTGCCAAGGGTGCTGATTTGGTTTTGGGAATTGGCACAAGGTTTTCCGATTTTACAACCTCCTCGAAATGGCTGTACGCTCACGCAAAGGTGGCGGCAATCAACGCCAGCGAGTTTCATGCCGGAAAGCTCGACAGTGTATCAATGACTGCCGATGCACTTGAAGGCATAAAAGCCCTTGAAAAGCAACTTGACGGATATGTCACCTGTTATAAAAACGAAATTGCCGACGCAAAGACCGCATGGGCAAAGGAGATGGAGAGGCTCTGCGGAATTTCCTATACGGGCAAGGGCTTTATTCCCGAAAACAAGAGCCGTTTGGAGGACAGCCTTGAGAATTTCCGAAACGCAACAGGCGGTGAAATCTGCCAGACCTCCGCAATTGGTTTAATCAGAAAGCTTATCCCCGAAAATTCAATTTTGGTGGGAGCCTCCGGCTCGCTGCCCGGTTGCCTGCAGAGGATGTGGACTACCGACTGCATTGATTCCTATAACATGGAGTACGGCTATTCCTGCATGGGCTATGAAATTGCAGGAGCCTTCGGCTCAAAGCTTGCAAGGCCGCACAGCGAGGTCTATGCCTTTGTCGGCGACGGCAGCTATAATATGCTCCACTCAGAGATGATTACTGCCGTTCAGGAGGGAGTTAAAATAAATGTACTCCTTTTCGACAATGCCTCCTTCGGTTGCATAAACAACCTCCAGATGGGGCAGGGAGTGGATTCCCTTTGCACGGAGCTTCGATACAGGCAGGGCGACAAGCCCATAAGAGAGGGCGAATTTCTGAATATTGACTATGCTATGTGCGCCAAGGGCTACGGCTTTGTTACATATACTGCAAAGACAATGGGCGAGCTTGAAGCGGCACTCCTCGACTCCCTCAAGCAGTCAAAACCCGTGCTTATTGACATAAAGACTCTGCCCAAAACCATGACGGATGGCTACGGCAGCTGGTGGAATGTGGGTTGCTCGGATATTCCCAGAACGGATAAGGGAAAACAGGCTCTCAGTGATAGAGAGGCAAGGCTTAAAGAGGCGAGAAAATATTAATTTTTCAAATAGAGGTATGAAGTATGGATGCAAAAAGAATTAAGCTTGGCATTGCACCGATAGGCTGGACAAACGACGATATGCCAGACCTCGGGGGAGAGGTAACCTTTGAGCAGTGCGTGAGTGAAATGGCGCTTGCAGGGTTTGAAGGCTGCGAAATCGGCAACAAATACCCAAAGTCAGTGCCGGAGTTGCTTGATGCTCTGAGCATCAGAGGTCTTAGCATCGCAAATCGCTGGTTTTCTTCGTTTATTCTTACCGCTCCATTTGAACAGGTAGAAAAGGATTTCAGGGAAAGCTGTGCCTTTCTTGCCGCCTGCGGTGCAAAGAGAATCGGCGTGTCGGAGCAGAGCCACAGTATTCAGGGGCAGATGGATACTCCCGTGTTCGAAAAAAAATATGTTATGAACGATGAGGAGTGGAAGAAATTTGCTCAAGGGCTTTCAAGGCTGGGCGTTATCGCAAAGGAATATGGTATCACAATGACCTATCACCACCACATGGGCACCGTTGTTCAGACGGCTCAGGAGATTGACAGGATGATGGATATGACAGATAGTCAGAGCGTATTCCTGCTGTTTGATTCGGGTCATCTTGCCTACTGTGGAGAGGATTATCTCGGGGTTCTCAAAAAGTATGCTCACCGCATTAAGCATGTGCATCTCAAGGATATAAGACCGCAGATAGTAAAAAAGGTCAGGGACGAGCACTTGAGCTTTTTGAAGGGCGTAAGACTCGGAGCGTTCACAGTTCCCGGGGACGGGGCAATTAATTTTGCACCGATTTTTGAAATTCTTGACCAAACGGGCTATGAGGGCTGGCTGCTTGTTGAAGCGGAACAGGACCCGTCAATTGCAAACCCGTTCAAATATGCAAAAATGGCGAGAGAATACATAAGAAAAAATACCGGCGTCTGACCGTATAGGAGGAAAAAATGGAAATTTTAAAGTATTTTACGAACAACCGTTTTTTAAAGTCAAATGCAGAAAAATTCTATGATGTCTTTAACCCCAGCACGGGAGAATTAATAGCCAAAAGCCCATGCATGACGCTTGAAGAGGTGCGGCAGGTAATAGACAACGCTCAGGAGGCTTATAAAACATGGTCGTATGTACCTGTGATAAAAAGAGTGCAGATTCTCTATAAGGTTAGGGAGCTTTTGTTGAGCAATCTCGAAGAGCTGACACTCCTTGTTTCAAAGGAGCAGGGCAAGAGCTACGAGGAGGCAAAGGGCGATGTTCTCAAGGCAAAGGAGGCAACTGAGCTTGCCTGCTCACTGCCTTCATTGATTCAGGGCGATTCACTCATGGATGCCTCCAGCGGCTACGATACCGTTACATACCGTGAATCACTCGGCGTTTTTGCGGGAATGTCACCGTTTAACTTCCCCGCCATGATACCCATGGGCTGGATGACGCCCATGTGCATTGCCTGCGGCAACACAATCGTTCTCAAGGTTGCGGGTGCCACTCCCCTGACCTCAATGAGAATCTGTGAGATTTACCGTCAGGCCGGTCTGCCTGACGGCGTTCTCAATGTAATAACCTGTGACAGAACCGTAAACAAGGAGCTGCTGACAAACCCGATAATCAAGGGTGTCTCCTTTGTTGGCTCAACTAAGGTGGGCAAATATGTTTATGCAACCGCCGCACAAGAAGGCAAAAGGGTTCAGGCCTTGTGCGAGGCTAAGAATCATGCGCTTGTTCTTGAGGATGCAGCAATTGACAGAACGGCCGCGGGCATAATCAATGCCACCTTCGGCTGTGCGGGTCAGCGCTGCATGGCTCTGCCCGTTGTTGTGGTTCAGGAGTCGATTGCCGACGAGCTTGTCGCAAGGATAAAGGAGATAGCCTCGAATCTCAAGGTCGGCCCGGCATACGAAAAGAGCTCAAATCTCGGCCCTGTCTATTCAGCGGCGCATAAGAAGAGCGTTATTGAGTGGATTAACAAGGGCGTTGAGCAGGGCGCACAGCTTGTTCTTGACGGTCGCAACACAGTTGTTGAGGGCTATGAAAACGGCTTCTATATCGGACCGACAATTTTCGATAAAGTAACTCCCGAAATGACAGTCGGCACCTTTGAGATTTTCGGGCCGGTTCTTTGCATTAAGAGAGTGAAGAGCTTTGAAGAGGGGCTTGCTGTTATGAATGCCAATCCCTTTGCCAACGGCTCGGTAATATACACACAAAACGGGTATTATGCAAGGGAATTTGCAAGAAATACACACGGCGGCATGGTCGGCATCAATGTCGGCATCCCCGTTCCGGTCAGCTTCTTCCCATTCTGCGGGCATAAGAATTCCTTCTTTAGCGATTTGCATACCCTGGGCAAGGACGGCTTGCGTTTCTTCACCGAAACAAAGTCCGTCACCACTCACTGGTTTGACGAGCATGAGAAAAAATCGACTAAGGTTTCAACCTGGGACGGTACAATCTAATCAGCCTACGGGCAAAAATAAGGAGAGTTCTATATGATAAAAGTCGGTATTATCGGTGCAGGCAGAATCGGCAAGGTTCACTGCGAATCCATAATGAGATATGTTAAAAATGCTACCGTCAAAGCAATTGCAGATCCGTTCATGAGCGATGAAACAAAAAAATGGGCTCAGGACATGGGCGTCAATGAAATATATACGGATTATCACAGAATTCTGGAGGACAAGGAAATCGGGGCGGTACTTATCTGCTCGTCAACTGACACTCATTCCTTGATTTCGCTTGAGGCAATTGCTGCAGGCAAACATATTTTCTGCGAAAAACCCATTGACCATGATGTTTTCAAAATACTCAAGGTTAAGCAGGCGCTTGAAAAGAGCAGAATAAAATATCAGGTAGGCTTTAACCGCCGTTTTGACCATAATTTCCGCGGTGCTCAGGCCGCAGTTGCGGCAGGCAAAATCGGGGAACTGAATATCCTCAAGATATGTTCAAGAGACCCCGACGCACCTCCTGTCAGCTACATAAAGGTTTCGGGAGGCATCTTCCTCGATATGACCATTCACGATTTTGATATGGTCAGGTTCATGTCGGGAGCAGAGGTTGAGGAGGTTTTTGCATACGGCGCAGTGCTTGTTGACCCTGCAATAGGCGAGGCGGGGGATATTGACACAGCGGTCATTTCAATGAAGCTCACAAACGGAGCAATTGCCGTTATAGATAACTGCCGAAGGGCAAGCTACGGATATGACCAGAGGGTTGAGGCCTTAGGTAGCCTCGGTCAGGTTGCGATTACAAACGATACCGAATCCAGCGCAGTTATATCCGACAAGGACGGAGTACATTCTGAAAAGCCTCTGCTTTTCTTCCTTGAGAGGTATATGGATGCATATGTTGCGGAAATAACGGAGTTTATTGACTGCATTGTAAACGACAAGCCCGTAAATGTGGGCATTGACTGCGGGCTGCAGCCTGTTTTAATCGCTCTTGCCGCAAAAAAATCACTCGACTGCGGGCTTCCGGTTAAGGTTTCGGATATAGCTAAGAAATACGGTCTTTAATACAAAAAATAAAAAAACCGCACCTGATTAATTTCGGGTGCGGTTTTTCTCTCAGGCACGCTGTAATATGCAACGGATATGATTACTTATAATCTTTAAAGAATTCATCAATATATGCGGCAATGTCCGCCCTCGTACCCTTAAGAGGGCCGGGAGTCTCCATTTTTTTTGAAACTGTGGCAGCGGCAAAAAGCAGAGAATCCTTAATATCGTGGCTGAGCCTTTCGTTTATGTAGGCAGCAAAGGTTGTGTCACCTCTGCCCGTTCTGCCGCTGAGGTTCCTTGCCCGCAGCGGGCAGGAGTAAGAATCCTTGCCGTCATAAACTATTACCTCGCTGTTGTGGGTAACCATGACCTCCTTTGCACCCCAGATGTGAAGGAGCTTTGCCGCCTCATACCTGTCCTCAAGCCCGGTCATAATCTGAGCCTCCGCCGCATCGGTTTTAAGATATGTCACATAGGGGAGAACTGCCTTTTTATCCGCCCAATCCTCAAAGAAAATAGAGCCGTCGGGGTTGGCATGGCGAAGGCACGCCTGAACATCCACGGCAATTGGTGCTTTTTTTGAAAGCTCAATCATCAATTGACTGCTGAAATCACCGTAAATAAGGCCGGCAAAATGGTAGATATCCGTATCAAAATTCGGGATGTCGCAAAGCTCAAACGAATCCCCCTTGCTTGAGCAGGAGCAGATTCGCCTCTCCTTGTCGGCAGTTAGATATTGATTTCTCATATTGGTGGAGGCACTTGACGGTATGCAGAATATGTCCTGCGTTGGGATGGTGAAGGCGTCCATTCTGCCAATATCTGCGGGCGACAGCTTTGTGACGGCGGCAACAGTATGCCCCAGCGCATATGCCGAGGCTGAGGAATAAAGCACTGCTCCGCCGACAATTTTTTCCTCATTGCCCAGGTGGTCGATATTGTGGTCCATTGTGATATGTCCTATGATTACCGAGCTGTAATGCTTCATTTTTCTTCTCCTGTTTTTATATTTCGTAGACTGCCATTTCTTCAACTGCTTGAATTGAGTCATAATCGGCAAAATCCTTCTCAGGTGAGTAGTCGGGGCTCATATGAGTGGCAAGAATTCGTATTCCCGATTTTTTGTGAATTTCTATTGCCTTGTCCACAGTCATATGAGGCCCGTCAAACCCTTCAGGCTTGCTGCAGTCCGCAAGCAAACAGTCTGCACCCTCAATAGCTTTATAAATATTCGGAGTGAATACCGTGTCACCCGTATAGACAAAGACTTTGCTGCCCTCAATCCTTATTGCATAATCCTCAACGGTATGATTCATCAAAAAGAAGCGCAGGTTGAGATTGCCTAGCCTTATCTGCGAACTCTCGTCAATGTTGACAACATTAAAATTCGGGTGAGTGAGCAGCAGTCGGTACCATTCACTGTCCTCATAGTAAGCATATATAGTCAGAGTATGCTCCAAGCATTCAAGCAGATATCTAAAAGTAAGCAAATCGCTCGTATGGTCAAAATGCAGATGTGAAAGGAAGATGCCGTCAATTTTTTTAATATCAATTACGCTTGCCAATCGTGAGAGCGTGCCTGCCCCCATGTCAAGCAGAAGGCTTGTGCCGTTATCCTCAACAAGGTAGCTGCTTGTAGCTCCCTGCCCCTGCTTTGCAAATGGGCCGTATTTACCCAACACTGTAACTTTCAACTGAACCCTCCTCCAGCCCTCGGCGGTATTCATCTTCCATTCCTTGAATACAATTGCCTTTTAATATATTAAGCCGCAGAATTTCCCTGACCTTCATATAATCCCTTGTCATGAAATCACCGGCAATAATGTTTGCACTTTCCAAATAAAAGGGATTCGATGCAATGCCGTCAATAAGCTTTCTAAAATAGGGGCGAAGCTCCTCGTCAAGCCTTACGGGTGTGGTCAAGCCCACGGGTACACCGAAATTCGGCGTTTGCTGAGTCTGAAACCAGTATAGCCCGTCAGTGCGATAATCGTCAAAAAACCTGAGTGTTTCATTTACAAAATCCTCGGCATGGGAGCCGTTTACCTTCTTCTCCCAGGGGAAAATATAGGGGCAGTCAAGACTGTAATCATAGGCCTGCCGATAATTGAGCAGCAGGTAACGCTTGCCGGATTTTCTGATATCCCCCATAGTCACCTTCGATATATCATCAAACTCGGTAAAGGCATACTTTTCAGGTTCAATATATTCCTTGAGAAGCAGGTTTACTTTTGCCGGCTCTGCCTTATACCTGAATGTGAAAGGCCCGAACTTCTGCGGATAGTATTCCCTGATATCGAGGATAAAGAATTCGGTTTCGTTCTCCTCAAGAGCTTTCTTAAAGCATTCCAGAACATTTCTGAAGGGCTCGCCCTTTGAAAGCCCGTGGCAGGTGACGATTTCACCCCTTTTGACCGTATCAAGCCTAATGCAGAAATGCCTGATGCCGTATTGAATCTGCGTATAAACATCATCATTCTGGCAGCATGAGATTTTCGGGAAATTTCGGGTGCAGGCATTGTGGGAGCCGGGGATAACCAAACTTTTGAGCCTGACATCATCCTTAATAAAGGACATCCATCTGTTGTAAATCATATTGCTCCTCCGATTAATAATAATTCTTAATACAAACCCAAACTTTACTTTTTATAACCTCTTTAATGCTGTCAATTGCATCCCTCATGTAGAGCTTTGGGTCAAATGCATCGGGCAGCCGTGCGAAGCCTGCCTTAATGCCATTGGTATATGCCTGACGCAGTTCCGTAGCAAAATTGATTTTGCTGATACCTGCTTTTATGCAATCTGAAAGAACCTCGTTGGAAAGGCCCGACGCACCATGTAGCACAAGCGGTGTTTCTATTGCACAACGGATTTCCTCTATTCTTTTGAAATTGATTTTCGGTATGCCCTTATAAACACCATGGGCAGTACCTACACCTATGGCAAGTGTGCTGACATTGCTTTTTGCAACGAATTCGATGGCATGGTCAACCTTTGTATAGCTTGCCTCAAGGTTGATTTCACCTTCCTCCTTGCCGCCGATTGTGCCAAGCTCCCCTTCGACTGAAATTCCGAGCGGCAGTGCATAATCCGCAACCTCTTTTGTCAGTCTGATATTCTCTTCAAAGGCGAGGCTGCTGCCATCAAACATAACGGACGAAAAGCCGCTGGCAATGCTCTTTTTTGCCAGCTCAAAGCTGCTGCCGTGGTCAAGGTGCATTGCATATTCGACATCACAGCCCGCCATGAGGGCAGCCATCATTGCTGGGTAGGTTTTAATGCCACCATAATTGAGGGTTCTGGGAATGGTCTGTACAATGAGCGGAACCTCGAGCTCATGCATCACCTCCGAAACGGCAAGTGCAGATTCAAGGTTATCAATATTAAATGCAGGCACGGCATAACCCTTTTGAGAAGCTGTTTTCATCAGGCTATATGAAGATACAACACCCATTATTTTCCTCCAAGCTTTTATAATAAAAGAATAGCATTCAACGGGATGTTTTTCAAGCAAAAAACCAAATAATAAAATTGTGTTCCGCTGACACAAATGATACAATGTATGCATTAAGATTTTTTGAGTAGTTGTTCTAATATAGGTGCAACAAAATTACAGCATTACTTATTCATTATTCATCAGCGTAAGCGGTATAGATAATTTAAATGATGAAAAGCACAAAAACAAAAAACCCGCCGAATAAATCGACAGGATTTCTGCTTGGCGCGCCAGGAGGGACTCGAACCCCCGACCTTTTGGTTCGTAGCCAAACACTCTATCCAGCTGAGCTACTGGCGCATTTTTAGCCGCCTAAGTATATTAGCACAATGACTTATAAAAATCAACCGCAAAACCAAAAATATTTTTCATTAATCAATGTTTATTTTTACGAATTTGTGATATAATTAATCAATTATTTTTTTAAAGTTACGGAACGATGCATTTTTTTCGTTGATTAATGTAATAGGAGGAATGAGTAATGGAAGTCTAATTTGATGAAAGATTCGTTAAGGAAGGGCTGACCTTTGACGATGTGCTTCTCGTACCCGCCGAGTCGAGTGTTCTCCCTAAGGATGTCAGCCTCAAAACAAAGCTCACATCAAAAATCACTCTCAATGTGCCGCTCATGACCGCTGCAATGGACACCGTCACGGAATCTCGCATGGCGATTGCCATAGCCCGTGAGGGAGGTATAGGCGTTATTCATAAGAATATGTCAATAGAGCAGCAGGTCGGTGAGGTAGATAAGGTCAAACGCTCCGAAAACGGAGTTATTAAGGAGCCTTTCTTCCTTGCACCCGACAATACCGTTATGGATGCGGAAGTCTTAATGAAAAGATACCGTATCTCCGGCGTTCCGATTTGTCAGGACGGCAAGCTTGTGGGCATAATTACGAACCGTGACATGAGGTTTATGACAGATTTTTCGGTTAAAATCAGGGATGTCATGACTAAGGATAATCTCGTTACATCCCATGTCGGCACAACTCTCGCAGAGGCTCAGAAGATACTCATGGCGCACAAAATCGAAAAGCTCCCTCTTGTCGATGAAAAAGGCAGGCTAAAGGGCCTGATTACAATAAAGGATATTGAAAAAGCAGTCCAGTACCCGAACTCCGCAAAGGATTCAAACGGCAGGCTTCTTTGTGCAGCCGCAATAGGGGCTACCTCCGATGTTCTCGAGCGTGTCGCAGCCCTCGCACAGGCGCAGGTGGATGCCGTTGTTCTCGATTCCGCTCACGGACACAGCAAAAATATACTTCATGCCGTTTCCAAAGTTAAGGCAGCATTTCCGAACATTTCTGTCATTGCAGGCAATGTTGCAACGGGTGAAGGCACTAAGGCACTCATTGATGCCGGTGCGGACGCCGTCAAGGTAGGCATAGGTCCCGGCTCAATCTGCACAACAAGAATCGTTGCGGGCATAGGAGTGCCACAGATAACGGCAATATACGACTCCGCAAATGTTGCCGCTAAACTGAATATACCGATAATTGGTGACGGCGGAATAAAATATTCGGGTGAAATAGTTAAGGCAATTGCCGCAGGCGCAAGTGTTATAATGGTAGGCTCTCTTGTTGCGGGCTGTGAGGAGTCACCCGGTGATACTGAGATTTATCAGGGCAGGCAGTTTAAGGTCTACCGTGGCATGGGTAGCCTCGGAGCAATGGCAAACGGTAGCAAGGACAGATATTTTCAGGAGGATAACCGCAAGCTGGTGCCTGAGGGAGTTGAGGGGCGTGTGCCTTACAAGGGTCAGCTTTCCGACACGGTGTTTCAGATGCTCGGCGGCCTGAGGGCAGGTATGGGTTACTGCGGGTGCTCATCAATCGAGGAGCTTCAGAAAAACTCAAAATTTGTTCGCATAACAAATGCCGGTCTTATAGAAAGCCATCCTCACGATGTTTTCATCACAAAGGAAGCACCTAATTATTCAGGAGGGCAATAATTATCAGCATAAAAATGGGCTGTATCATTTTCTCGTTTCCGAGTGGTGATACAGCCCTTTTGTTATAGCTGGGACATTTCCTTTTTCAGCCTTCGCTTTGCATAGTTAATAATAAATTTCAGTCTGTAAAGGCTTCGCTTGAACTTTTTTACTTTTGCTGCATTTTGCTCCTGTTTAGTCAGCCTGAAGGTACACTGTCTCTTATACACATCNNCCTTCGCTCAGGTGTGTCAAACAGCGGGCTGGCGGTTTTTGCGTAGAATTCATTTTTTGTTGCACTTGCGGCGAGAAGAATGATACTCCTATCATTTGGAAGCTTTAAGGTTTTTGTACCTGACGGGAGTTCAAACGAATATTTAAAGAAGTAAAGCTGTCGCCCGAATTCATCGCCGTTGTTATTGTGAAGATGAGTGGTGTTCCATGCTAGAGTATGTGTTTTAACATATGCCGTTTCGCTCTCGGAGTAAATATCCCATGCGGCAATGCGCTGTGTTGCACACTGCACGGGAACAGTCAAGGTCTTGCCATCTAATAAAAACTCACAGTCCCTGTCGCCCTCGAAGGAAGCGGCAATAATATGCAGACTTTCACAGCCCTCAGGGATTTCAAGCTCCTGCCCCGTGCAGGCAAGGGCATTTTTCTCTCCGTCGGAAACAGGGCCGGTCTTGAAGTCCACACCTCCGCACTGAATTTCTGAGGGGAACTGCTCCGCAGGGATTGAGCCGCCGCAGGGCAGCTGACCGTCATTCCTGTCGTAGTTTGAAGAAACAATATCAGCATTATATTCAAGATTCAGAGGAATGCTCACGGAAGAACTCGAAACAAACGGAGGCTTCACTTTTATTGCGAAGCTTTTGACCTCAAAAGGCTCGATATTAAAAACAAGCTTGCCATCAACCGGCTCGACTGTGCCAATCTCCTCCTCGCAAGCGAATATTTCCCTCGCCCGCAGGATTTCACCGCAAACAGAAAGCGTCACCTTAGCATGAGCCTTGCCAATTCCCTCATTGACACGAATAACAATTTCATCTGAGTTTTCCGCTTTTTTAACCGCACGGATTATTATATCGTTATCATTTATTTCGCAAAACGAGGCTTCACTGCCGAGCCTGCCCTCATGCCTTGAAAAAACAAAGGCAGCCATTGGCTCGTTAAATTCCATTCCCTTTGCCTGCGTGCCGTTTTGCCATGAGCCGCTGTGTGAATAAATGCCGAAGGAGTAGAGGTTAAGCCCCAAATCCTGCAGGTTCTGCGCCTGCCTGTATGGGGCGCGGGGAGTATATATCCCCGTCAGGCGCAGGGTATTGTCATCCCGTTTATCCCAGGAGTATTTGCTGTCACTGAGAATTGAAACGCCGCTCTTTCCACCACTGTCGGTGATATCCGCCCACATCTGTGCCGGCACCTCATAGAGTTTTTTACGCAGGTTCCCCCTTTCAATAACTCCAAGCCCGAGGTCGAATGTAGCTTTTTGGTTGGAAACGGCAAGAGGAAATTCGGTTTTAAGCAAAGTTCTCAGCGAGCGCCATTCTATTTCGTTGAAAACTTTTATGATATCTCCGTTTGAGTCAAGGGATACAATCTGTTTATAATCCGAGCCCCGTGCGCTCCTCTTGATTTCCAGCGCAACTCTTGCAGGGCNNGTCAACAGGCTTTGCCCGAACCTCCTTGTAATCAAGCTCCCACGAAGGCCAGCTCAGGCTGCCATCAAACTTGCTCAGAGCCATGCGGATAGGGGATTTGAGAATTTCGCTGCCGAGAGCTTTGTCGAAGATAGAAGAAATATCGCCGTTTTCATCAATTTTCACCCTGTATTTGCTGTTTTCAAGGGTATTCTTCGACACACTGACATCGGTTATTAAATTGCAGGGCTCATCGCTTTGACGGATGTCATAAATCCTCATCCCGAAACCGGGAGACTTTGCACAGAATACAACGGTAACAAAAGCACCGTCCCATGCAATAACCTGCGAGGGTACCTCATTACCCGAATTGTCAAACACCCTGACAGCCTTTGCTCCGTCTGCCTGAATTTTTGCAGTAACCGCCTGACTTCTGTATGAGCTTGACTCAAGCGGGTTGAAAACTGCAACCGCAGTGCCCTTGACAAAGGAGCTGTCCGCAATGCCTGCAAGTGCACCCGCCGCACTGCGATACTCCTCCGCAAGCTGATTTATTGAGAGCATATAGTCATTCCAGTTTCGCTTATAGCATTCTACAAGGGAGGTTCCGGTTATATCATCATGGAACTGGTGTGCGATGATTCTTTTCCATGCCGTTTCAAGCACCGTCTTCGGATACCTCTGAACGCCGAAAAGGTCTGCAAAAGCTGCTGCCCTCTCTGCCGTCAGGGCAAGCTGCTCACCCCGTCTGTTCCATCTTTTGCTCAATGTCCTTGAGGTATAGCCGCCAACCCCGTGGTCTGTCATAACAAGCTCATTCTGCCAGACAGGCAGCCCTTTTTTAACAGCATCGGGCAAAGAGTCAATGTCACGGAAAATCTTATCCGTATTGGCGATTATGACATCTGTTTTTGACCTGCTGTTTTCTGCGGATTGTTTAATCGCACTCCTAACACTCTCCTCACGGGGGGAGCCGCCCCTGTCGCCGATACCATGAAGAATCATCGTCATGGGTAGGGAGTATCTTTTTGTGTTAGCCCTAAGGCTCAGTCTAAGCCCTGTCTCTTATACACATCT
>LSQX01067456.1_pt14 | contig 18655 bp, 17 predicted proteins | sample 654561 | NCBI WGS metagenome assembly LSQX01 (sample SAMN04489861, study PRJNA283612) | anaerobic digester metagenome | isolation source: 4 biogas reactors fed with cattle manure at either 37C or 55C with and... | place: Denmark: Kongens Lyngby | collected 2014
GCAACATCCCCGGCACCATTGGCGAAGTGTGCAAGATTGCCATTCTGATCGGTTTCCTGTATATGCTGTTCGTGGGCACCATCCGCTGGCATATCCCGGTGCTGTTTGTGGGCACGGTCGCGGTGATGACCTGGATTATGGGCGGCGATCCGCTGCGCGCTGTCCTGTCCGGTGGCTTGCTCTTTGGCGCCGTGTTCATGGCGACAGATTATGTGACAAACCCCATGCTCAAGGTGGGGCAGGTGATCTTCGCGATTGGCTGCGGCATCCTGGTAGGCGTTATCCGCATGACCAAGGCTTATCCCGAGGGCGTTACCTACGCCATCTTGCTGATGAACATTTTAACCCCGCTCATTGACCGCTGGACCAGCCGACGTGTATATGGGATGGTGAAGAAACATGCATGAGAAAAAATTGACAATGCGCGGCGTTTTCGTCAATGGGATCATTAACGAAAACCCCATTTTCCGCCTGGTGCTGGGCATCTGCCCAACCCTGGCCGCGACCACCAGCGCAACCAACGGGCTGGGCATGGGCTTGGCTGCCAGTTTTGTTCTGCTGGGCAGCAACATCGTCATCAGCCTGCTGCGCAACTTGATCCCGGATAAGGTGCGTATTCCAGCCTTTATCGTGGTCATCTCCACCTTTGTGACCATTGTCCAGCTGCTGATGCAGGCCTTTGTACCCGCGCTGTATGACGCCCTGGGGTTGTTTATCCCGCTGATTGTGGTTAACTGCATTATCCTGGCGCGCGCGGAGGCGTTTGCCAGCCGCAACTCCTTGCTGTTGTCCGCGGCTGATGGCCTGGGCATGGGCATGGGCTTTACCATCGCGCTGATTATCATCGGCGGCATCCGCGAGCTCCTTGGCAGCGGCACCATCTTTGGCACCGCCCTGTTTGGCGCCTCTTTTGAGCCGATGCTGCTGGCTGTCATGGCCCCGGGCGGCTTCCTTGTGCTGGGCCTTGTGTTGGGCCTGGTAAACGCCATCACCAACCGCATTAACGCCAGGAAAGGAGCGGAAGTATAATGGAATTGACCTTAACCAATTTCCTGCTGTTCATGGTCAACTGTGTATTGACCAATAACTTCATTTTCTCCCGGTACCTGGGTTGCTGTCCCTTTTTGGGCGTATCCAGCAAGGTGGAAACCGCCTCTGGCATGGGCATCGCGGTTACCTTTGTAATGGCGCTGGCTTCCCTGTTTACCTACTTTGTGTATCATTATGTGTTGGTTCCGCTGCAGTTGGCTTATCTGATTACCATTTCATTCATTCTGGTCATCGCTTCCCTGGTGCAGTTTGTGGAGATGTTCATGAAGAAATCCATGCCCTCCCTGTACAACGCGCTGGGCATCTACCTGCCGCTGATCACCACCAACTGCGCGGTGCTGGGCGCCACCATCCTCAACATTGACAACAGCTACAACCTGTTCTGGTCCGTGATGAACGGCGTGTTTGGCGCGATGGGCTTTATGCTGGCCATTGTGCTGATGGCCGGCGTGCGCGAGCGGCTGGAAGCTTCCAATATTCCAAAAGCCTTCAAGGGCTTCCCGATCAGCCTGGTTGTCGCGGGCTTGATGTCCGTTGCCTTCCTGGGCTTCGCAGGCCTGGGCAAAATGTAAGGAGGGGATGAACCAATGGAATTAAACGCGATTCTCTATGCTGCCGGTGTCATGGGCGGCCTGGGCATCCTCTTTGGCTTAATTTTAACCTTTGCTTCCAAAAAATTCGCCGTGCCGGTGGATGAGCGCTTTACCCTGGCAAGGGACGCGATGGCCGGCGCCAACTGTGGTGCTTGCGGATACCCTGGCTGCGACGCCTACGCGCTTGCGGTGGTCAACGGCGAAACAACGATCGACCTGTGCACGCCCGGCGGCCAGAAAACACTTGATTTGCTGGCAGAGATTATGGGCCAGACAGCCGAAGTGACCGAGCCCGTGGTAGCGCGTGTCCTGTGTCAGGGTGAGACCGGCGTGGTCAAGCCGCGCTATGACTACAACGGCCCCGAAACCTGCCATACCGCGGTTGGCTTGGCCGGCGGCCCAACCATGTGCCAATGGAGTTGTGTCGGCCTGGGGGACTGTGTGCGCGTGTGCCGCTTTGACGCTATGAAGATTGAAAACGGCATCGTCGTCATTGACGAAGACAAATGCACCGCCTGTGGCATGTGTGTGAAGGAGTGCCCGCGTAGCGTCATCAAACTGCTGCCCAAAAAGGCGCGTGTCACTGTGCGCTGCCAAAGCCTGGCCGCGCCGCGCGAGGCACGGGAAACCTGCGACAAGGCCTGCATCGGCTGCAAGCGTTGTGAAAAAGCCTGCGAGTACGATGCCATTCATGTCAATAACTTCCTGGCCCTGATTGACCCTGAAAAATGCACCCTGTGCGGTGCTTGTGTCCAGGTATGCCCCACCAAGTGCATTGAGCAGCTGCCCTGAACCATGGCTGAAACCAGAGTACAAAAACAACAGGAAGAACGCGCGCGGATTGGTCTGCGCGCGTCTTTGATAGGGCTGGTCGTCAACGGCTTTTTGGCCGCCAGCAAAATCATCGCAGGCAGCGTCGCGGGCTCGGTCTCAATCCTTGCAGATGGCTTAAACAACCTGTCCGACACCGGCTCTGTCCTCATTTCCTGGCTGAGCATGCACATCGCGCGCAAGCCGGAAGACCGGGATCACCCGCTTGGCCATGGACGCTTTGAGTACATCGGCTCCCTGGCAATCGCGGTGGTCATATTGTATGTTGGAATTGACTTGTTCAAATCCAGTATCGAAGCGATTATCACGCCTGAAAAACCCTTGTTTACCTGGTGGATCGCTGCGCTCACCGCGTTTGGTATTCCGCTGAAGGCTTTTTTGTATGTCTATTATAAAAAGCGGGGGAACGCGCATAAACTGTCCACCCTAATTGCGGCCGCGCAAGATAGTTTCAACGATGTCCTGATTACCTCTGCCGTTCTGATTGGCCTCTTTTTGTCGCATTTTTTTGATATTCTGGCTGATGGCTGGCTGGGCCTTCTGGTATCCTGCTTCATCCTGTGGGGCGGAATCAGCCTGATCCGGGATACGATTACCCTGTTGGTGGGCGGCAAACCGGATAAGGAAACGGGCAGCAAGATTCTGGCCATCATCAACAAACACCCGCAAATCAAGGGTGTGCATGATTTTGTGCTGCATGATTATGGCCCGGAAAACATGATGGCCTCCATCCATGTGGAGGTAGACGCCTCCACCAGCCTGCTGGAGGTCCATGATGTGGTGGACAGCATCGAGCAGGAGGTCATGCGCACGCTCAATCTGCCCATCACCATTCATACGGATCCTGTCCTGCCCATTGATGCGCCGGGGCAGGAAGTCAAACAAAGCATCACCCAGTTTTTGGAAGAACAAAACCCACCTCTCACCATGCATGATTTCCGGATTGTGCCTGGCAAACGCGTCAACAAGCTGATTTTTGACGTGGTGGTACCGGAGAATTTTACGGAGGATGAAGCCCTGGTGCAACGCATCACAGAGTTCGCCAACACGCTCAACCCGCGCCACCAATGTGTGATTGGAATTGACCGGGATTATTTTACGGATCACACAGAAGAAACCTAAACCCGTACCACCTGACAGGGTATATTGAATGAGGCGTGATACCCAACAGAAGTGGGACAGGCAAAATGGCAAGGAATTCCTTCTGACACCTGCTTGAAGGTTGATATCGCGCGCAAAACTCTGTACAATAAATAGCAATCATGAATTCAAAGGAGGGTACCAGGATGTATAAACCTGTGATTAAAGCCGCCAAAGATAAAATGGAAAAGACAAAGGATGTCTTGCGGCGGGAAATGGCTTCCCTGCGCGCCGGCCGCGCCAACCCCAAGCTGCTGGACCGCATCATGGTGGATTACTACGGCACGCAGACACCGCTAAACCAAATGGCCAACATCAGCGCGCCGGAACCTCGCATGCTGACCGTTGCCCTGTGGGATACCAAGGCAATTCCCCTGGTAGAAAAGGCCATCCAAATGAGCGACCTGGGCCTCAACCCCGCCAATGACGGCAAACTGATCCGCCTTGTCATTCCGGAGTTGAACGAGGAGCGCCGCAAGGAATTGACCAAGCTGGTCTGGCGCAACGCGGAGGAATCCAAGGTCGCGGTGCGCTCCATCCGCCGTGACGCCATGGATCAAATCAAACAGCTGGAAAAGGACTCTGACATCTCTGAGGATGACAAGTACAAGGCAGAGGACGAACTGCAAAAAGTAACCGATGCCGCCATCAAGGATGTGGACGAGATCGCCAAGGAAAAAGAAAAGGAAATCATGGCTGTCTAAGCATGCATTCCGTTATTGGCTTGACACTGAATGAAGCCCTGCAGCGATTGAAGCAGCAGGGCATCACACCTGATATCGTGTTTTCCATGCCGGGTAAACAACTGCGTGATATGCATGAGCGCACCGCGCGGGTGGTTCGCTATCAGGACAATCAGTTGCTTTGCTCCTATTTTCGTGACATCGATCCGGAGGCCCAGGAATGACCAACGCAGGATTGCCCAGGCATGTCGCCATCATCATGGATGGCAACGGCCGCTGGGCGAAACAGCATGCCTTCAGCGTCATGATGGGGCACCGCAAAGGGGTGGAAACGCTGCGGGAGATTATCCGCTACAGCAGCGACATCGGCATTGAGGTATTAAGCTTATACGCCTTCTCTACCGAAAACTGGTCCAGGCCAGAGCCAGAGGTCGCGGCGCTCATGCGCCTGATTGTGGAGTTTTTTCATTCCGAAATTGATGAGCTGCACGAGAACAAAGTGAAGATCCGTATCCTGGGCGATATAGAGGGCTTGACCGCCAGCGCGCGGGATGCCGTAATACAGGCAATGAACCGCACGCGGGACAATACGGGGCTGCAGTTAAACATCGCGCTCAACTACGGCGCCCGGGATGAACTGACGCGCGTGGTCAACAGCCTGGTTCAAGACGCGCGGGAAGGCAATCTGCGGGAAGCCATAGGCTGGGAAGACATCGCGGACAGACTGTACACAAGCGGGCAACCGGATGTAGACCTCTTAATCCGCACCAGCGGTGAGCAGCGCTTGAGCAATTTTTTGTTGTATCAGTCCGCCTATGCGGAAATGATATTCCCACAGAAACTGTGGCCAGACTACACCGTTGCGGACTATCAGGACGCGCTGTCGGCTTTTGCCCGACGTGAGCGCCGTTTTGGAGGGAGAAGCACATGACACTACGCATCGTGACCGGCGCAGCCTTGTTAATTCTGCTGTTTTTGGCGCTTTATTTCGGCGGCTGGGTCTTTTCACTGCTGTGGATTGCCTGCGTCTGCATCGCGCTGGCCGAGATGTTTAACGTGCTGAAGAACGCGGGGCATGAGGTGCTGGCCTGGCCCACGTGGTTTGCTTTGATCATCGCCATCCCTGGCTTTTTGTTGTTGACAGAAGTAGAAAGCCTGCTGCTGCTGGTTATCCTGGTTGCCACCATCATTTTTTTGATTATCACCCGGATTATGTTCCGGGAGGATCCAAAGCTGGAGGACCTTACCACTTCCATCATTCCGTTGTTCGCGGTTGCGCTGCCCGGCATGAGTTTATTGGGTATGACGCGGATTGAGCCAATCGGCCTGCAGCGGGTGATGCTGTCCCTCGCGTTTTTTATCCCAGTATTGGGAGACACGCTGGCTTTTTTTGTGGGTTCCAAATACGGAAAACGGAAACTGAACGAAACCATCAGCCCCAACAAAACCATCGAAGGCGCGATCGGCGGTCTGGCCGGCAGCGTGCTCGCTGCTGTTTTGATTTATTTCATTGGCAAACTGGCTGGTGTCAATGTGCCCACCATTGCCAATTTCCTGGTATTGGGCTTATTGGGCGGCATCGCCGGGCAGATTGGAGACCTGTTTGCCTCCTTCGTCAAACGGCACTGCGGCATCAAGGATTACAGCCACATTTTTCCCGGCCATGGCGGCATGATGGACAGGCTGGACAGCATTTTATTCGCTGGCACCCTGGTCTATTTCTATCAGGCCCTGCCCTGGATATAATCAATGACCGCAAAACGCCGCATTGCCATTTTAGGGTCCACCGGGTCCATTGGAACCCAGGCTTTGGATATTATCGACCAGCACCCGGACCGCTTTGAGGTGACTGCGCTCAGCGCGCACAGCCAGGCAGATATGTTGTTTGAGCAGGTTCGTGAGTATCGGCCTAAAATGGCAGCCTTGACCGCGGGTGAAGTTGCTATCCCGGATGATCTCCAGTTTTGTGATTGGTACTTTGGTGAGGACGCGTTAAGCACCATTGCCTCCACCGCGCCCTGTGACGACGTCCTGGTCAGCGTGGTGGGGATGGTTGGCCTGCGCAGCGTCCTGGCAGCCAGAGCGGCTGGAAAGCGCGTCCTGCTGGCCAACAAGGAAGCCCTTGTCGCCGGCGGCCAACTGGTCATGGATGCCTGCGTATCAACCACGGATGACCCAGTATTAATCCCGGTTGACAGCGAGCACTCTGCCATTTATCAGGTGCTGTTGGCATCAAAGGGAAATCCCTATGAGCGCATCATTCTGACCGCGTCAGGCGGCCCGTTTTTAACCTGGACGCACGCGCAGATGCAAACCGCCAAACTGTCTGACGCGCTAAAACACCCCAACTGGGATATGGGGCAGAAGATTACCATTGATTCTGCGACCATGTTCAACAAGGCGCTGGAAATGATTGAAGCCAAATGGCTGTTTGACTCCACACCCAATCAAATTGAGGTGCTGGTGCATCCGCAAAGCATCATTCACTCCATGGTCAGCTTTCAGGATGGCGCGACGCTGGCGCAACTGGGAGTGCCGGACATGCGCGCGCCTATAGCCTTTGCGATGGCGTTCCCAGACCGGATTACAAACGGCACGCCGCCGCTTCGTCTGGAACAATTGGCTGGGCTGAGCTTTGAGGCGCCAGACCTTACCCGCTTTCCTGCCATCAGGCTGGCCTATGACTGCCTGCGCGCGGGCGGAGCTGCCTGTTGCGTGCTCAATGCCGCCAACGAGGTCGCTGTGGATGCCTTTGTAAAAGGCATCATCGGCTTTACGGACATCGCCAAGGTGGTGGAGCAGGTGCTGCAAGGCATCGGCCACCTCAGCGCGGACACGCTGGATGACGTGCTCCACGCGGACAAACAGGCAAGGGCACGCGCCCAGGCCTTCATCCACACATAAAACGGAGGAACCATGACAATACTCTATGTTTTCGCAGCAATTTTGCTGTTTGGCATCCTGATTACCGTCCACGAGGCCGGGCATTTTTTTGCAGCGCGCCTGTCCAAAATCCCTGTGCGCGAGTTTGCCATTGGTTTTGGCCCCAAAATTCTGAAATGGCACAGCAAAAAGCATGAGACGGAGTTTTACCTGCGGGCGATTCCGCTGGGCGGGTATTGCGCCTTTTATGGGGAGGACGACACAACGGGTGAGTTTAAGGATGACCCGCGCGCTTTCAACAATTTTGGTGTGGGCAAGCGATTGTTTACCATCATCATGGGCCCTGTCATGAACCTGGTATTGGCTTTTGTCGTCGCTATTCTGCTGTTTACCTTATCAGGTATCCCGGTGCCGGATGGCCCTCATGTGACAATGGTTCACGCTGTCAATGACGGCGGCGCTGCCCAGGCAGCCGGTATCCAACCAAATGACTATATTTTATCTTTGGACGGCCAGCCTGTTACTGACAATTTAACTGAACTGCTGGATGCGGCTGAATCCGGACAAACCCGTGAAATCGTCGTTCAGAGGTTGGTGGATGGGCAGATGCAGGACATCACCTTATCCATTACCCCTGCTTATAACCCGGCAGAAAACAAAAACATGATTGGCATTATGATGTCCATCGCGCAGCCGCTTAAGATGGTGCCAGGTAGTTTCCAGCAGATTGTGCAAAACGCGCTGGAGATGTCCTACAGGGCAGCCAGCATGGTTGTCAACGCCATCAAAAACCTGATCACCAGAGGCGAAGGCGCGGGGGAGGTGGCTGGTGTGGTTGGCATCACCAAGATGATTGTGGATGAAATCCAGCGCACCCAGTTGCAGGGCTACCTCTACTTGATGGTGGTCATCTCCATCAACCTGGGGCTGATGAACCTGCTGATTATACCGGGCTTGGACGGCAGCCGGATTGTTTTCCTGTTGATCGAGGCTGTCCGCGGCAAGCCCATCAGCAAGGAAGGCTATGTGCACGCGGCGGGGATGATCTTCCTCTTCGCGCTGATGATCCTCATCACCTTCCGTGATGTGGTCAGGTTGTTTTAAATGAAGATGACAAGAGCAATTCAACTGGGCAAGCTCATCATCGGCGGTGGGTATCCGGTTACGGTTCAATCCATGACCAACACCGATACCCGTGATGTTGCTGCGACCGCGGAGCAAATCAAGCAACTGGGCCTTTTGGGATGTGAGATTGTGCGTGTTTCTGTGTATGACCAGGCGTGCGCGAAAGCCGTGCGCCCATTGGTAGACGGCACCAGAATCCCACTGGTCGCGGACATTCATTTTGATTATAAACTGGCGCTTTTGGCCATTGAAAACGGCATCAACAAGCTGCGCATCAACCCAGGCAACCTGCGCAATGAGCAGGAGGTACGCGCGGTTGCAGATTGCGCGAAAGCCCATCAAATCCCCATCCGCATTGGGGTGAACTCCGGCTCTGTACCAAAAGACATCCTGGCGCGGGACGGGGGTGTCACAGCCCAGGGCCTGGTGGACAGCGCCATGTCCCATGTGCGATTGCTGGAGAAGGCAGGATTTGATCAGATCGTGCTGTCCATGAAGGCAAGTGATGTGCGCTTGATGGTGGACACCTATCGCCTTGCTGCCAGGACCTTTGATTATCCCTTGCACCTGGGTGTGACGGAGGCAGGTTTGCCGGGGCAGGGCACCTTAAAATCCGCCATAGGCATTGGCGCATTGTTGCTTGACGGCATCGGGGATACCATCCGTGTATCCCTCACCGGCAGCCCGCTGCATGAGCCTGAAGCCGCCATCAACATCCTTAAAGCCATCGGGTTGCGCGGGGGAGTGGAGCTGATTTCCTGCCCTACCTGCGGCCGGACAGAGGTGGATATTGAGGGCATCGCGCAGCGCGTGGTGGAAGCCACCAAGCATATTACAGCGCCCGTCAAGGTGGCCATTATGGGGTGCGTGGTCAACGGGCCGGGGGAGGCCAAGGGCGCGGACATCGCCTTTTGCGGCGGCAAAACGGGCAGCGCGCTGTACAAAAAAGGGCAATTTGTCAAACGAATCACGGAGGACCCTGTGCCTGAATTGCTGAGAATGATTGAAGAACACATACGCGAAAACAATGAAGATGAGCAAACACATGCCTGAATCCACTTTTTTAAATCCTGTGTATGAGCAACTGCCCGAACTGGAAGGCAAGCTGCATCTGGTTGGCGTTGATTATTATGCCAACAAAAAGCGTGCCATCGCGCATTTCACAGCGGATGTGCTGGTTGGCGAAAAACAGTTCGCGGTTATCCGGAAGCACTTAAAACGCGCATTTCCGCAACTGAATATGGCTTTGCGTGTCGCGTCCCCGCAGCTTGCGGAGGATTTTTTACAGCATCCGGAGAACTATACGCAAACCATTGAACCCATCCTGCTCAAACACTACCCTGCCATGACCACGCATATGACAGACATCCGCTGGCTGGCGGATGAAGCGGGCATTGTGCTGGAATTGCCCAGCCCGTTTGCCTATGAATACATGAACAAGCAGGAAGTCAAACAGAAATTGAGTCGGGCGATTCATGACTTGTTTTTGATTGAGCCGCCCATCCACATGCGCCTGGCAAATGACTATGAAACCAGGGTGCAGCAGCAATTGGAAGAGCGCAGGCGCGAGCAGGCCCTGCTGGAAGAGGTGCCGGCAGTCATTCAGGAACTGACGTTTAAGCCCAAAGAAAAAAAGAAAAGCAAGCGGATTGTAGGCAGTGCCATCGCGGCGCAGGCAATACCGATTAAAGAATTGACCGAAACCTCGGGCCGCGTGGTGATTGAAGGCAAGATCATCAACGTGGAGCGGCGCAACATCCAGCGCAGCGAAGCTGTTTTGTTGATCTTTGTTGTCAGCGACAACACGGAAAGTATCGTATGCAAGGTGTTTTTGGGCGGCAGGGCCAATGGTTACAACCAGGATATTGTAACTGACCCGGAGGAAGAAAAGCGCAAGGTGGAGGAAACGGTCAGCCGGATTGTGCCCGGTGCCGGTGTACGCGTGCGCGGCATGTGCCAGATTGATACCTACGACAACGTGTTGACCATCATGGCGCGGGATATCAACGCGCATGACTTGCCTGTGCGCAAGGATGAGGCGAAGGGCAAACGCATTGAGCTGCACGCGCACACTTTTATGAGCTATATGGATGGCCTGGTTGGCGCGGCGGATTTAATCAAGCAGGCGGCAGCATTTGGTCATCAGGCCATCGCGATTACAGACAAGGCGGTCGTGCAGTCCTTCCCGGAGGCCTTTTCCGCCGCTAAAAAGCATAAAATCAAGCTGATTCCCGGGATGGAAGGCACCATGATTGATGATGTGGGCATCATCAACGGCGCGACAGACACCAGCATAGACGGGCCTATCATTGTACTGGACTTTGAAACAACGGGGCTGAATCCGTTCGCGGACCGCATCATTGAAATCGGTGCTGTAAAACTGGAAAACGGCCAGGTCGTGGACACCTTCTCCATGCTGGTTGATCCGGAAATGCCGCTGAGCGCCAAGGTTATCCAGATTACCAAAATCCAGGATTATATGCTAAAAGGCCAGCCCAAGGCAGCAGAGGCTTTGCCGCAGTTGATGGCCTTTATTGGCGACTGCCCGCTTGCCGCGCACAACGCCAGCTTTGACATGGCTTTCCTGTCTGCGGAATTAAAGCGCCTGCACCTTGATTTTGATTTGCCGCAGATTGATACCCTGGCATTTGCCCAGAAGCTGTATCCGGATTTAAAGCGCTACAACCTGGCCAGTTTGTGCAAAAATTTGGGTGTTGTGCTAAAAAACGCGCACCGCGCGGTTCACGACGCGACGGCCACTGCCCAATGCCTGGCCATCATGCTGGAAGAAGCCAAACAAAAGGGTGCCGCCAGCCTGTGGGACATCAACGAATTGATTACTGGCTACAACCGCAACAGCCAGCATCATATCACCATTTTAGTCTGCTCCCAGCAGGGGATGACCAACATCAACCGCCTGGTCTCCCTGTCCCATATGAAGCATTTTTTCAGGGTACCGCTCATCCCCAAAGACAAGCTCATCAAGTACCGCGAAGGGCTGCTCTTTGGCAGCTCCTGCATTGAAGGCGAACTGTATCAGGCGGTACTGAACAACAAAAGCATGACGGAGCTGGCTCAGATCGCGGAGTTTTACGACTTTATTGAAATCCAGCCCGAAAGCAACTATGAACCGCTGGTGCGCCTGGGCAAGATTACCAACCGGGACACCCTGCGCGCCATGAATGAAAAGATGATCGCGCTGGGGGACATGACGGGCAAGCCAGTCGTCGCGACCGGGGATGTCCACTTTATGAACCCGGAGGACGCCATCTACCGCACCATCATCAAAAACAGCCTGCCCCTGGAAAAGGAAGGCTGTGAGGATCAGCCGCCCTTATATTTTAGAACAACGGACGAGATGCTCGCAGAATTTGCCTGGCTGGGGGAGGACAAGGCGCGGGAAATTGTCATTGAAAACCCCGCCAAGATTGCCGCCATGATTGGGGATATTTCGATTTACCCGCCGCATCCTGAAAACAAAACCACCTTCTCGCCCGTATGGGAAGAAGCGCCGGATGAAATCCGCCAGTTTTGTGAGCAACGGGCGCGGGACTGGTATGGTGATCCGCTGCCGCAATTGGTGCGGGCCAGGCTGGACAAGGAATTAAATGCCATTATTGGCTATGGCTACTCCACCTTGTACAGCATTGCGCAAAAGCTGGTTAAACAATCCCAGGACGATGGGTATATGGTGGGCAGCCGCGGATCGGTTGGTTCCTCATTTGTCGCCACCATGTGCGGCATTACAGAGGTAAACCCCCTGCCGCCGCACTACCGTTGCGAAGCCTGCCATATCGCGGATTTTGATGTAGATGGCCTGGGCAAAACTGGTTTTGACCTGCCGGATAAGAATTGTCCAGGCTGCGGGCAAGCGATGGTAAAAGACGGCTTTGACATCCCCTTTGAAGTCTTTTTGGGGTTCAAGGGGGATAAGGTGCCGGATATTGACCTCAACTTCTGCAGTGAGTACCAAGCCAAAGCGCATGCCTATGTGGAGGAACTGTTCGGGCAGGGCTACGTCTTCCGCGCGGGCACGATTGGTACGCTGCAGGAGAAGACTGCCTTTGGTTATGTGCTCAAGTACGCGGAAGAGCGGGAGCTGTTGTTATCACACGCTGAGAAGACCCGACTGGCATATGGCTGTATCGGGGTCAAACGAACCACTGGGCAGCACCCTGGCGGCATGGTTGTCCTGCCCAAGGAGTATGAGATCAACCAGTTTACCGCCATCCAGCGACCCGCGAACGACCAGGAAAAGGACACCATCACCACGCATTATGACTTCAGCTCAATGCATGACGTGCTGGTCAAGGTGGACGTGCTGGGCCATGATGATCCGACGATGATCAAGCGGATGGAAGAATTATCGGGCATCCATCACACGGAAATCCCGCTGGATGACAAAAACGTGCTGTCGCTTTTCCGCACGCCAGAAGCCCTGGGCCTTACAGCGGAAGCGTTGGGCTGGAGCACAGGCACCCTGGGCATTCCCGAGTTTGGCACGCCTTTTGTACGCGGGATTCTTGAGGACACGCAGCCAGATTCCATGGCGGACCTTATCCGCATCTCCGGACTGTCCCACGGGACAGAAGTCTGGGCTGGCAACGCCAGGGACCTGGTCTTGGAGAATATCGCCACACTGTCTGAGTGCATCTGCACACGCGATGACATCATGATTGAGTTGATGGAAAAAGGCCTGGACAGCAAGATGGCGTTTGACATCATGGAAAATGTCCGCAAGGGCAGGGGCTTGACACCCGAGATGGAAACGGCCATGCGCAGCCATGATGTGCCGGACTGGTACATCAAAAGCTGTAAAAAGATCGCCTACATGTTCCCCAAAGGCCATGCTGTTGCCTATGTGACCATGGCGCTGCGGGTGGGCTGGTTTAAAATTTATCATCCGCTGGTGTATTATGCGGCCTATTTCTCTATCCGCGGGAAAGGGTTCAACGCGCTGAGCATGATTAAGCCGGTTGAGTATATCAGGCGTGATTTGCAATTGTTGTACGATACGCCGCAGCGCGAGCGCTCTGATAAAAACGAGAATGAGATTACCGTGCTGGAGCTGATCCATGAGATGGGCTTGCGCGGCTATCACTTGCTGCCTGTTGATTTGTACAAGAGCGATGCTACCCAGTTTCTGATTGAAGACGGTGCGCTCCGCTGCCCCTTTACCTCGCTGTCCGGCTTTGGTGAGGCGGCGGCCCAGGGCATCTTGCAAACCAGGGCAGACGGGTATATTTCCATTGAAGATTTGAAAAACAAGGCTAAACTAAGCACATCAAACATTGAGCTGCTCCGCGAGTGCGGCGCGCTCAGCGGGCTGAACGACACCAACCAGGTGGACTTTTTCTCATTGCTTGGATAGGAGGACAGGATGATACAGGCAGTCATTTTTGATTTGGACGGTGTTTTGGTCACAACGGACGACAGCCACTATGAAGCCTGGAAACAGATGGCGGATGAGGAAGGCATCTATTTTGACAGGGACATCAACCAGCGCCTGCGCGGCGTAAGCCGGATGGAAAGCCTGGAAATTATCCTGGAACGCGCGGAGAAAGCCTACACAGAAGAAGAAAAAACCGCGCTGGCCACACGGAAAAACAACTATTATGTTGCGTTGATCAAAAAATTAACCCCCTCCGCGCTCCTGCCAGGCGCGCTTGACACCGTAAACGCGCTAAAAAAGCAGGGGATTAAGGTCGCAATCGGTTCCTCTAGCAAGAATGCGCCAACCATCCTCAAGCAAGTAGGCATCGCGGATTTGTTTGACGCGGTGGCGGACGGCAACCAAATCAAACGCAGCAAGCCCGCGCCGGATGTATTCCTTTTAGCGGCGGAACTGATGGATATGCCGCCAGCGGTTTGTCTGGTGGTAGAGGACGCGGACGCAGGTGTTGAGTCCGGCCTGAACGCCGGGATGACGGTGCTGGCTGTTGGCGCGGCGGCAGGCAATCAAAAAGCGCATCTGCGGGCAGATACGCTATCTGACATTGACCTGGCGGCATATATCCGCAGTCAAAAATAAATTCAGTTTGCTAAATCACTCAGCTCACGACGCGTTGCGTTTTGGGCTGAATTTGTTTTCTGTGCCGCTGATAAGGCGGGAGATATTGCTGCGGTGCTGGAATAAGCCCATCACCAACAGGATGACTGCCCACCAGCCATAGGGGAAAGCACCCCTGGTTATAAACAGGGTGATGGTGCTGACCACAAGAAAGGTTAAACTGCCAAGGGATACAAACCGGGTCCACCAGATAACAAGGATGGCGGCGGCGCCCGCCAGCAGGCCCTCAAGCGGACACAGCAGGATGACCACGGCCACAGAGCAGACGATGCCTTTGCCGCCTTTGAAATTGTAATACACCGGCCAATTATGCCCGATAACACAAAACACACTGGCTGCCATTGCGCCAGGTGTTTTGGCGAAGAGCCAGCCAATAAACACCGCGATACCAGCTTTGGCAAAATCCCCAAGGAAGGTGAGCATGCCATAGGACAAGCCCAAGACCCGGGTCACATTGGTGGCGCCTGAACTCTTGCTGCCCTCGTTGCGCACATCATGCCCCTTGAGGGTGGAAATAATGATGCCGGAGGATATGCTGCCAATCAAATAGGAGACCAGGGCAACCAAAAAGAACACGGCGTTCGTCATACACTGTCCTCCCGGCCGCGCTCACGCAGGAAAATGCGAAGCGGTGTGCCAGTAAATTGAAATGAATTGCGAATCTGGTTGTGCAAATACCGTTCGTAGGAAAAATGCATCAGGGTAGGGTCGTTCACAAAAAGGATAAAGGTGGGGGGGAAGGTGCCCTGCTGTGTCGCGTAAAAGATCTTCAAGCGCCTGCCGCCTTCCATCGGCGGCTGCAATGCCATCTGCGCTTCACCAATCAGCTCATTTAATATACCCGTTGGGATGCGCTTGCCAGCTTCCGCATACACCAGCGTGACCATATCCCACACCTGCTGAACCCGCTGTCCGGTGAGCGCTGAAATAAACAACACCGGCGCGTAGCTGATGAACTTCAGCCGATCCAGCACCTCCATCTGGTAGGTCTCCAGCGTGCCAGTCTCTTTTTTAAGCGCGTCCCACTTGTTGACAGCGATGATGGCGGCCTTGCCTTCATCACGAATCAATCCCGCGATGCGCATGTCCTGCTCGGTCACGCCATCGTTGGCGTCAATCATCAGAATCGCCACATCACAGCGGCGGATGGCCGCAATGCTGCGCAGCACGCTGTAGCGCTCCAGGCTCTGGTCCTCGATGCTGCGCTTGCGCCGGATACCAGCTGTATCAATAATATTATACACGCTGCCGTCATCCGGATGCACAAAGCGCGTATCAATGGCATCCCGGGTTGTGCCGGGGATGTCTGATACCATAACACGCTCCTCACCCAGCAGCTTGTTGGTCAGGCTGCTTTTGCCCACATTGGGCCGCCCGACAATGGCCAGGTTGATGATTCCGCCTTCGGGTAGATTGCTTTCCTTTTCCTCCGGCAGCAGTTTTACAATTTCGTCCAGCAGGTCACCCAGGCCCAGCATGTTGGTGCTGGAAATGCCAATGGGCTCGCCCAAGCCAAGGGAATAGCCCTCATACACCGCGTCGTTCAAGCCTTCATAATCCAGCTTGTTCATCACCAACAGCACTGGTTTGTTGGAACGGCGCAGGATGTCCGCGATATCCTGGTCCTGATGGGTGATGCCCTGGCGCGCGTCTGTAAAGAAGCAAACTACATCCGCGGTTTCAATGGCTACCTGGGCCTGATAACGCATCTGGGAAAGGAGGACATCATCCGACTCAGTATCAATGCCGCCGGTGTCAATTAAAGTGAATTCGCGTCCATTCCACAGGGTATCAGCATAGATGCGGTCGCGGGTGACACCAGGAATGTCCTCCACAATTGCGATGCGCTGGCCCGCGATGACGTTAAAAAATGTGGATTTGCCGACATTGGGCCGGCCGATAATCGCTACAAGGGGTTTCATGGTTTCTCCTTATTTGTCACAAAATGCCTTACTGACACTTGATTGTTGCGTGTTTTACCGCGAAAACAAAAGCTTCGCAAGCGTTTTGATTATGATGTATGCATGAAAAACTGTCAAGTTTGCGTTGACGCGCCAGTCTTTATATGGTATATTGCGAATCGGCCCTTTGTGGAGAGTTGGCTGAGTGGTCGAAGGCGCACGACTGGAAATCGTGTATACGTTGATAGCGTATCTAGGGTTCAAATCCCTAACTCTCCGCCAGAAAGAATGGATGTGCAAGGTTTGCCAGCGCATCCATTTTTTCTTTTGTACACAATGTAAATTCCCGTTTGGAATCCTGATATAACTGCCAGTTTTCTTTGAAAAATGATGGGAAATACAGTATAATAAGCCCAGAAAACATGGAGGGAAGCAGCATGAAGATTTTAGTAGTCAATGCGGGATCATCCTCACTCAAGTACCAATTGTTTGATATGGACAATGAGCAGATGCTGGCCAAAGGCCTGGTTGAGCGGATCGGTATTCCCGGCAGCAGGTTGAAGCAGACCGTGGGGGAAAAGAAGCACAGGGTTGAAATGCCCATGCCAGACCACGTTGAAGCAAGCAAGCAAATGCTCAGCGCGTTGACAGACCCTGAAAACGGCGCGCTGAAATCCATTGATGAAATCGATGCCATTGGTCACCGTGTGCTGCACGGCGGCGCTGATTTTACCAAATCCACAAAGATTGACGAAGAATGCATGAAGGCCATTGAAGCCAATGTGCCCTTTGGCCCCTTACATAACCCCGCCAACCTGATGGGCATCCGCGCCTGTCAGATGGTCATGCCCACAGTGCCCATGGTGGCTGCCTTTGATACCTCCTTCCATCAGACCATGCCGCCCAAGGCGTTCCTGTATGGTGTGCCCTACAAGTATTATAAAGAGCACAAGATCCGCCGCTATGGCTTTCATGGCACCAGCCACCGCTACATCAGCAAGCGCGCGGCAGAGTTTTTGGGCAAAGACATTGAGGAATTGAATATCGTCACCTGCCATTTGGGCAACGGCTCCTCCATGAGCGCTGTACAGCGCGGCAAATGTGTGGACACAAGCATGGGCTTGACACCGCTTGAGGGGGTGCTGATGGGCACCCGTAGCGGCAATGTGGACCCGGCCGTGCTGCAGTTCATCATGAACCACGATGGTTTGACCGCGGATGAGATGCTGCAAATGCTCAACAAGCAATCCGGTTTGCTGGGCATCAGCGGGATTTCTTCTGATATGCGCGATGTGGAAGACGCGGCAGCCAAGGGGAACGAGCAAGCGCAGGTGGCGATTGATATGCTCATTCACGGAATCAAAAAATATGTGGGTGCCTACGCTGCCATTATGGGCGGCGCGGATGTGATCGTTTTCACCGGCGGCATTGGCGAAAACTCACCAGAATTGCGTGAAAAAGTGCTTGATGGGCTTGCTTTTATGGGGGCTTCTATTGACCCGAATAAAAACTGCGTCCGAGGCAGTGAGTGTGATCTTTCCGCAGAAGACAGCAAAGTGAAGGTGCTGGTCATTCCCACCAATGAAGAACTTGTGATTGCGCGGGATACGCTGGCCATCATGAACGGGAAACAACCAAACATTTAATGGGGAACCAGTTGAAAGAAATAGCGCTTTACACCGACGGAGCCTGCTCCGGCAATCCAGGACCTGGGGGATGGGCAGCCATCCTGAAATTTGGCAACCATGTCAAGGAAATCAGCGGCTCTATGCCGCAGACAACCAACAACCGGATGGAACTGTTTGCAGTGATCAGCGGGCTTGGTGCCTTGAAGCAAAGCTGCAACGTCACCGTCTTTTCCGATTCCAGCTATGTAGTTGACGCCTTCAACAAAAAATGGGTGGACAACTGGCAGCGGAATGGGTGGAAGACAGCCGACAAGAAGCCGGTCGAAAACCAGGATCTGTGGCGCCTTTTGCTGCTGACCATGCGCAAGCATCAGGTCCAGTACGAGAAGGTACCGGGGCACGCGGACCACGAGGAAAACAACCGCTGCGATTTTTTGGCGAAGGAAGCCATCAAAGAGTACCAACAAACAATGAACCCTGTCATACAAGTTGAGCCGAAACAGCAGCCAATCGTGAAGACAGATCCGCTCCCGGACACCAAAGCGGGGGAATAAAGAAGATGTCAGCGCCCAAACTCGCTGAACAGAGTTTCCCTGGTAGTCATTAATTCTATTATTCTATTTAGTAGAATTACCCCATCTATTCGCGAAAGCCTTCTTTTACGAATAGATGGGTTTTTTGAATAGAAGTTGAGATGATACTCTTAAAGTCTTATTTTTCGATGCTTACATATGGTTCAATGTTATAAAGC
>LSQX01318438.1_pt1 | contig 18654 bp, 21 predicted proteins | sample 654561 | NCBI WGS metagenome assembly LSQX01 (sample SAMN04489861, study PRJNA283612) | anaerobic digester metagenome | isolation source: 4 biogas reactors fed with cattle manure at either 37C or 55C with and... | place: Denmark: Kongens Lyngby | collected 2014
TATGGACAATACATTTGAAAATATCCGCCATTTCAAACTGACTGGCAAAACCTCGTTTATTTTTCGGAATAAAGCATAAAATGCAATTTTCTATTAGCTCTTTTTGTAAATTTGTGTACTTGCAGTTCATAGAGTCGTAATTTATTGGTTATCAACTCTAAATTACTAATTTTGAACTGCTTGTTTTTTACAAAAAAAGTTTAAATCACTTCGGTATTAAAACTTCATATTTGGCAGAACTCGTATCTTTGTAAGTTATGAAACACACGAATTTTCCCCTAATTGCGCCATCTGTGCTGGCTGCAGATTTTGCCAATCTTCAAGACGAGATTGAAATGGTAAACCTGAGTGATGCCGATTGGTTTCACTTGGATGTGATGGATGGTGTCTTTGTCCCGAATATCTCTTTTGGAATGCCGGTAATTAAAAGCATCAGCCAACATGCCAAAAAACCATTAGATGTGCATTTGATGATTGTCGATCCGGATCGATACATTCAAACGTTCGCCGATTTAGGAACAGCAAATTTAACAGTACATTACGAAGCTTGTACCCATCTTCACCGAAGTATTCAAGCAATAAAAAATGCAAATATGACGGCCGGAGTAGCTATAAATCCGCATACTGCAGCAAATTTGTTGGAACCCATTATCGAAGATGCAGACTTGATTTGTGTAATGACTGTAAATCCTGGTTTCGGAGGACAGAAATTTATTGAAAATTCATATCGAAAAATTGAACAACTCCGCGAAATGATTGTCAAAAGTGGTTCGTCTGCAAAAATTCAGATTGACGGCGGAGTGACCAATCAAAATGTAAAACAATTACTCGCTGCCGGTGCAGATATTCTGGTTGCAGGTAATTTTGTCTTTTCTGCAGCAAACCCAAAAGAGGTGATAGCCAATTTGAAAAGAGGAAAATAGTTTTATGAAAACTTTAGAAAATGACTTGCTTGACGTTTTGATTGTAGGAGCAGGCCCCATCGGGATCGCATGTGCATTGGAATGCAAACAAAATTCGTTATCATACATTGTAGTCGAAAAAGGAACTTTGACAAATTCACTGTTTAATTATCCTTTGAATATGACCTTTTTCTCCACATCGGAAAAATTGGAAATAGGAGGAATCCCTTTTATCAGTAATAATCCCAAACCCAATAGAAACGAAGCGCTGGAGTATTATCGTAGAGTTGCTTCATCAAACAATTTAAACATTCGCCTTTATGAAAAAGTCACTACTATTCATAAAGAAGACACCATTTTCAGAATTCAAACCGAAAAAGAAACTTACAAAGCAAAAAATGTAATTATCAGCACCGGATTTTATGATCTTCCTCAACTGATAAATGTGCCCGGAGAATCGCTGGATAAAGTTTCCCATTACTATAAAGAACCACATCCATATACCATGCAAAAAGTGATCGTCGTCGGAGCGAGTAATTCTTCTGTGGATGCAGCTTTGGAAATTTGGAGAAAAGGAGGAGAAGTCACAATGGTAATTCGCGGGAAAGAAATTGGAGAACGTGTAAAATATTGGGTAAGACCGGATATAGAAAACAGAATAAAAGAAGGGAGCATCACCGCTTATTTTGAATCAAATATTGTAGAAATCAAAGAAGGCGAAGTGATAATAGATACCCCAAAAGGACCAGTGATTCTTGAAAATGATTTTGTCTTGGCTTTGACCGGTTATCGACCGGATTTTGAATTTTTAAAAAATATCGGAGTTACACTATCTGATGATGATTTAAAGTTACCGCAATACAATCCGGAAACGATGGAAACAAATGTCAAAGGTCTTTTTCTTGCCGGAGTAATTTGTGGAGGCATGGAAACGCATAAGTGGTTTATCGAAAATTCCAGAGTTCATGCGCCTCTAATTATTTCTGAAATCAAGAGTAGAAGTAAAAGTTTAATAAATAAGCGCTAAATAACTGGTGAACTGCATTTTAAATATGTAATTAAAAAGGTTGTTTTAGTTGAAAGATTCATATAGTTTTAAGGTGAATAACAAGGAAACCCTCATTTTGGTAGTTGATGACGATTCCGATATTCGAGAAATTATTCGATACAATTTATCCTTGGAAGGCTATCGTGTTGTAGAAGCTAAAAATGGTCATGAAGCGGTTAAGCAAGCGCTAAAATTTTTGCCGCAATTAATTCTTTTGGATGTTATGATGCCAAAAATGAATGGTATTGAAGCTTGTAAAAAAATCCGTTCATATGAAAATTTAAACGATACCATCATTGCGTTTTTATCTGCTCGAACAGAAGATTTGTCTCAAGTAGAAGGATTTGATGCCGGAGCAGATGATTACATCACAAAACCCATAGCTCCAAAAGTTTTAAAAAGCCGCATTAAAGCTTTGTTGCGTCGTTCCAAAAAAACCGATGTCGATTATAAAATTCATTTAGAAGGACTCACCATCGACAGAAACGAGTTTAAAGTGACTTTAAATAATGAAGAAATAGAACTTCCGCGAAAGGAGTTTGAACTTCTTTTTTTATTGGCATCCCAACCCGAAAAAGTATTTAACCGCGAGGAAATATTAAACGCGATTTGGGGAAGTGAAGTTGTAGTTGGTGATCGTACAATCGACGTGCATATCAGAAAGTTGCGTGAAAAATTGGGAGAAGATAAATTTCGTACGGTAAAAGGGATAGGTTATCAATTTGTCAACGGAGCTAATGAAAAATAATAAGACATTCAATCTGGTTTTATTGCTGCTCTTGTTCGTGCTTTTTATCGGATTGATGCTGTTGTTTTACCTTACTTCCCTCGGAACAGACAGATTGGTGCTGCTCGGAGGAATTGTTATCGTGCTCATCATCTTTATTTTGTATTATTTTTTCCTGAATTATTGGATGGAGCGCTATGTAAGACGAAAAGTTTCGTTGATTTTACAGGAAATAGAAGGAGAACAAGGCAAATCTACTTCAAAAACAGTGGTGACCGATATCGAATCGCTAACTCGTGAAGTGGAGCGTTTCGCAAGGGACAAACAATCTGAAATAGATGCTTTAAACATCCTTGAAAATTATCGGAAAGAGTTTATGGGCAATGTAGCTCATGAATTACGGACACCGCTTTTTACAGTTCAGGGGTATATCTTGACCCTTATGGAAGGTGCAAAAAACGATCCCGAAATTCTTACAAAATACTTGGAAGGAGCTGCAAAAGGTGTGGAAAGACTCACGCGAATTGTAAATGATTTGGATTTGATAAGTCGGTTGGAATCCGGGCAGCAAATTCTCGACAAATCGGTGTTTAATCTTCGAAAAATGATTGAAAATGTCATTGATTTACTCGAAATGAAAGCTTCTAAAAAAAATATCAGTTTGAATATTGAAACTTTCGGAAAAAAGAATTTTTGGGTGTATGCCGATGCGGAAAAAACAGAACAAGTGTTGATTAATTTAATTGATAATTCAATTAAATACGGGAAGAAGAAAGGAACGACTGAAATTACAATTGAAGATTTTTCAAAAGAAAAGTATTTGGTTCGCATCACAGACAACGGGGTAGGAATCGCCAAAGAAAATTTAAATCGTGTTTTTGAGCGTTTTTACCGTGTCGATAAAACCGGTTCACGAAAAGAAGGAGGAAGCGGTTTGGGATTGTCCATTGTAAAATATGTTTTGGAAGCCCATAACGAGAAAATTTTCATAGACAGTCAGTTGGGAATCGGATCTGAATTTTCTTTTACGATTCAAAAGAAAACGGACTGATAAAAAAATCAATTGAAAATCTGAAACAAGTTTTCAAAATCCACTGCTTCAATCGGGGCACTCAATCCTTTGTAAACGGTTAAATTTTTCAATTTTTCAGCTTTGAATTCGTGTTGTTGACAGGAGTAAACCAATCCGAGGTGTTTGAGTCTTTTCGATAAATACAGTTGCTCATATTGTCCTGGAGTTGGAATAAAAAAAGCTTTCTTTTCCAATCGCGCCAAATCCATAATGGTGCTGTACCCTGAACGGGAAATTACATATTCACATTGGTTTAAATTTTGTTCCAGTTCTTCACTCGACATATAATTTACAATTTCAATATTCCCGATTTTTCTTCTTGTTTGTTCAGCTTCAATTTTTCCTTGTACTAACACTATTTTTTTAGCACTGTCTTGTAATTCTTTAATCATTACTTTTTCCAACATACTTCGTTGCGGTTCCGGACCTGATAAAATAACCAAGTAGTCGATGGTTTTGGGAAGGTCTCTTTTGTGAAATCGCGACAACGGTCCTATGTATTTTGCATTTTCCGGAAGCTTTTTGGGATGTCCGAGCTTGCCACTTAATCCGGCAACGGGATTGATGGAATCGGGAATCCAAATAGCGTCAAATTTCTCCATGAGTTTGCGGTGATACCACGAAGAAATAAAAGTAGTTTTTCCTGTATATAATTGCAATTGATGGGTCACATAAACAGAAGGAAATTTATCGCTGTAAAGCCCGAGTCGTCCGTCACTAATTATTCCGTGAATGTTTTTTTCTTCAAGAAACTCCTTTAGTTTTTTATGTTCTTGTCTAACAGACTTTAAAATTGTAGAAAGTTGAGAAATTAATTTCAGTTTAAAAAAATATCCTTTTTTGGGATAGCGAATATGGTATCCGGGCAGTTCGATAGCTTCCAGGTTTGGAAATTCTTTTTGAAGTAAGTGCAGCGCAGCATCGTCTGATGCCAAGATAACATTGAAATTAAAATTTAATAATTGTCTAATAATCGGAATACAGCGGGTGGCATGACCTAACCCCCAAAAAACGGGGGCTACCAAAATATTTTTTTGAGCGGACATAGTGTATTTGTATATAAATAGCTACAGAATATTAGAGTTAATTTGTTAATTTCGCCTTTTTATAAAAGTAGGTGAAGGTACGGTATTTTCACCAAAAAATGGGATAAAAGCTGACAAAACTGTGGGGAGTAAAAACAAACTTAAACGCTTTCGCGAAAATGAAAAATTTCAAAATGTAATTCAACCTTTAAGAGAAGAAGTTGTTTCCGGAGCGTTTAAATTGAAAGGAAAATGGAATCGGGATTTTTTTAAAAACAAAAATCCGTTAATTTTGGAATTGGGATGCGGAAAAGGAGAGTATACCATAGCATTGGCTAAAAGAAATCCGGATAAAAATTTTATCGGAATTGATATAAAAGGCGCTCGATTTTGGCGCGGAGCAAAAACAGCAATTGAAGAAAACCTTTCGAATGTTGCTTTTTTAAGAACTCAAATTGAACTGGTTGATTTGGTGTTTGAAGAAAACGAAGTCGCTGAAATCTGGATAACTTTTCCCGATCCTCAGATAAAGTATAAACGTACAAAACATCGGCTTACACAACCTGATTTTTTGGAAAAATATAAAAAAATAATAAAGCCGGAAGGCGTGGTTCATTTAAAAACCGACAGTGAATTTTTACATGGATATACCTTGGGTGTTGTCAGTACGAGGGGCGAAATAATTGAATATTCCAATCACGATATTTACAACAATCACGGAGCTCCGGAAGAAGTACTTTCAATTCAAACATTTTATGAGAAAAAATATCTTGAGCAGAATAAAAAAATAACGTATCTCTGTTTTAAATTCTGTTCATAGATAGTCAAAACTGATTTATGACTATTGTATTTAACCTTCTTATCGGATTTTTTGCATCCCTAATCGGGACGTTGCCGCCGGGACTGCTCAATCTTTACGCGGTAAAAGTAAATTTAAAAGAAGGAGTAAAAAAGGCAATTATCTTTTCGCTCGGCGTATGCGTAGCCGTTGCTGTGTATACACTTTTAGGCTTGTTGATGTCGCAATACATTCAGAAACATCCGGATGTGGTGAGTTTCTTACAAAAAATAGCCGTTGGAATTTTTGTTGTGCTATCTGTTTATTTTTTTGCTTTTGCGAAAGACACCCGAAAAACCATTGCAGACACTCCCGAACGTTCTAAAACCGGACGATGGTTTACGGGCGTGTTGATGGGATTTCTCAATTTACTCATTTTTCCATATTGGGTTTATATCAGCTTGACATTTACTGAAATCGGGTGGTTGGTCAATAAAGAGTGGTACTTTTGGTTTGCAGTAATTGGAGCAGTTATCGGAACGTTTTCAGTATTGATGGGATATATATTTCTTTCGAAACCTAAAACAGAAGACACCTATCCTATAAAAGTTAACTTTAATCTGATAATCGGAGGTATTACAGCAATCATTGCTGTGATTACGTTTGGAAAAATTTTTAAGTGGTGGTAACTGAGGAATTTAATTTTTTCGATAAAGTTTATGAAATCACCAGACAAATTCCTTTTGGCAGCGTCACTACTTATGGAGCCATAGCACGATGTATCGGAGCACCACGAAGTGCGCGCATGGTGGGTTGGGCATTAAACAACAGGAACAAACAAAACGTTCCGGCGCATCGTGTGGTTAACAGAAATGGAATGTTGACCGGAAAACATCACTTTCAGGGGACAAACTTAATGCAACAATTACTAGAAAACGAAGGTATTACTGTTAAGGATAATAAAGTAGTAGACTTCGAATCAAAATTTTGGAATCCCTGTCCGAAAATAAAATAATTTCAAATAATAAAGACATTTATGTCGGAAATGGGTATAATTTTTTACTTTCCCAATCTTAAAGATTATATTTGCATTTTAGAATGAATCTAAATATAAATCCAGCATAATGAGTATTTCAAAGAAAGATATATTAACGGCTTTAGAGACTATATCTGTACCCGGAGAAGGCAAGAATATGGTTGAAGGCGGAAATGTGCAAAATGTGATGACTTTTGCAGACGAAGTGGTTGTAGATTTAAAATTATCCACGCCTGCAATGCACATTAAAAAGCGTGCTGAAGCCGATGTTAAAAAAGTGATTAAAGAAAAAGTCAATCCGGATTTAAAAATTCAGGTGAATATTCGAGTGGAAGCTCCACAACGTCCTCAAAATCCGAATTTAATTAAGGGAAAACCCATTCCGGGAGTTAATAACATTATTGCAATTGCTTCCGGAAAAGGAGGGGTAGGGAAAAGTACCGTAACAGCTAATATCGGTATAACCCTTTCAAAAATGGGATTTAAAGTAGGCATTTTGGATGCGGATATTTACGGTCCTTCCATTCCGATGATGTTTGACGTTGCAAATGAAAAACCTTTATCGGTGAATGTGGGCGGACAAAGTAAAATGAAGCCTGTTGAAAATTACGGTATAAAAGTTTTGAGTATCGGATTTTTCACGCAACCTGATCAAGCTGTCATTTGGAGAGGTCCTATGGCTGCCAAAGCTTTAAATCAAATGATATTTGATGCTGCTTGGGGTGATTTGGATTTTCTTTTGTTGGATCTTCCTCCCGGAACCGGTGACATTCATTTGAGTATTATGCAGGCATTGCCCATTACGGGTGCAGTTATCGTAAGTACGCCACAACCGGTTGCCCTTGCTGATGCACGTAAAGGTGTAGCCATGTTCAGACAAGAAAACATTGATGTTCCTGTATTGGGAATCATCGAAAATATGGCGTATTTTACCCCTGAAGAGTTGCCTGAGAATAAATATTATATCTTTGGAAGAGAAGGAGCCAAAAATTTATCCGATACCCTTGAAATTCCGTTTTTAGGTGAAATTCCAATTGTTCAAGGAATTCGAGAAGCCGGAGATGTGGGACGCCCTGCAGCTTTACAAACTGCAACTATAGTTGAAGATAAATTTATTAACGTGACGCGAAATGTAGTTCAAGAAACTGTGAGAAGAAATGAAAATTTACCGCCAACAGAAGCAATTAAAATTACAACGATGGCGGGTTGTAGTGCCGTAAAATAAATTATGACTAAAGAAGAGTTAACAGCAAAAGTAGAAGGCGCATTGGCTGAAATTCGCCCTTTTCTCCAGAATGACGGAGGAGACATTACATTAATATCTATTGATGATGATAAAATCGTAAATGTACAGTTACTCGGAGCTTGTGTTGGTTGCTCTGTAAATCAAATGACTTTAAAACTGGGAGTGGAGATGACTATTAAAAAGCATGTCCCACAAATCGAGAAAGTAGTCAGTTTATAAATTCATTGATTTATATCATTTCATAACTGTACAAATGCTTGTTAATTTTGTCTTTGAATTAGAAGAATTAATTCATGATACAAACTGATATATTAATAATCGGCGCAGGTCCTACGGGACTTTTCGCCGTTTTTGAAGCAGGCTTGCTGAAGCTAAAGTGTCATCTTATTGATGCATTGCCACAACCCGGAGGACAATTAGCAGAATTATATCCCAAAAAACCGATTTATGACATTCCGGGATTTCCTGAAATTTTGGCCGGGGACTTGGTCGATAATTTGATGAAACAAATCGAACCGTTTCAACCGGGATTTACACTCGGAGAACGTGCCGAAACTATCGATAAATTAGAAGACGGGACGTTTATCGTGACTACAGATAAAGGAACCAAACACCACGCAAAAGTAATCGCCATTGCCGGCGGACTCGGAAGTTTTGAACCGCGAAAACCGCCTATCTCAAACCTTGCGTATTACGAAGATAAAGGTGTGGTTTATATGGTTAAAGACCCGGAAATTTATAGAGACAAAAAAGTTGTAATCTCCGGAGGTGGCGATTCTGCATTGGATTGGACAATTTATTTGGCCGATATTGCCAAAAGCGTAACGCTTGTTCACCGTCGAAATGAATTTAGAGGAGCTTTGGACAGCGTAGATAAAGTTCAAGAATTGAAAAATGCCGGAAAAGTAGAATTGATAACTCCCGCCGAAGTAGTTGCATTAGCAGGTGATGAAAAATTGGAAGCTGTCACCATTCAACGCGGTTCGGAAATCATTGAGCGCCATTGTGATTATTTTATTCCGTTGTTTGGGCTGGCCCCAAAATTGGGCCCTATTGCAGATTGGGGGTTGGAAATTGAAAAAAACGCGATAAAAGTGGACAACACTTTAGATTATCAAACCAATATTCCCGGAATTTATGCCATTGGCGATATCAATACCTATCCCGGAAAATTAAAATTGATTCTCTGCGGATTTCACGAAGCAACCTTAATGTGCCAAAGCGCATACCAACGGATATTTCCCAACAAACGCTATGTCTTAAAATATACAACCGTTGGAGGAGTACAAGGTTTTGATGGAAGTAAGAAAGAGGCTCCTAAAGCTGTTGTAAAAATGATTGAATAACCATCAAGTTTCGGAAAAATGGTTATCCCATCCCTTTTTCTGCTTTAAACGGTTTCTATTTTATTCAACTGGGTTTTTTAGGAAGCGATTTATATGGATTAACTTTGCATAAAAAAATGCAAGATGAATGATATAAAGATTACTATTATCGATCGTGAAGGAAAATCTCATACCGTGAATGCTCCGACAGATATGAATATGAATGTAATGGAACTTATTCGTTCTTATGAATTGGCACCGGAAGGCAGCATCGGAATTTGTGGAGGCATGGCGATGTGTGCTTCGTGTCAATGTTATGTAATTAGTGATCACGAACTTCCTGAAATGGATCAAGATGAGGATTTAATGCTTTCTGAAGCATTTTTTGTGAAAGACAATTCCCGATTGAGTTGTCAATTATTTATAACAGATGCTATGGACGGACTTGAGGTTGAACTGGCACCGGAAGCATAATAAAACTCCTAAGTATTCAACATAAAAAAGGGCTTTTAAAACACTGTTTAAAAGCCCTTTTTAGTATATTAATTCTTGTTTATTTAAAAGCATTTAATCCGGTAATGTCTAATCCGGTAATTAATAAGTGAATATCGTGAGTTCCTTCATAAGTAATTACACTTTCCAAATTCATGGAATGTCTCATGATGCTGTATTCTCCGGTAATTCCCATTCCTCCCAAGATTTGACGAGCTTCTCTTGCAATCTTAATTGCCATGTCGACATTGTTTCTTTTTGCCATAGAGATTTGTGCAGAAGTTGCTTTGTCTTCATTTCTTAAAACTCCAAGACGCCATGTTAAAACTTGTGCTTTGGTAATTTCGGTAATCATTTCTGCCAATTTCTTTTGCTGCAATTGAAAAGCACCGATGGGTTTGCCAAATTGGGTTCGCTCTTTTGCATAGCGAAGTGCTGTGTCATAACAATCCATAGCTGCTCCGATAGCTCCCCACGCTATTCCGTATCGTGCAGAATCCAGGCAGCTCAAGGGGGCACCAAGTCCGGAACGACCGGGAAGTAAATTTTCTTTGGGAACTTTTACATTGTCAAAAATTAATTCGCCGGTAGCTGAAGCACGAAGAGACCATTTGTTGTGAGTTTCAGGAGTAGAAAAACCTTCCATTCCTCTTTCTACAATCAGTCCGTGAATTCTTCCCTCTTCATTTTTTGCCCAAACCACTGCTACGTGTGCAAAAGGAGCATTGCTTATCCACATTTTTGCCCCGTTTAACAAATAATGATCTCCCATATCTTTAAAATTGGTAATCATCGATCCCGGGTCACTTCCGTGATCGGGTTCCGTCAATCCAAAACATCCCATCCATTCTCCGGATGCCAATTTCGGGAGGAATTTTTTTCGTTGTTCTTCGGTTCCGTAACGCCAAATGGGATACATAACAAGTGAAGACTGAACAGAAGCCGTGCTTCTTACGCCACTGTCGCCGCGTTCAATTTCTTGCATAATCAGACCGTAGGAAATTTGGTCCAATCCGGCACCGCCGTATTCTTCAGGTATATAAGGTCCGAAAGCTCCGATTTCCGACAACCCGTCTATGAGTTGTTTTGGAAATTCTGCGCGTTGTGCATAATCTTCAATGATTGGTGAAACATTTCGCTTGACCCACTCACGTGCGGCATCACGAACTAGTTTTTGTTCGTCAGTATACAATTCATCGATATTGTAATAATCGGGAGCTTCAAATAAATCTGGTTTCATTTTAGTTAAATTTTAGGCAGTGCAAAGGTACTAATTTACACCGAGCATAAACGATAAATTAATTTTTGTAGAAGAATAACATGGTTATAAATCTAATTCCGATAGCGAATAGCCACGAGTAATCGCTCTTTTAAAAGTGCTTCGTTCTTTATGCTGAACAGGATTGTAGTCTTTCCATAAAGATTGAACCGCACGATTCTCAACAAGCTCCGGATTGGTTTCAACTGTTTTGATGCCTTTTGCGATAAACATCGATAACATTTCTTCAAAAATAATAGCGGTAATGCCTTTTCCTTGATATTCAGGATCAATTCCGATAAGGTAAAATGCGGCGGTGTCATTTTTTCGTTGGGCATCCAAAATGTATTTCCAACCAAATGGGAAAAGTTTTCCGTTTGCCTTTTTAAGTGCTTTTGAAAAAGAGGGCATGACGATTGAGAACGCAATGAGTTTGTCATTTTTATCCTTGATACAGGTGATGTAATCCGGATTCAGAAAATTCATATACTTCTTTTTGTAATATTCTTTTTGTTCCGGTTGAAGGGGAACATACGTTTGTAAACTACTGTAGGTGCTGTTGAGCAGTTTAAACATAGCATCTGCCAAATCTAGGATGTGTTCTTTGTTTTGAATGGGAATGACTTTTAATGAGTAGCGTTCTTTGATTAAATTGGAAAATTTGGTGATTTTTTCAAAAATAGAAGACGGAACCTGCATTTTGAATTCAATCCAAGTGGCTTGTCTTTCAAACCGCATTTGTTTCATATGTTCAAAATAATACGGATAATGATACCAAGTTATCATCGTATTCATTTCCTTAAAACCTTTGGTGAGGATGCCGGCTTTTTCCATATTGTTAAAACCCATCGGTCCTTCGACATATTCCAATCCCAACGCTTTTCCTTTTTGAAATGCTTTTTCCAATAAAGCCCGGGTTACTTCGATATCGTCTATCATATCCAACCAACCGAATCGTATTTTCTTGTTTCCTAAAATCTCAATATCCAAATGATTAACCATAACGCCGATACGTCCCACAACTTTTCCGTTTTTATATGCCAAATAAAACCAAGCATCGGCATTTTTAAACGCCGGATTCAGCTTTGGGTTTAAAGTCTCCATTTCATCTTTAATCAGCGGAGGAACCCAATAGGGACAATCTTTGTATAATTCGAAAGGGAATTTGACAAATTTCTTCAAATCCTTGTGTGAAAGGACTTCTTTAATCTCTATCATTCTTATTTTAATTTTCGTCACCGCCCATTTCCAATTCTTCGGGAGTGTCGTTATCGTTTTTATTTTTTTGGCGACCTTTTTTTAACTCTTTTCTTTCTTCTATGGATTTTGAAGGATCCATCTCTTCCAAATACTCGTCTTGACTGTGCATATCAAATCGATAAGCAAAGCCCAGCCTTCCGTATAAAATTGAAGGTGTGTCTTTAAAACTGTAGGTTGCCGATATATCTATTTGAAAGTCGCGACCCAGTAAAATTGCTCCACCTCCGCGAATCAGTTGATCTGCATAAAAATCACTCATGATTCCTTGATTTTCAGCAAAAATTGAGACTGCATTGCCCACATAATGCGTAAGCGTTACGATATAGCTGTAGGAAGGAAATTCATTGGCAAGTCGGTCTCCGATAATGTTGGTGACTAAAACCCAACCGCCTTTAAAATTATTTTGAGTAGAAAGTACCACTTTTGGACTTATTGCTGAGGTATTCGGAGGCAAGTAAGGATTTAGATCGTCTAAATCTAAATTTAATCCGGCAAAAAGAGAAACTGCGGGAATTAAATCTCTCCATTGAAAGGTATTGTTAGCACGCCAACTATATAAATTCGGACCTTTTAAGTCTCTCACAATATGAGGATCATAAACTAAATATTTTATGCCGATTACATTGCTCGTAAAGTTTGAAATCTGTTGCTGACGCTGCGGTTCAAACTGTTTTTCGGTGATGTCGGAAGCGCGAAATTCGCCCGTCCATCGAAGCTCTAACCTTTCGGAAAGAAGTCCATAACGCAATGTATAATCAACTCCATAATTGACAGTTTCCGTATCTAATAAGGAATGTTTCTCTTGACCGAAATTAAATCCGGTTTCCAATTGTAGGACATCACGACCCACGGAAAATGCACCTTCTGAAGCTCCGGGATGGTTCGCATTTATAACTTCGGTGTATTGTGAAAAAGCAGGTTGAATAGCAAATAAGAAACTGATTATTAAAAGGAAAGATCGCATAAGCTTACAGATATAATTTAAGTCAAAGATATAGGATTTTACCATTAATTTAATAGCAGAAATTCTACTTTTTCAGGGGTAATCACTATTTTTGACGCAATAAAACAAAATATATTTTTTTGAAAACGATTCTCATTATTCTTCTTGTGTTTTTCGGAATTCGCATTCTGGCAAGATTACTAATGCCTTACATTTTAAGATACCTGTCCAGAAAAGCACATAATAAATTTCAATCGATGGTAAANNGCAGTTTGAAACCCGGCAAAACACCAATTTTAATTCCCAAAAATCTCATTATAAATCCAAAGACAAACAAAAAGACATCGGTGAGTATATTGATTACGAAGAAATAGATTAATTTAAGTGTATTTCTGTCTAAAGCAATTTTAATAAGCGCTATTGTATAAGTATATTTGCCTCTATAAATATGACTCATGACCGCCCTTTTAGAACGGTAAAAATTTGAAATGAATACGCTTATCTCAGTTTTTCTCAACTTCAAATTGCATAAACAGTTTTTGTTTATGCTTTTTATGTTTTTTTCTGTGTTGACAATTGCACAAGAAAATCACAAAATTTCCGGAGTGGTGATGAACGATGCCAATGATAACGTATTGGAAAATGTGAATATCGTCAATTTAAATCAGGTAATTGGTGCGGTTTCTAATGAAAAAGGAGAATTTTCCATTACTGCAGCAGTGAACGATACGTTATATTTTTCCTACTTGGGATTTAAATCCATTCGCGTTCGTGTTACCAATGACTGGCTTAAGTTTGGCGATGTAAAAGTTAAAATGACAGAATTGGGAATTGCTTTGGAAGAAGTTGTGGTCAAACCCGTTCAACTGACGGGCTATATTGAAATTGATGCCAAAATAATTCCGGTTTATGACAATTATCGGTATCGCATAGCCGGTTTAAATAGCGGATATGAGGGAGGAAGTTCAAAACCGGGCGCCGTGAGTCGGGTTATGGAAGCCGTATCCAATCCGGCAGATTTTCTGTACAATATGTTTGGAAAGAAACCGCGAAATATGCGAAAACTCCGACAGATGAAAGAAGATGACGAAATCCGAAATTTATTGCACTCAAAATATGATCGGGAAACCCTTATGGCCGTTTTGCAACTGGAACGTGCAGATATTGATGAAATCTTGAATAAATGTAACTATTCTGCCGAATTTATTCGAGCCGCAAGTGACTTGCAAATATTGGACGCCATCAGTAGTTGTTATGAAGAATATCGCGTGTTAAACAGGAGAAATTAACAATCTTAGCGATGGTGATACGGTTCATTGTTTAAAATCGTAAAACTTCTGTACAATTGTTCGATGAAAAACAACCGCACCATTTGATGAGAAAAAGTCATAGCAGACAGTGAAAGTTTATCCGTAGCCCTTTTGTAAACTTCAGGAGAAAAACCGTAAGGACCGCCAATGACAAAAATCAAATTTTTCAAACCACTGTTCATTTTTTTTTGAATAAAATCTGCAAAAGACTCCGAAGTGAAACTTTTTCCTTTTTCATCTAATAGAATAACATCATCTCCGGGAGCAATGTGTTTAAGAATAAGTTCGCCTTCTCTTTTTTTCTGAATTTCATCATTCATGTTTTTTCCTTTTTTAATGTCAGGAATCGTGATGATTTCAAATGAAATATAATGTGTTAATCGTTTTTCATAAGCCTGAATTAATTGGATTAGATTTTTATCGTCTGTTTTGCCGATGGTTATAAGCTGAATTTTCATAAACGCTATTTCAAATCATTTTGTTTTCAAAGATACGTTTTAAGTGAAAATTGCATTTCAAACTGCTTTTATTATGTCTAAAGCTTCCGTATTTTTAAAGTATTTTAGCAAAAACTTTTGATTATGATTTCCAAGAAACAATTTAATAAAGAAATAAATTTAATCATAGCCAATGCACTTCGCGAAGATGTTGGTGGCGGCGATCACACTTCGCTGGCGTGTATTCCCGAAGATGCCGTTGGCAGTGCCAAACTTTTGGTAAAAGATGAAGGCATTATCGCCGGCGTTGATTTTGCACGTAAACTCTTTGAATATGTAGACCCCGGATTGGAAATGGACATCAAAATTACCGACGGCACTCCTGTGAAATACGGCGATGTTGTTTTTTATGTTTCCGGGTTGTCACAATCCATTTTAAAATCAGAGCGCGTGATGTTGAACGTCATGCAACGGATGAGCGCCATTGCTACAAAGACAGCAAAATTTGTTAAATTAGTTGAAGGTACAAAAGCAAAAATTCTCGATACACGTAAAACGACTCCCGGAATTCGGGCGATAGAAAAATGGGCTGTGAAAATAGGAGGTGGCGAAAATCATCGGTTTGCACTGTATGACATGATCATGCTCAAAGACAATCACATTGATTTTAGCGGCGGCGTTCAAAAAGCAATTTCTAAAACCAAAAAATACTTGGAAAACAATCATTTGGATTTGAAAATAATCGTGGAAGCACGAAATTTTAAAGAAATTGAAGAAATCTTGGTCGAAGGCGGAGTGCATCGAATTTTATTAGATAATTTCAATTATGAAGATACAAAACGTGCCGTTCAAATGATAGCCGGACGTTTTGAGACCGAATCCAGTGGCGGCATTCATGAAAAAACCATTCGCGGGTATGCCGAATGCGGCGTCGATTTTATTTCTGCAGGTGCATTGACTCATTCCGTAAACAATATGGATTTGAGTTTAAAAGCAATCGAATGAAAAAGGAACCCAAAAATATCCTAAATCGAATCGGTTCAAACAAAATTGTTAAACTGAGCAGGCATGTGAAACTTCCGGGAATGATGGGAATTACCCTTTACGATTTGCTGGGAGTATACGGAAAAGGGATCTTTGAAGGTACTTTTTCCGCACGGGCAAGTTCCATAGCTTATAGTTTTCTCTTGGCACTTTTTCCTTTTTTACTCTTTTTGTTAAATTTAATTCCGCACGTCCCCATTGAAGGATTCCAAACACGTTTTTTAATTTTTGTACAGTCTTTATTGCCTCCTCAAACGGGCGATTTCTTTTATCCCATCATTGCAGATATTGCAGTAAACAGACGTACTCAATTACTCTCGGTGGTGTTTTTTCTGTCGGCTTTTTTAACAACCAATGGCGTAAATGCTATCTTCTCAGCATTTGAATATTCATATCATGTCTCTATAAACCGGAGTTTTTTTAAACAGTATGCCGTGGCATTGGGCGTGTCTTTTCTCTTGGCTTTGGTGATGATAATTTCAGTAGGAATAATCTTATATGGGGAATATATTATTCGGGATTTTAGAAGCTTGGCTATCATTCAAAGTGAAATTTCATATGTTACCTATCTTCAATATGCAGTATTTATTATTATGGTATATACCATTATCGCCATGCTTTATTATTTCGGAACCAAAAAAGGAAAAGATGCACGTTTCCTTTCAATAGGCGCTTTTATTACCACAATCTTATTTTTACTTACGACTTATTTTTTTGGTATTTATATTAATAATTTCTCAAACTACAACGAAATTTATGGTTCTATCGGAGGATTATTAATTTTGATGGTTTATATTTGGATTAATTCAAATCTTCTTTTGTTGGGATTTGAATTGGAAGTTTCTTTGCAACGCCTCAGAAAACGCATAACAAAATAAACCTAAAACAATTTGTATGAATGGTACTATCCTCACTTTTTTGACTGTTTTTTTCACAGTGAACTATACAATAGCGCAAGAGGTATATGGAAAATGGAAAACAATTGACGACATCACCGGAGAAGCAAAATCCATTGTGGAAATTTATAAAAAGAATGGAAAAGCCTATGGCAAAGTTGTTGAAATTTTAAATCCGGAAAAGAGAAACGACAAATGTATAAATTGTACCGGAGCCGATAAAAACAAACCAATCCTTGGAATGGAAATACTCAAAGATTTGAAAAAAAACGGAAGTGAATACAGTGGAGGAACCATTACCGATCCCAACACTGGAAAAATTTACAAAGCACTTATGGAACTCGAAAACCCCAACAAACTTAAAGTACGCGGTTATATTGGGTTTTCTTTGATGGGAAGATCTCAGTATTGGGAACGTTTTGAATAATTAATAAAATTAAAATCAATATTTTCGGGCTGCTCACAAAGTAGCCTTTTTTAAATTTCGTAACATTGCAAAAACCTATACTTGTACTGTGTTTTTTATAGATGTCATTCTCCCGATTCCGCTTCGTCAAACGTTTACTTACTCCGTTAATAAACATGAAGCGGCCTTTTTAAAAAAAGGAATGCGTGTGGCAGTGCCTTTTGGAAAATCGAAAATTTATACGGCCATAGTTTATCATATTCATTCCCATGCGCCCATTAATTACCAAGCAAAACCCATTGACCATATCATAGAAGAAGAAGCTGTAATCACGCAAATTCAAATGAAATTTTGGGAGTGGATGGCAGCTTATTACATGAGTACGTTGGGCGAAATGATAAAAACTGCGCTGCCCAGTACGTTTCTGTTAGAAAGCGAAACGATTCTATCCCTGACTGAAACTAAAACTGACGATTTAAACCTTTCTGACGATGAGCTTGAAATTTATCACCTATTACAACATCAATCTACGATTTATATTGATAAAATTAAAGAGCTCACAGGGAAAAAAAATATCGTTGGAACTGTAAAAAAATTAATCGAAAAAGGAATTGTAGAAATTGAAGAAACCTTGTATGAAAAATACGTTCCGAAATTAAAAAAATATATTCGTCTCAATGAGGAATACAATTCCCAAGAAAAAATGCAAATGCTGTTAGACAAGCTTTCAAAAGCTCCCAAACAAAAAGAAGTTTTGATGCATTATTTTTCTAGGATATCAAAGTCAAAAAAACCAGTCGGACTTATAGAATTGCAGGAAATTACAAAGGTTTCAGATTCTGTCATAAAAGGATTGCTGGATAAAAATATTTTTGAAATTTACTACATACAACAAGACAGAGTATCTTTTGAACAGGAAGAGGCTGTGGAAGTAGCTACTTTAAATGATGCACAAAACGAAACCTTAAAAAGCATTCATGAATCTTTTAAAGCAAAAGAAGTTGTCCTTTTGCATGGAGTTACATCAAGCGGAAAAACAGAAGTTTATGTGAATTTAATTAAAGAAGTAATTGAAGAAGGCAAGCAAGTTCTGTTTATGTTGCCGGAAATTGCACTGACTACCCAACTAATACAACGGCTTCAAAAGTATTTTGGCAATAAAATTTCGGTTTATCATTCTAAGTACTCCTTAAATGAACGTACGGAAGTATGGAACAATTTATTAAATGAAAAATCAAATACTCAGATTATAATTGGGGCGCGATCTTCCTTATTTCTGCCTTTTAAAAACCTCGGATTGATTATCGTCGATGAAGAGCACGAAACTTCATATAAACAATTTGACCCTTCGCCGCGTTATCACGCAAGAGATTCGGCTATTATGTTGGCACACTTTCACCGGGCAAAGGTGTTGTTGGGTTCGGCAACGCCTTCCTTTGAGAGTTTTCA
>LSQX01172417.1_pt1 | contig 18653 bp, 20 predicted proteins | sample 654561 | NCBI WGS metagenome assembly LSQX01 (sample SAMN04489861, study PRJNA283612) | anaerobic digester metagenome | isolation source: 4 biogas reactors fed with cattle manure at either 37C or 55C with and... | place: Denmark: Kongens Lyngby | collected 2014
GGGAAGTGCATCTCATGCTGGGAAGTGCCCGGACATGCTGGGAAGTGCTCGATGAAGCAGGTCATCGCTCGGGTTTCAGGCCCTGACACCACCTTCTCCGGCGCTGACGCCGGCGGGAGTCCGGTCCGGGCGCGAGGTTGATCGTGTGATGGCGAAGAACCAGACGACCACGGCTGCAGCGACGGCGAGGGTCGTGCCGATGGCCACGACCGGCTGACTGGTCAACAAGCGGGGGATGAGTCGTTGCGGGATGAGCGCTGCGAACGTGAACGCAGCGAGCGTGCCGAGATAGGAACCCACCATGAACCCGCGGTGGACCGATACGTTGCGCCGGCGGATGCCCGCGATCGCAAAGACCATGCACAGCAGCGTCCAGATGGCCAAACCGTGAAGCCAGGAGAACGTGCCGTCGTTGATCCAGAAGCTGGAGATGCAGACGGCCAGCATCGCGCCCACCCAGGAGGCGCCGAGGATACGGTGCGCGCGGTCATGGCGGCGGCGCAGGATCTGGAAGGGGCCGAGGATGAGGACGAAGAGTGCGGCGAGGGCGTGGAAAACAATGACGGGGGTGAAGCTCTCCATGCGTACCAAGATAGTGCCACTATCCTATGCTGGCCATCAGGATAGTCGCCGTCCCGAGCACTATCCAAGGGACCGGAGGTGACACCTTGCTCCTGCAGGAGCTCGCGGAAAAGAGCGGAACGAGCGCTGCGTCGATCAAGTTCTACCGGCGCGAGGGGCTCCTCCCACCCGGTCGGCGCGTGACCGCTACGCGTCAGGAATACGACGAGCAGCACCTGTCCCGTCTGCAGTTGATCCAGACGCTGCGCGAGCTGGTGGATGCCCCCATCTCGAGGATTCGCGAGATCACCGAGGCGCTCGACGATCCCGACCGATCCCTGACCGACGCGCTGGCCACGGCTCAGGCACTGATCCTGACCGCTCTCGGGATCGACTCACCGGCGACGGGTGCCGAGCACCCGAGCGTCACCGGCCTGCTCGCGGCGATGAATTGGCCCGACGTCCCCTCCCGGTCTCGCCAGGCGCTCAGTGACGTGCTCCACCAACTCGACTCCGTCGGCGCTGCGTCGGGACACGACGTCCTCGTGCGCTTCGCACGTGCGATGGAGGACATCGCAGTCTCCGATTTGGCCTCCATGAGAGCACCGCAGGACTCCGCAGCGGCCCCTTCGGATGACCTCATCGTGATCCGAGCAGTCGTGGGCACCATCGCCTATGACCGACTGATCAGCGCGCTGAGGATGCTGGCCCACGCATCGCTCACTGTCCGCGGTGACAAGCCCCCGGCTCGGGATCCGCACGAGAGCGGTCGCTTGTGACGTCAACCGGGTGCAGGGCCAGGTGCAGTTGGGCGGCACCAACGGCGCCCGCTGCCCCTAGGTTGGGCGCATGATTGTTAGGCGTCTGTTGGCGCGCGGGTTCTGGGCCTTGTCCCGCTATCGCTTCCGGTCCGAGGTTCCACCAGCGTCGGGAGCGGTGCTGATCGGTGCCCCGCACACGTCGAATTGGGATTTCGCGTTCATGCTCGCGATCGCCTGGACCCACGGGTTCGCACCAAAATGGCTGGGCAAGCGCAGCCTGTTCAAGTTTCCGTTCGGTCCACTCATGCGCGGGCTGGGCGGAATCCCGGTCGATCGGGCCAATCCGGCGGGGTTGGTGGACGAGGTCATACGCCGCATCCGGGCGGGCGAACGTTTCTTCCTCGTGGTCACCCCGGAGGGCACGCGGGGGCGCGGCAGCCACTGGAAGTCCGGCTTCTATCGCATCGCCCGAGCAACCGATCTGCCGCTGGTGCTGGGCTATGTCGATTCCGCGACCCGGACGGCCGGGTTCGGCGCCACGATCCACCTCACCGGTGACGTCACCGCCGACATGGATCGGGTGCGGGAGTTCTATGCCGACAAGCGTGGGATCCACCCGGCGAACTTCACGCCACCCGTCCTCCGCGAGGAGATTGATCCGTCGGTCACCGACTGACCCTGCCTCGGCTCACGGCTCGTCTGGTGCGATCGGGCGATCGTTTCGCCGAGCCCGGTCAAAGACAAGCTGCGCCGCATAGAGCGCTTCGTCCGGGTTGGTGGTTCCGATGTAGGACTCATCGAACAACCGGTCATGGATCGCAGCAGCCTCCTGGGGGCTGCGGATGCCCGCGATCCGAAAGAGCAGGTCAAGATCGGCCAAGTCGCGATCCCGCATCGCGCGGAGCTTCATCGCGATCAGGTGGTCCGCGGAGGCGACCGTGACCGTGAGCCCGGGCAGGCTGATCTCGCGTGCGTCCACGTCGGCTTGGTTGGTCATGAACGCGCTGGCTCGAGTGTTGAGCCAGTCCGGTGGGAGCGCATGTTTGGCGGCGACCGTTTGTGCGGCCTGCCACAGCTCGGCCTGATCACCGGGCACGGCCGCATCGACATCCCGAGTGACTCGTCGGGCGTCGAAAACCAGGGCCATCGCAGCCCCACCGACCACATAGAGCTGCCCCTCGAGCCCTCGCGCGGACAGCAGCTCGCCAACCTCGCCGAGAAGTCTGAGCAACTGTTCGCGCGTCAGCAACAACGGATCCGTGACGTTCATGCTGACGTGAACGCTCGCTCGTCCAAGAAGATCCCGACACGCAGAAGTTCCGCGGGGCTGTGCGCCATGTCGTTGTATTCCTTCGACAGGTTCACCCGCACCGGCCACCAGAACGTGTCGAGTGGGTCCTTCAACGTCCACCGGGGAGGCCTCTCCCCCATCTGGTGGAGGCGGTAGCGGATCGCGACCGCCAACAGGGTGTCCCAGCGGAGGTCTCCGACCGAGTCGGGCTCGGTGAGCGCCTCGTCGAGGTGGCCTTGCGTGGCGATGTCGGGGAGGCGGTTGATTCCGTCCAGGAGAGTACGCAGCGCCGCGTCTGCATCACCGCTCTCGAGCTCGGCCCGGATGGCCTTCGCGAGCTCAGGCATGGTGTGCCACCAGCGCTTCTCGGACATGCGGGAAGTCTAATCGCGTGGCTTCGCCCGCCAACGCCACCGAGCGCACGGAGCCAGACGATGCTGGTTCAGTCGCCTATCCTCACAAGCGTGATCACTGGCGACATCAAGAACAAGGTCGACCGCATCTGGGATGCGTTCTGGTCCGGCGGCATCTCGAATCCGCTGCAGGTGATCGAACAGATCACGTACCTCCTGTTCCTCCGCCGGCTGGACGAGTTGCACACGCTGGCGGAGCGGAAGGCCAAGGTCACGGGCACGGGCACGATCGACAAGCCGAAGTTTCTGCCCGGCCAGGATCACCTGCGGTGGAGTCGATTCAAGAACACCGATCCCGATGTGATGTTCAAAACGGTGGAGACGGAGGTCTTCCCGTTCCTGCGCGGGCTCGGGGATCGCCCGGGCGGTGAGAGCTCCACCTATTCCGATCACATGAAGAACGCCCGGTTCACGATCCCGACGGCCGCGCTCCTGAGCCGGGTCGTCGACATGCTCGACGAGATCCCGCTGGACAACCGGGACACCAACGGTGACCTCTACGAATACCTGCTCTCCAAGCTCTCCACCTCGGGCACCAACGGGCAATTCCGCACACCGCGCCACATCATCCAGTTGATGGTCGCCATGATGGCGCCCCAGCCGGATGACTCGATCTGCGATCCGGCGTGCGGCACTGCGGGATTCCTGGTGGCGGCGTCGGAATACATCCGCGAGCACCACCCGTCCGCTTTGCTCAACGCCGCTCAGCGCACGCATTTCCACGAGTCGATGTTCCATGGCTATGACTTCGACTCCACCATGCTGCGCATCGGGAGCATGAACATGCTCCTGCACGGGATCGAGGCGCCCGATATTCGTTATCGCGACTCGCTGTCGGATGCACGGCCAACGGGGTCATGGAGCCGGGCTGGCTGTTCGAGTCACCCTTCACCGATCACGCGCCGACCGGACCGGACCATGTGTTCCCGGAAGCTGACGTCGACGTGATCGTCGACATCCTGCGTGACGTGAAAGCCACCGCAGTCCCGACAGACGTGGCCTGATCCGTGCCTGCACCTCAATCACCACAGAGCGACTGGACGATCCGTCCTGTCACCACGGGTGAGGGCCCGGCCGGACGCCTCGGCCGCACGGGTTTCACCCTGGCCGCCGTCGGTGACGACGACACCTCCTTCGGCATCGCCCGAGTGCTCGAATCGGACGGTTGCTATCACCTCCTCGAGGTCGCCGTTGCTCCCGGCAAGCGCCGTTGGGGAATCGGCACGGCGCTTGTCTCCGCCGTCGAAACGGAGGTCGTCAGCCGCGGTGCTTCGGCGCTGACGCTGGTCGCGCCCACTCCGGAGGATGTCCGGTTCTTTGCTCGGCTCAGATTCGTGGAGATCGGCCAACTGCCCGTGGCGCTGCGACCGCTGCAGGGGGACGGGGCCACACCGTCCGGGCCCTCCGGCGGCGTGGCCATGACCAAATCGTTGGCGCCCGACGTGCCACCACGACCTGCCGTGAGCGTGATCCCGCTCCGGGACGGCCCCGGCGGGCTCGAGGTGTTCGCCCAGCACCGCGTGGGCACGATGGACTTCGCGGCCGGGGCCGTCGTGTTCCCCGGTGGCCGGGTGGACGAGGCGGACTACGCGACCACGCTCGTCGTGCCCACCGACCAACAGCAGGCCTGGTCGCAGACTTTCCTCCCCGCCGCGAACGTCCTGGTGACCGCCGGGATCCGGGAGGTCGCCGAGGAGTGCGGCGTACACCTCGATCCCACCACCCTCGTCCCCTGGGACAACTGGGTGACCCCACCCGGCGGACGGCGACGCTTCGATGTCGCGTTCTTCGTCACCGCGGTGGGGATGGCGGATTCGGAGCGGTGGGGCAATACGACGACCGAGGCCGTCCGCTCGGTGTGGGAGCCGGTCACCGGGTTGCTCGCCGCGGAGACGGCCGGCGCCGTCCGGCTCATGCCGCCCACCAAGGCGCTGCTCACCGAGCTCGCGGAGTTCACCACCAGCGCCGACGTCCTCGCCCACTCCCCGCTGATCACCGCCGTCCTCGACGACGAACCGCCCAGACCCCGGCCGCCGGGTCGGCTGCAACGCTGAGTCGTGGCAGGATGCACCCTCACCAACGGAAAGCGGGAAACGTGAAGATCACCATCGTCGGCGGATCGAAGGGTACTGGCGCCAAGCTCGCCGAGGCGGCACGCGACGCGGGACACCAGGTCACGGTGGTCTCCCGGAGCGGGACGGCCCCGGATGGTGTCGAGCGGGTGACGGGCAGCGCCGTGGATCCGGCAGTCGTCCGGGAAGCGATCAGCGGCGCCGATGCCGTCGTGGTCACCGTCGGTGGCGCGAAGGGCGTTCCGGATCAGCGCACCGCCGTCACCCGGGCGGTGATTGCGGGGATGCGGGAGATGGGGGTACGCCGGCTCGTCATCCAGTCGTCCGTCGGCGCGGGAGACTCCGCGTCCCAGCTGCCCACTCCCCTGCGCCAGCTCATGTCGATGCTGCTCGCGAAGCCGCTGGCCGATCACACCCAACAGGAGGCCGCCGCGATGGCCTCCGGTCTCGACTGGACGATCGTCCGGCCGACAGGGCTCACGGACAAGCCCGCCCTCGGTGCATGGCGTGCGCTGGAGGTCTCCGATCCCGGCCACCTGCGCGGCTCGATCCCGCGAGCAGATCTTGCGGCCTGCCTTCTCGGCGTACTCCAGGATGACGCGACGATCGGCAAGGCGATCGGAGTGAGCAGCGCGTGACACCCCGCTCGCAGGCTCTCACCGCAGGTGGGCGATGACCTTGACCTCGATGAAACACCCGGGCTGGTGGCCGATCATGTGCGCACCGGTCGCCGTCCACGTCGGATAGAAATCCGAACTCGTGATGTAGGCGTCGCGGACCTCCATGTAGAGCGGCAGGTCGCGCATGTCGGTGTGGAACGTGGAAACATCCACGATGTCGTCGAAGCTCGCACCCGCGGCGTCCAGGATCCTTTTGATGTTCTCGAAGGTCTGCACGAACTGCCCACGCTTGTCCTCGACCAGCTGCTTGTTCTCGTCCCGTCCGACCTGCCCGGAGACGTACAACACATTGTCGACCAGGACCGCCGGCGCATAACGCATCTTGTCGTAGTTCTCCTGCATGCCGTCGGGAATGATCACCTTGCGCTCGGACATGGTGGGGCTCCTTCTTCGTCGGGTCGAGGCGCGCACAGAATAGCGCGAAGGACCGTGGCTCAGCCGGTCACCGCGTGCGCCTCGAACGAGACCGGGCCCGTCGTCCCGGCGGCGGGCCGCTCTTCTGCTTGCCCTTGCTCTGGGTGTTGTCTCGTTGCTTCGGCGAGCGTGCATCACGTTCGCGGCGGGTGCGGGAGCTGTTGGCGGTGCGGCCGCGTACGATCCCGATGAACTCCTCGATCAGGGGATGGTCGTTGTCCTGACGCCACGCGAGCATCATCTGCGCCGGACGGGCATCGGTGACCGGGCGATGCACAAGGTCACGGCGGCTCGCGCCGCGGGCCACGGACATCGGCACGAGGAGCACCGCCCCCGCGTTCACGCGGTCGATGGCCACCTGGTCCACGTCGGTGAGCACGGTCTCGTCGGCGAGATCCGCGGTCGTGATCTGGTCGAACGCCGCAATCGGGTGTTCCTTGCTGACCCACGCGACCATGACCTCCTCGTACAGCGGGATCGCGTGCAGCCCGTCACGATCGAGCGGAAGGCGTGCAAAACACAGGTCGGCCTCACCCTCGTCGAGCACCCGGCGGGCGTCCCCCTCTGCCACATCGACCACTTCAAGGCCGGCGGTGAGCCGCTCGGCCCATCGCGTACGCCACTTCGTCAGCGTCACACCGGGAACATGGCCGACGCGCAGGACATCGGGGGCCGAGGAGTCGTTCACCCCGGCACGGTAGCGCGGGCGGTTACGCTGCGTCTGTGAGTCAAACGATGAAACCTGCGACGGCGGCAAAGAAGCTCGGCATCCTGCTGACAGCAGCGCCGGACGACTTCCAATCCACCCCGATCACGCGCGAGGAGCTCGATGCTCTCCGCGACAACCCGCCGGAGTGGCTCGTGGACCTGCGGCGCAACGGACCGTTCCCGCGCGATGTCGTGGCCGCCAAGCTGGGCGTGTCCAAATCGGGGCTCGCCCGTGGGGGACAGACCGATCCGTTGGACGCCGATCAGATCGGTGAGCTCCTGGCCGACCCGCCGGCATGGCTCGTGCGCGAGCGCGAGACCCTCCGGGACACCATCGCCGAGAATCAGCGGCTTCGCGAACGCTGAGCACGGTCATGCTGCGAACCTGACGCGACGCATCCGGCCCGACGACGTCACTCCCCCGCTGCTGCGCGAGGAACAGCAGGCATAGACCTCGACATGTCCTCCAGGTGCGCAGGCGATGGCTAGGCTGACCTCATCGGGGCAACGGGGCCCCGGCATGCCGAGGAGGACTCCATGACCGACGACACGCCCACTCCCCGCATCACCGTGACCGGCGGACCGCTGATCGTGAGCGGCGGTGTTCCCTTGGTCCGCGCCTCGATCAGAGTTGAGGAGAAGCACTCCGCTGACTGGGAGTTCGGGGCAGCCATCGACACGGCTGAACATGTCCAGGACAACGGCGACGTCTGGCTGTGCCGCTGTGGGCATTCGAAGACCAAGCCCTTCTGCGATCTGACCCACCGGGAGATCGGCTTCGACGGGACTCCGAACGCACCTGCCGGCACCTATGCGGAACGCTCGGAATCGATGCCGGGGACCGGAGTGGTCGTCGGCGATGATCGGTCGATCTGCGAACACGCCGGGTTCTGTGCCAAGCATCGCGACAACGTCTGGAAGATGGTCAGCCGCACCGACGACGAGGCCGTCCGTCAGGAGATGACGGCGATGATCGACCGTTGCCCCTCTGGCGCGCTCACCCACCGGCAGGCCCCGGACGCCGAGAACGACGAACCGGACTATCCGGTGCGGATCGCGGTCGTGGACAACGCGTCCTATTGGGTCACGGGGTCGGTGCCGGTCGAGATCAAGGGCGGTGAGCCGATGGAGGCACGGCCACGCATGACCCTGTGCCGCTGTGGCGAGTCGGGGATCAAGCCCTTGTGCGACGGCAGTCACAAGAAGGCGGGATTCACTGACAGCTGAGCACAGCAGCGCGGCAACGCGCACGTGCGTGGAGCGCCGCGGTCATCCCAGCCGCGCCGCCACCTGCCGGGCCAGGTCGTCGAGCACGGCGCGGAAGAGGGCGTCGTCGCGATGGCCGAGCCAGTTCAGGCTCGCCCCATAAAGCTGAGCCATCGTGGCCTCGGCGATCACGGCGGCGTCGCTGTCCCAGCCGAGTCCGCAGCGGTCGCCGATGACGGTGATCATGTCCACCATGAGGCGTCGGTATTCGAGGTGCATGGCTTTCGCGATCTCACCGAGCGCGGCGTCGCGGACGCCCATCATGGACAACTCCAACTGAACGGCCTCGAGACCCGGCTCGGCGATCACGGCGTCGGCGTAGTCGGCGAACAGCGTGGCGAGCGCGTCCCTGACGTCGGCGACACCGGTGATCGGGCGCTCGAGCAGGGCGACCGCGAGATCGGTCAGATGTCCGAGATCCAATCCCATCACGGCGCGCAGCAGTTCGTTCTTCGAGGAGAAGGCATAGTGCACGGATCCGTGCGGTACGCCGGCCTCCTTCGCCACGGCGCGCGTGGTGAGCGCCCAGGCCCCGTCCCGGGCCATGACCCTGAGGGCCGTCTGGGTGAGCTCGCGTCGGCGCTCCTCCAGGGGCACGTGGGGGCGGCGTACGGGAGTCACGGCGCATCCTCTCCCCTGTCGGCACCCGCCTCCGCCGGGACACCACCGTGGTCCCGGGTCGGCACGGAGGCCCGCCCCTGGTGGGAGGCAGGGCCATCGGTGGGCTGGGCCACGCGACTTTCCGAGCGCAGGCCACGCCAGGCCAGCACCAGCGTGAGCGAGGCGACTGCGATGCACGCGAGCGAGACGAGATCCATGCCTGCGGTGAAGGCGGCGTCGGCAAGCGCGCGCAGGGCGGCGCCGTCCGGGATGGTCTCGGCGATCTCGTGGGCCGCGGCCAGGGTCTGCGAGGCGGCCTCGGCGGAGGCGGCGTCCATGCCGGTCAGCGACTCGGACTCCAGCACTCGCGCTGAATAGACGGCCATGCCGAACGTCCCGAGCACCGCGGTCCCCATGGCCCCGCCGAACTCATAGCCGGTCTCCGAAATCGCCGCCGCAGCCGAGGCGCGGGACGGAGGGGCCGCGGTGAGGATCACGTCGTTCGTGAGGGTCTCGGCCAGGCCCACGCCGATGCCCAGCAGTGTCGAGACGAGCGCGAACACCGCCATGGTGGTGGCGGTGTCCAGGAAGGTCGCGGAGACGAATCCGCCGATCACGAACACCAGGCCGAGCATGATCACGCTGCGTACGCTGATGCGCCGGGCCAGCAGCGGGGCAGCCAGGGTGCCGACCACCGAGGCTGCGGCGAGCGGGAGCATCCACAGGCCGGCCTCGGCCGAGCCCATGCCTTCCACGAGCATGAGGTACTGCGGGAAGAAGAACATGACGCCCATGAGCGCGAACACCGCGATCGTGTTGATCACCACCGACGAGGTGAAGGCGAGATTCGAGAAGAGAGCGACATCGATCATCGGGTGGGCCATGCGCCGCTGGCGCAGCACGAACACGGTCAGGCCGACGACACCGATCGCCACGGCCAACCATGCGGTCCAGTCCGGAGACTTCACGAAGGTCTTGAGCGCATAGACCGAACCGATCATGCCGACGATCGACAGGAGCGCCGAGGCGGGGTCGAACGGACCCGGCTTCGGGTCCTTCGCCTCGGGCAGGAGGAACGGGGCGACCAGCAGAAACAGCGCCATGACCGGCACATTGAGGAAGAACACCGACCCCCACCAGAAGTGCTCGAGCAACACCCCGCCCGCCACCGGGCCGAGCGCGGCGCCTCCGGAGAACGCCATGGCCCACACCGCGATGGCGGTGCGGCGCTCTTTGCGGTCCGGGAAGACCGCGCGTACCAATCCGAGCGTGGAGGGCATGAGCGTGGCACCGCCAATGCCCAGCAGGGCGCGGGCGAGGATCAGCATGTCCGGGCTGGAGGCGAAGGCCGCCACGAGAGAGGCGGCACCGAAGATCGGCGCACCGATCAGGAGGATCCGCTTGCGCCCGATCCGGTCGCCGAGGGAGCCCATGAGGATCAGCAGCCCGGCGAGCAGGAACGAGTACAGGTCGATGATCCACAGCAGTTGCGCGGAGGTCGGCTGCAGGTCTGCGGACAGCGCGGGCACGGCTATGCCGAGAACCGACATGTCGATGGCGATGAGCAACACGGGCAGCACCAGGACGGCCAGAGCGGCCCAGCGGCGGAGGGGGGGCATGGGTTTCCTTGGTGTTGCCCGGAGCGTACTGCCGCACCACCCGTGCAGCAGTGGAGAGAAGGGATCTTCCCAGGGAGAACTGTGACACACATTTGGCCATGTGGCCAAACTCCGGTTCCGGACGGGGCTACGCTGCTGACCATGAGCAGTTCACGGCCGTGGCTGGCGTGAGGATGAGCTCCCCACTGGACCCCCGCCTCACGACCTCTCACGAGGCGTTCCTGGCCGCACGGCCACCCGACGCCGACGAGGACGTGCACATGGTCCCGGAGGTCGTGGACCACATCATCGAACGCTGCAGTGAGCCCGGGGACATCGTGTTCGACCCGTTTGCCGGGTTCGGCACCACGCTCGAGCGCGCGGTCGCGCTGGGGAGAAGGGCGCTGGGCATCGAACTGCTCCCCGAACGTGTCGAGGTCATCCAGCGCCGGATCCCCGCCGCACGCATCATCGAGGGCGACGCGCGCGAGCTGCTGCGGATCCTCTCCGACACCGGGCCCACGGACCCGCGGGGCAGCGTGGACCTGATCGTCACCTCACCGCCCTACATGACCGCGACGCATCACGACGCCGATCCCCTCACGGCCTATGAGGAGGACACCGGGGACTACACGCGCTATCTGCGCGAACTCGAGTTCGTGGCCGCACAGTGCGCGCGCGTGCTGGCGCCGGGCGGTTTCGCCGTGTGGAACGTGGCCGACATCCACCACCGGGGCCACACGACCCATCTCATCGACGACTGTGCGCAGGTGCTGCAATCGCACCTCGCCCCCCTCGGCATCACCACGATCGAGTGGGACCGGCTGCCCCACGATCTCGTGGCCGACGCGCTGCTCGTCTTCCAACGAAAGCAGGACGCTCCCCAGCCTCGCCCCGACCGACCCTGACGGCCCCTTGTCCGATGTCACGAGGTCGGGCCGTCCCGGCCATCAGCCGTTCACCTTGGCCCGATAGGTTGGCGCGCCTGATCACGTGAGGAGAGCACGCATGCTCCTGCGCAGTGAGTTCGCTCCAGAACCACGCACCCTGGTGGACATCTTCAAGGAGACGGTCACCACCTATCCGGACGAACCGGCGCTGGACAACGGTGCCGCCTCGCTCACCTATTCCGAGTTCGAGGAGGCCGCCGAGGCCGTGGCCCTCGATCTGGCATCACACGGTGTGGGGATCGGCGACAAAGTCGGCGTACGCATCGCCTCCGGAACCCTAGATCTCTATGTCGCGATCATGGGCATCCTCCTCGCCGGGGCGGCGTACGTCCCCGTCGACGCCGACGATCCCGACGAACGCGCCAAGATGGTCTTCGAGGAGGCCCAGGTCGCCGCCGTCCTCGGCGACGGCCTGTCGATCCAGACCGCCGACTGGCTGACCGACCGCACCGACGGTCCGGACACCGGAGTCCCCGACCTCGACGACGACGCCTGGGTGATCTTCACCTCCGGGTCCACGGGCAAACCCAAGGGGGTTGCGGTCACGCATCGCAGTGCCGCCGGGTTCGTGGACGCCGAGTCGCGGATCTTCCTGGTTGACGACCCGATCCGCCCCGGCGACCGGGTGATGGCCGGGCTCTCGGTCGCCTTCGACGCCTCGTGTGAGGAGATCTGGCTGGCCTGGCGCTATGGCGCCTGCCTCGTGCCGGCGCCGCGTTCGCTGGTCAAGAGCGGCATGGACCTCGGCCCCTGGCTGACCGCCAACAGCATCACCATCGTCTCCACCGTGCCCACTCTGCTGTTGCTGTGGCCGCCGGAGGTGTTGGACAACGTCCGCCTGCTCATCCTCGGCGGCGAGGCCTGCCCGCCGGAGATCGGCGTACGGTTCGCGACGGACAGCCGCGAAGTCTGGAACACCTATGGCCCGACCGAGGCCACGGTCGTCGCCTGCGCCGCGCAGGTGATCGGGGCCGAACCGGTGCGGATCGGCCTCCCGCTCGACGGCTGGGATCTCGCGGTCGTCGATGCCGACGGCAACCAGGTGGCCGACGGCGAGACGGGCGAGCTGATCATCGGCGGGATCGGGCTGGCGCGCTATCTGGATCCGGAGAAGGACGCGGAGAAGTACGCCCCCCTGCCCACCCTCGGCTGGGAGCGCGCTTATCGCAGCGGCGACCTGGTGCGCTATGACCCCGCCGGCCTGTTCTTCCTCGGCCGCGCGGACGATCAGGTCAAGGTCGGTGGACGCCGCATCGAGCTCGGCGAGATCGACAATGCCCTGCTCAACCTGCCGGGAGTGACCGCCGCCGGCGCAGCGGTGCGCAGGACGGACTCGGGCAACTCGCTGCTCGTCGGCTATCTCACGGTCAACGACAAGTTCGATCAGGGCGCCGCGCTGGAGATCCTGCGCCGCGAGATGCCCGCCGCCCTCGTCCCCCGGCTCGCGGTCGTCGATGATCTGCCCACGCGCACCTCCGGCAAGATCGACCGCGACGCGTTGCCGTGGCCATTGCCGATCGCCGACGATGACCATCTCGAGCTGGCCGGCACCGAGGCCTGGCTGCGCGACCTGTGGTCGGGGATCCTCGGCGCGACCGTACGGTCCGTGGACGACGACTTCTTCACACTCGGCGGCGGCAGCCTGACCGCGGCCCAGATGGTGGCCCGCGTACGCGAACGCCAACCCGAGGTGACCGTCGCCGACATCTATGACCACCCCACCCTCCGTGGCCTGGCCGCGCACCTGGACGCGATGGACGCGCCCCGATCGCGCCTCAACGAGAGCGTGTGGCCCGTACCCCCGAAGTCACAAGCAGGCCAGCTCGCCGCCCTCCTGCCGTTGCGGATGCTGGGCGGGTTGCGGTGGGTGGCGTACGCCGCCCTGGGCGCCAAGGTCGGCTCCCTGCTGGGGATCGCCTGGTTGCCCACGCTCCCGTGGTGGCCCGTCATCGTGGCGTGGCTGCTGTTCGTCTTCGCCCCTGGCCGCATGCTCATCACGGCCGGCCTGGTCCGGGTGGTGCTGCGCGGGATCACGCCGGGGTCCTATCCCCGCGCCGGCAAGGTACATCTCCGGGTGTGGCTGGCCGAGCAGATCGCCGACCAACTCGGCGCTGCCAGCGTCGCGGGGGCCCCGCTGATGAAGTGGTATGCCCGCCTGCTCGGCGCGAAGGTCGGCCGCGATGTTGACCTCCACACGGTTCCCCCGGTGACCGGCATGCTGACCCTGGGCAACGGTTGTTCGCTGGAACCGGAAGTGGACCTCACCGGGCACTGGATCGACGGCGGCCAGCTTCACCTCGGCCACATCACGGTCTCAGCCGGTGCGGTCGTCCGCGCCCGCAGCACGCTGACCCCCGGCGCGGTCGTCGGCCGCCACGCCGAAGTCGGACCCGGTTCCACGGTCATCGGCACGATCCCGGACGGCGAGTTCTGGTCGGGTACGCCGGCTCGCCAGGTCGGCGCGAACCGCGGGCCGTGGAGTTCCCGGCCGCCCGCTCGCAAGCGGGGCTGGCTCGTGGCCTATGCCGCGCTGTCGGGGGTGATCTCGCTGATCCCGGTGCTCGGGGTCGCCGCGGGGACCGCCGTCCTCCTCCCGGGACTGCGTGCCAGCACGTCACTGTCGGGGGCGTTGGCGTCGGGGATCGTGTGGCTGCCCCTCGCGACGATCGTCGGGTTGGTGACGATCGGCGTACTCATCCTCGGACTGGTCCGCCTGCTCGGATTCGGGCAGAGGCCTGGCCATTTCCCCGTCGAAAGCGGCCCGGCCGTGCGCGCCTGGGGGCAGTTCCGCGTTCTCGATGAAGCCCGCACCTGGCTGTTCGGGCTCTATTCGAGCACCTGGACCCCCGCGTGGTTGCGCGCTCTCGGCGCGAAGATCGGACCGGATGTCGAAGCCTCCACCGTGCTGATGCTGCCTCGCATGACCACCGTCGGCGCGGGCGCCTTCCTGGCCGATGACACCCTGATCGGCTGCTATGAACTCGGCGGCGGCTGGCTGCGGTTCGACAAGGTCAAGATCGGCCGCCGCGCCTTCATCGGCAACTCGGGGATGGCGGCTCCGGGCCGTCGTGTCCCGAAGGGCTCCCTGGTCGCGGTGCTGTCGGCCGCCCCGCGCCTGCGTACCGTCAAACGCCACACCTCCTATCTCGGCAGCCCACCCACCAAACTGCGCCGCGAGGCCAACGTCACGGATCAGAGCCGCACCTTCGCGCCGGCCAGGAGCCTGCGCATCCGGCGGGCGCTGGTGGAGGTGGCGCGCATCATTCCGTCCTGGATCGATATGGCGTTCTGTGCGCTGGTGGTCGCTGCGCTGCTCGGTCTCGCGTCGATCTCCTGGTGGCTGGCCCTGGTCGGTGCAGGGCTCGTGCTGGCGGTGATCGGCATTGCCGCGGCAGCGGTGGCGACCGCGGCGAAATGGTTGCTGGTGGGGCGGGTCGGCAAGGACGAACATCCGCTGTGGAGCTCGTTCGTGTGGCGCAATGAGCTCGCGGACACGTTCGTCGAGGTGCTCGCTGCGCCGTGGTTCGCGCGTCAGGTGATGGGGACACCGCTGTTGTCGCTGTGGTTCCGCACGATGGGAGCGAAGGTCGGTCGCGGGGTGTGGTGCGAGACGTACTGGCTGCCCGAGATGGATCTGATCGACCTGCGCGACGGTGCCAGCGTCAACCGGGGCTGTGTGGTGCAGACACACCTCTTCCATGACCGTGTGTTGAGCCTCGACGAGGTGACGCTGCGGCAGGGCGCGACGCTCGGCCCGAACGGCGTCATCCTGCCGGCCGCGGTCATCGGCCGGCACGCCACGATCGGGCCCGGCTCGTTGGTGATGCGCGGCGAATCCGTCCCCGACGGCACCCGCTGGCTCGGCAACCCCATCGGACCCTGGGTCGAGGACGAGGATGTCGTGATCACGCCGGACCACGGCGTCACCGACCATGCCAAGATGGGCCAACCATGAAGCCCCTTGACTATCGGTTCGGTCATGGCGATGGCCGCTTTGACGTGACCCACTACGACCTCGACCTCGACTGCAACGTCGCCCGGAATCGGCTCAACGCCAAGGCCGTGCTGACCTGCACGGCTCGCGAAAGCCTGGGCGCATTTGAGCTTGATCTCCACGGGCTTCACGTGGCCAAGGTGACGCTCGACGCCTGCAAGATCGCCAAGGTGACCCACAAGAGCGGGCGGCTCAGGATCAAGGTCGCCAAGGAACTGCCCGCCGGGAAAGGGTTCGTCGTCACGATCAAGTATGCCGGCAAGCCGACTGGCGTTCCGGGCATTTTCGGTCCGGCCGGCTGGGAGGAGTTGACCGACGGCGTCCTCGTCACCGCCCAGCCCTATGGCGCCGCGTCGTGGTTCCCGTGCAACGACCGCCCCGACAACAAGGCCAGCTATCGCGTGCGCCTGCGCTATGCCGGGTCCTATTGGGCCGCCATGACCGGCACGCTGATCTCCCACAAGGAACGCGGCGGCACCCACCAGTGGCTCTATGAACAGACCGAGCCGATGGCGCCCTATCTCGCCGCTCTGCACATCGGTCCCGGAATGCCGGAGAGCATCGCCTCGGACGCATCGGTGCCGATCGAGATCGTGCGACCGTCGATGGTGAACGTCCATGCCGGGAGCTCCTTTGCGCGGCAGGGCGAGATGGTGTCGACGTTCGAGGAGATGTTCGGCCCCTATCCGTTCGACAGCTATCGGGTCGTCGTCACCGAGGACGCGCTGGAGATCCCGCTCGAGGCCCAGGCCATGTCGTTGTTCGGGGCCAACCACGCCGTCGCCGGCTGGCCCAACGAACGCCTCGTCGCCCACGAGCTCGCGCACCAGTGGTTCGGCAACTCCGTGACCGTGGCTGACTGGCGCGACATCTGGCTCCACGAGGGATTCGCCTGCTATGCGGAATGGCTGTGGTCGGAGACCTCGGGGGGCCGCAGCACCGCGAGCCATGCCAACGAGCACTGGCTGCGGTTGAAGTCGCAGCAGCAAAAGGTCACCCTGGCGGATCCCGGCCCGGCGAACATGTTCGATGACTGGGTCTACAAGCGCGGCGCGCTGACCTTGCACGCGCTGCGCGGGAGCGTCGGCGACGAGACCTTCTTCCGGATCCTCCGCGAGTGGACCACGCGCCATCGCTGGGGGGTGGTGGCCACCGCCGACTTCGTGGCACTCGCCGAGGAAGTCTCCGGGGCCTCGCTGGGTGAGCTGTTCGAGGCGTGGCTGGACCGCAAGCCCCTGCCGCCCAAGCCATAGCGCGAGGTAATCCCAAAACGCAGAAAGTGACGGCACAACCGCCGATTTGGCTCGCGACACGCCGAATCGAGCGCGTTGTGCCGTCACTTTCTGCGTTTTGCCCGTTCATCGTTCCAAGTGCGTCGGCGTCGTCCGGGCTGCCCAGGACCTGAAGCCTGCTCCCCGAGCCGCCGTGCGACGCAGGCCTGGTAGCCGGGAATGTCCACATTGATGAGGCAGACCGGAGCCAGGTTGTCAATGGGTGGGGCATCTGCCGTGGCGGCCCCGATGGCGGCGACGTCGATGGCGGCGGCCCGGATGGCGGCGACGTCGATGGTGGCGATGTCGTTGGTGACGAGCACCCGCGACGGCTCCACGTTCAACCCGCTCCCCCAGGCCTTGAGCGCGGCCTCCTTCCGCACCCACGCCTGCGTGCGCTCATCCGCGTCCGCGGGCACCGGCTCTGCAGGATGGAGCAGCACCGCATTCAGAGCCGGATCGGCGGCCGCCTCGGCACGCTCGATGTCGACGCCGAGAGCGACCACGCTCCCCCAGCCGACGACTGCGAGACCGGGCGCGCGGGAGATGCTGACGGCGAGCGAAAGGGGCCTACCCCTGTGTGTCAGGGACGGGATGCCGTGGTTCGTCGCACCGCAGCGGGGGCAGCGATGGGTCACCGCCAGTTCCGCTGGACCATGACCGAGGGCCTCACTGACCGCTCGGATGAGCACGGCATGAGCGTGGCCTCGGGGGGAGTCAGGGCCGCGGGCAGAGTCCGGCGCGTTCGCCGCGACGACCGTGACGTCGGGCGTCGACACCACCGTCCACACGGGTGATGGCTCGAGTGGCTTAGCGCGCGTCGTCGCCGACCGGGTCTCCGCCGGTCAGGCCTGTGCTCTCCTGGCCCTCGTCGGGACCATCGGCCTGGTTCGGCGCGCGATAGAACTCGACCGCGAAGGTCGCCGGCCCGGTGAACACCACGCGGTGGGGCCGCTGCGGCGGGATGACCTGCGCCTCGCCCGCGGGCACGGTGATGGTCTCGTGCGGCTCGTCCTCAAAGATGAAGTCCACCGACCCTTCGCGGACCACCAGCCGTCCCCATACACCGGCGGCCACGCGATGGGCCCGAGCCAGCCCCGCTGGGGCCGTTTCGGGGGTCCAGTCATCGGTCACGCGGGCAAAGACAGCATCATCGGGCAATGTCAGCATGGCCTCGACGATACTTCGCGCGGGGTCAGACTCCGCCACCAGAGTCATCGGTCCCCCGGGCATTGCGCAGGGGCCCCTCTGGATGGTTTATGCCTTGAGGACGTATCGCAGAATCTCCACGACCTGGTCGGTCGTCGTGCACCAGGCCTGGGCCGCGGCGTCGACCTCCTTGAGCGCGTGGACGATGTCGGGCGCGTGGAGCGTGACATAGGGCTTGCCGAGGGCCGCGCAATAGCCGGCGTCGAAGGCAGCATTCCACTGCTTGTATTTGTCCCCGAACCGCACCACGACCAAATCGCTCTGCTCGATCAACGTGCGCGTACGGATCGCATTGACCTTGGAGGACTGGTGATCACGCCAGAACTGGCTGTCGTTCTCGCCCAAGTGGTCGCCGGCGGCATCGCTCGCGTCGTGGTCGGTCACGGGCGCGCTGAATACGACGTCCAGTCCCGCTGCCTCAGCACCGCGCTGGATCTCGTCACGCCAATCAGTGTGGATCTCGCCGGAAAGATAGACATGAAAACTCAAGGCTCACAGCTCCTGTTGTGTTGGGGGTTGTTACGCGGACTGGCCCACTGTGTTGTGCCCCACCATGACACAACGCACCCAAGTCCGAAACGAGCGACCGCCGCGCCGTCGCCTGCCGGCCCACTCCCTGAAGCTCAACTCACTTACGTCCGCCTCGACGCCCACCGCAGTTCCGCACCTTCAAGGCACGAGTTGATGCGTCGGGGTGGCACACCGATGGATAGGCGAGCTTGTGCTGAGTGATGCCGAAGCCCTCGATGAAGTCACTCCCGTCGCCACAGTCGTTCGGTCTCGTTGTTGCCGAACGACCTGATCACGAGGACAGTGCATAACGAGGAGCGTTATTTAACGCTAGACATTAAACCTGAACTCGACC
>LSQX01400742.1_pt4 | contig 18653 bp, 14 predicted proteins | sample 654561 | NCBI WGS metagenome assembly LSQX01 (sample SAMN04489861, study PRJNA283612) | anaerobic digester metagenome | isolation source: 4 biogas reactors fed with cattle manure at either 37C or 55C with and... | place: Denmark: Kongens Lyngby | collected 2014
CAAGCTGCCCGCAATGCGCCACAGCCCGTTTCGGCCGCGGTCCTGACTGTCCATCTCCGGCGTGGCCTCCGGGTCTATTGCGATGCGCGGCATAAGCTCCCAGTCGCCGTTGTCGTACTGCACCAGCACCTGGCTGCGGGAGAGCAACCGACGCATCCAGTCATCGTGCTGCAGGTCGTCTGGGCGATAGCTCGGATGCAGGTAGCCGGCGAACAGCGGCGCCACGCCCTCCCACGTCGGCTCAGTGGCGGTCACCGGCCCGACGACCATCCATGCCGTCCCCGTACGTATGTAGCTTACCTCAGGACTGTCCGCATGGCCGGAGGGAACGATCTGAAAGCCTCCGATCATGCTCAGTGGAGAGGTGGAGATGTCGATCACACCCGCGTGATTTGCGCGAATGCGGCCCGGCGCGGCGCTGAAGGTGCCCTCGAAGCGCCCTATGCCGGACACGGGCCGCAGAACCATGCCAATGACGCGCTCGCCGCCTCCCGCCTCAATCGCACGGATCAGGCCGCCGAAGCTGTTGTCAAACGTAAGCGCCACGAGGGCAGTGGGCGCCTCCAGCACGCGGATAACCAGTTGGTCGCCATCGGCGGGCACGTAGTCCGCTGGAAGCGCCTCGATCTCCCCGTCGCGCTCGATGCCCAGCGGTGAGTTGACCGCCGGCGCGAAGCCGCCACCGAAGATACCGCTACCCGCCGCGATGTCGGTTCCGATGGTGCTGCCGGGGCGTCCTTCCGCGGCGCCGACCGCCTCTCCGGCGGGCACCAACGAGATCACGATGCCCCGCCCGGTCTCGGGGTTATTCGCAACCTTCAGGTGCACCGCATTGACTGCCGTGGCGGCGACGGCACTGTCCTCCGCCCACTTGCTGGCGGTATAGCCGGCCGGGTTGACGCCCAGTGCCGGCACTCTGACAGTGCCGATGCACAGCCATGTCGCGCCCTCATCTCGGCTGACGGCAATCTCGCCGCCCGCGCTGTTGACGATGGCGATGCGGAAGATCTCCGGCCCCGGCGCGGCGTTCTCCGCCGCGACCTCAGCCGAGACGCCGCCCTGGCCGGTATCCGCGAGTGCGGTCGCCGCCAGCAGCACCATCAGCAGCGCGAGGGTGGCTCTCATGCCCCGAACTTCTCCGCTCTGCCCATCATGTTCAGCAGGATGTCCATGATCTCCATCCCCCGCGGGTGGCCGATGATGCCCGTTGCGCAGGCGCGCTCGCCGAAGCGCTCGACGTCATCGGGGCGTGTGCCATTGCCAAAGAACGCGATCGGCACCGCATCGCCGCTGTGGTCCATGATCGAGCATGGGGTGCAGTGGTCGGCGGTGATCATGATCGTCGTGTTGTCCCAGTCGAGGCTCTCCAGCAGGTGCCCGAGCGCGCGGTCCACCTTCTCGATCGCCTCGATCTTCATCTGCGCGTTGCCATCGTGGCCGCCGAGGTCGGGTGCCTTGATGTTCGCCAGCACGAAGTCATGATCCTCAAGCGCCGCGACGACGGCCTTCGCGATGGCGAGTTCGTCCGTGTCCTGTCCACCCGTTGCGCCCTCGACCTTGATGACGTCCATGTTGAGGTACTGTCCGAGGCCACGCACAAGGTCTACCTCGACGATCATCGCGGCATGGAGGCCGTAGCGCGCCTCCAGCGACTGGAGGTCCACAGCGGTGCCCGCGCCCCTCGGGAGCGCGATGTTCGCGGGGAACTCGCCCTTCTCTCGCCGTTCGCGATTGACCGGATGATCCTCGAGCACCTCGTGGCAGCGCTTGACGAACTCGTTAAGTATGCGCGCTGTCTTCTCAGCCGCGGCCATGTCCTTGGCGCCCTCTTCGGGCTTCGAGTCAAGGTAGGGGACGTCGGGGTCGTGCGGGTCAACCTCGGTGATCTCGTGCGAGAGGCCTGGCCCGCGCAGCACCAGTGCCGCCCGGTGCTCCACCGAGGGCTCAAAGATGATCTCGACGTCCTCGATCTGCGGAACCTGCTCCTGGATGGCGGCGGCAAGCTGATCTGTGCCTTCCTTGATGCGTCCGGCGCGGCGATCAATAACGTCGCGCCCCTCAACGGTGGCAAAGTTGCACCGGAAGGCGACGTCGCCGGGTCGGACCTCGATGCCAACGCCTTTTGCCTCGAAAGGCCCGCGACCGCGATAGTGCTTGTACGGGTCGTAGCCGAGGATCGCCATGTGCGAGGTATCGCTGCCTGCGGGTATGCCGGGGGAGATCGGGTCCATGAGGCCGCAGGAGCCTTCGCGGGCGATGCGATCCATGGCGGGGGTGTTCGCGGCCTCAAGGGTGGTCTGGCCATCCAGCTCAGGACACGGGCGTCCGCCCATACCGTCGCCGATGAATATTATACCTTTCGCGCCTTGTGTCACAGAAACGCCTCCTATCGACACCTGAAACGCGCCTCGATTGCCGTGCGATTGTATGACATAGAAGGGGGGCAAGTCAAGATTTGGCGGGGCGGGAGCCGGAGACGAGAAGATCACTATCGTTGGCGTGGGTGGGCCGTTTGTTCGCCTGTCCCGCCCGAAGGGCGTGGATTGTGGTCCTCGCGCCCTCGCGAGGATCCGGCGCGAAGCTGCGTGGTCGCTATTCGCTGTTGTTGTCGTTCGTGTGGCACGGGTGCCCTCACCCGTGCGTCGTACCGTACGAATCCTGTTTGCAGTACGGTGTCCAGGCGAGGGCGCGACTCCGGGTATCTTGGCTCTGATGTTATTGTGGGGCGGGGGGAGTTCGTTGTGAACGTGGTACGACTCACGCGCAGGAGTGTGCGCGCCCGGAACGGCCCGCCGATTGCCGATTGGCGGCCGCAACTACGTGTCCGGACTCGGGTCGAAGCGATAGCCGACGGAGCGAACAGTGAGGATGTGCCGCGGGTTGCGCCCATTCTCACCGAGCTTGCGACGGAGGCGGCCGATGTGCACGTCGAGCGTCCGCGTGTTCAGCCCCGGGGGGTATCCCCACACCTCCTGCAGCAGGTCGTCCGAGTCCACGACCTCGCCCGGTTGCTGAGCGAGCGCCCACAGCAGGTCGCGTTCCATGGGCGTAAGATAGCGGGCGCTGCCGTCAACTGACAGTTGCCCTCTATCATGGTCGATCACGATACTGCCGAAATCCAGCACTTCGCGCCGCTCGCTGGCCACCGCATGACCTCCTCCCGCTGAGTACGTCCTCCACCCACAGTATCAGCAGACACAGTGGCGCGCTTGAGAAGACGAATGTAACAGCTTGATCTTGTTCGCCGGGCGCGGATAATGTACACTCCGCGCGGCGCGCCGATCAGGCACTCACAAGGGGATTTGACATGAACGGGAAACTCAGGACGGTCCACGTGGGCCTCGGGCCCATCGGCAGGAAGATACTGAAGGCGGGAGTCAGCGCGGGGATCTGCGAGCCCGTGGCCTGTGCCGACATCGCCCCGGAGATCGCGGGCGTATCCATCCGCTCGGTCTTCGATGAGCAGCAGTTGCCGGACGTGATGGTCTGCGGCGACCTGCAGGAGGCGCTCGAGCAGGCCGATGAGGTGGGCGCTGATCTCGCGGTCGTCTGCACCGGCTCGCGGCTGGAGGCAATCGAACCGCAACTCACATCGGTACTTGAGCGCGGCCTCTGCTGCATCAGCACCTGTGAGGAACTCATCTTCCCGTGGCTGCGCGCGGCCACCGTGGCGGATCGTCTCGATGAGGTCGCGGTGCGCAACGAGGTGGCATTGACCGGAGCGGGCGTCAATCCCGGCTTCGTCCTCGACCTGCTGCCCTTTGTCCTGACGCGCGTATGCGAGCGCACCCAATCAGTCAGCGCGGGGCGCTACGTTGACGCGACGCGCCGCCGCCAGCAGCTTCAGGCGAAGATCGGCACCGGCATGGAGCCCGATGACTTCCGCGAACTCGCCTCACAGGGGAAGATCGGTCATGTCGGCCTGGCGGAGTCGGCGGCGCTGCTGGCCGATTCTCTTGGGTGGCCGTGGGATGAGTTCGAGGAGACCATTGACCCGGTCATCGCCGAGGAGTCCATCAGCAGCGAGTACTTCACCGTAGCCGCGGGCCAGGTCCGCGGGCAGCATCAGCGGCTGACGATGGGCAAGGTGCAGCTTGAGCTTATCATGGCGCTGGGTGAAGAGGAGCGCGACGAGATCCGCGTCGAGGGCGTGCCGCCGGTGCATGCGATCATCCACGGTGGCATCCATGGCGACACAGCAACATCGGGAGCCGTCATCAACTTCATGTGGCCGCTGGTGAACGCCGAGCCGGGGCTGCGCACGGTAACGGAGATTCCCTTGGGGTAGGCAACCTCGGCAGGCTATCCGGAGCCTGCCACCGGGCGCCGCTCATTCCACTCGGCGGTGGCGTAGCGCTCTTCGCGAAGGCGCTGCGCTTCCGCCTGCTCTGCGGGGGAGAGTTCCTCGCGCCGCAGTTCGATCCCGAAAGTCTCTCCGAAGCCCGCGGCAACCGCGGCGGCGAGTTCATCGTACGATACCGTGCGGCCGAGCAATTCGCTGACGCTCATCGCAGCACCTGCGAGCACCTGGCGCGAGAGGCGCCCGTCGCTGCCTGGCATGACGGCGATCTGATCCTCGAGGTCAATGGTGATGGGAATGGAGCCGTGCTGGAGTATGCCGCCGCCTCGGCGCACCTGTGCGCTGCCGACGACCTTGCGCCCGGCGGCCTGCAGATCGCAGCGCGCGGTCTTGGCGAAGCAGATCGCCCTCGCGGCGTCGGCGTCGAGGCCCTCACCGAGCGGCGGTGGCATCTCAGCGCCGGGGCCAAGGCTGACCTGCGCCCCGAGCAGTTCCAGCCCCGTGATGATGCCCGCGGAGATCTCCCGGTAGGATTCCATGGTGGAGTGTCCGCCGCGGATGGCGTCCTGCCGGATGCAGAAGCTGTAGGTCAGTTCGTCGGCGTGCAGGATCGCCCGGCCGCCGGTGGGCCTGCGGACGATGTCGTAGCCGCGATCAGCCACCGCCGCGCGGTCTATCCCGTCCTCAAGCTCCTGGTGGTAGCCGAGGGAGACCGCGGGCGGCTGCCAGCCGTAAAGCCGCAGTGTGGGCGGCTGTCTGTCAGAGGCGACCGCCTCGGCGATTGCCTCATCCACCGCCATATTGGTGAATCCGTCAGCAAAGCCGTCCTCGATGAGTCGCCAGTGAGTCATTGCAGCATCCTCCATCTACGGCAACGGCCGGCCCGTGGAGAGCGGCCGGCCGTTTTCGTTGCAGGTGTTGGGACCTTGAGCTTCAGAAGTCCTCGTCGTCGTCCTCGCGCTCGCCCTCGAGGTTGTCGAGGAAGGTCTCGTATTCGCTCTCGGTCATGAGGCTATCAAGCTCATTGACGTCTTCGAGCTTGACTTCCATCAGCCATCCATCGCCGGTGGCGTCCTGGTTCATCAATTCGGGCGCATCGAGCACGTCCTCATTGACGCGGACAACCTCACCGCTGGCCGGCGCGATGAGATCCTCGACGGATTTGACAGACTCCACCGTACCGCAAGCATCGCCGCGGACGAGAGCCGCGCCCTCCTCCGGCAGCTCAACAAAGATCACCTCGCCCATCATATCCTGGGCGTAGTCGGACAGACCCATTACGGCGGTGTCGTCATCCTCCAGGCGTACCCACATGTGCGACTCGTCGAACAGCATCTCCCCGGAACTCATCCTGCGCCTCCTTGTGTCTGACCACCCGAGATCGCGTCTCGAGCGCTGGTTCTATCGGAATCAGCGTCATGTCGGATGACACTCTACCACCGTCGTCCGCTCGGTCGTCGGCCGAGCCGCGAACATATTAGGCAAGCGGGGTTTCGCTGTCAACCGCTTTGCAGAAGCCACTTCTTTCAGCAGTGCAATGGAGGTGGCGAAGCGCCCCGCTGCTTCCTCCCCCGGTCTTGATCCGGGGAGAGCAGCAGGCCCGCTGTAGCACTCCTTCGCCGTCACGCGGGGGCCTCCCCCCTCAAGTTGACACTGCTTCGCCGTTGCCTTATACTTCGCCCAACTAATCCCCCAAGCCCAGCAGGAAGCAGAGATGGCCGTGAGCCGCAGCAGTGACTGGATCGTCAGGCCCCGGGATCGAGACGCTGAGGAGTGCCTCGCGCGGGAATTGGACGCACATCCGGTACTCGCAGCGATCCTGCTGGCGCGAGACGTGCATGAACCCTCGGAGGCTCGCCGCTTTCTGAACCCGTCGCTGGGGGACCTGCATGACCCCTTCCTCCTGCCCGACATGGAGCGGGCGGTGGATCGTGTCATCCGGGCGATTGAAGAGCGTGAGCCGATACTGATCCATGGCGACTACGACGCCGACGGGATCACCTCGACGACGCTGCTCGTGCGCTTCCTGCAGAAGCTCGGCGCGCAGGTGCATTACTTCCTGCCGCATCGCTTTGAGGACTCCTACGGGCTCAGCGAGAGCGCGGTCCGCACCTCGGCGGATCTGGCGCGGCTGATCATCGCAGTGGACTGCGGTGTGCGCGACCACGACGCCGTAGCCTGTGCCTACGCACAGGATCAGGACGTCATCATCGTGGACCATCACGAACCCGGCGACGATTTGCCTGACCCCGCGTTGGTGATCGATCCCAAGCGTAAGGACTCGTGCTATCCGGAGCGTGAACTGGCCGCCGTCGGTTTGGCGTTCAAGCTTGCGTCGGGCATCTGCGAGAAACTCGACCTGTCACAGAGATCCCTCCAACGGGCGTTCCTCGACGTCGTTGCGATCGGGACAATCACGGACGTTTGCCCGCTGATCGGTGAGAACCGCATCATGACGGCAGTGGGGCTACAGCTTCTGCCTCACACGCGCAAGGTCGGCCTGCAGGTGCTGCTGGAGCTTTGTGAGCTTGGCGAGCAGATAAGCGCACAGGACGTGGCGTTCCGTCTCGGGCCGCGACTCAACGCGGTCGGACGGATGGCCGATGCGACTGACGCGCTTGAACTGCTATTGACGGAGGATGAAGACGAGGCGCGGCGAACCGCCCTGCACCTCGACAGCCTCAACCGCCAGCGCCAGCGGGAGCAGGAGACGATCTTCCGGCAGGCGCTGGAGATGGTTGAGCGCGATGTGGACCTCGCCGAGGATCGCGTCGTGGTGCTCGCGCGCCAGGGGTGGCACAGGGGGGTAGTGGGCATCGTCGCGTCGAAGGTACTTGAGGCAACAGGTCTCCCGACGCTGCTGATGGCGATTGAGGGCGATCGGGCCCGCGGCTCGGCGCGGAGCATAGACGGCTTCAATGTCGCCGGGGCGCTGGGGCACTGCTCGGACCTGCTTGGTCGCCACGGTGGGCATTCGCTCGCGGCGGGCTTTGAGCTGGGCATTGACGACATCGACGCACTGCGGGAGAGACTCAATAAACTCGGTCGCGAGACCATCACCGAGGACGACCTGCGCCCGCAGGTGATGGTTGATGTCGAGGTTGATCCGGCCGAGGTGACTCGGGAGTTGGCCGCCGGGCTTGGCGCGCTCGAGCCATGCGGTTCGGCCAACCCGGCGCCGCTGCTGGCGCTCAGAGGCCTGACGGTGCGCCAGTCGCGCACGGTGGGGGCGGCGGGCAAGCATCTGAAGCTGGTCCTGGATGTCGGCGGCCGCAACATGGATGCCATCGGTTTCGGGCTTGGCGACCGCCTCGACCAGGTGCAGGCCGGGAGTCTTATTGATCTCTGCTTTGTCCCGAAACTTGACGACTACACCGGGGTTGAGAGGCTGCAACTACAGATCGTGGACTTGAGGCCCGCTCTTTCCTGACGCGCGGCCGACAGTGGTGACGACCGCAACCGGTTGTTCCGGGCCGTCTGCCGATGGCCCCAAGGAGAGTGGATCGGTGACCAGGACCTTCGCCCTGCCAACAAGCTCGCGTCGCCAGGTGCTCGACATCACCGAAGAGGTCGCGGGGATGCTCGCGAAGACCGACGTCTCCTCCGGTCTCTGCACAGTGACGGTACCGCACTGCACCTGCGCGCTTTACATCAATGAACACGAAGAGGGCCTGTTGCACGACGTCCTCACCCTCGTGGGGGGGCTCGTCGGTGGCGAGGACTGGCATCACGATCGCATAGACCACAATGCCGGGGCCCACCTCGGCGCCACGCTGCTGGGCAACAGCGTTCAGATTCCGGTCGAGGGCGGCAACCTGGTGCTGGGAACGTGGCAGCGCATTCAGCTTGTTGAACTTGACGGGCCGAGGCATCGCCGCGTCAACGTGACACTGATCTCTGACTGACAGGGCCGCAGCGGGTTCGGCAACATATGATCGGGCGCGACCCATGGCGCGCCCGCTTTCCGCGTGTCCGCAGGCGGGCTATGACCACTGGAGAGACTAGTTCATGGCACAGACCGACCCGCTGCTGATGATTCCCGGACCCACCAACCTCCCCCCGCAGGTGCGAGAGGCGCTCGGTCGCCCCGGCTTCTACCACCGCGGAGATAGGATGGCCGCCCTGCTGGAGCGCTGCAGCGACGGCCTGCGCCACCTGATGGACACCTCCGGCGATGCGCTGATCCTGACCGCGTCCGGGACGGGTGCGATGGAGGCGGCGATCACCAGCCTGCTCTCACCGGGCGACCCTGTGCTGGCGATTGAGGGCGGCAAGTTCGGTGAGCGCCTCCGCGAGATCGCTGTAGCCTATCGCGCGGACGTTACCTCTTACGTGGTCGAGCCCGGCCATGCGGCAGACCCCGGCCAAGTGCGTGACCTCCTGTCGAAGCAGCGATTCACCGCCGTCGTGACGACTTACAACGAGACCTCCACGGGCGTCATGCATCCGGTCGAGCAGATTGCCGCCGCGACCCGCGAGGCCGGTGCGCTGATGATCTGTGACTGCGTAAGCTGCCTCGGCGGAGTGCCGGTGCGGGCGGACGAGTGGGGGATAGATGCTGTTGTCGCCGGTTCGCAGAAGTGTCTGATGCTGCCGCCGGGCCTCGCCTTCGTCGGGGCGGGCGAGCGGGCATGGGAGGCTGCCGAACGCGCCAGCATGCCGAACTACTACCTCGACCTGCGACGGGCGCGCGCTTCGGCTCGCAAGGGCCAGACGCCATGGACGCCCGCGACGGCCCTGATCGCCGCCCTCGGCGCAGCGCTGGATATCATCGACGCGGAGGGGCTTGAGGCGGTCTTCGCGCGCCACGCCGCGATGGCCGAGGCAACGCGTGCGGCAGTGACCGCGGCGGGGCTTGAGCTTTTTGCGCAGGAGGGCTTCCGCTCGCCGACGGTGACGGCGGTCCACTCGCCGGTTGACAGCAGCGACCTGGTGCGTTACCTGCGCGAGCGCCACGGTGTGCTGATCTCCGGCGGGCAGGGCGAGCTGAAGGGCCGGATCTTCCGCATCGGGCACATGGGAACCGTGCACTTCGAGCAGATCGAGCGGACGGTGGAGGCGCTGGCGGACGGGCTGACGAATCTCTCCTTCGGCTGTGACGCCGCCGCGATGCTGGACGCCGCGCGGCAGGCGGCCACTGATGCAGGCGCGGAGGTGAATTGAATGCCCGTGGTGCTGGTGTGCGATTCGATCGCCGAAGAGGGACTTGCGCTGCTGCGCGATCGTGCTGAGATCGTCGAGGCCGCCGGCTGGGACCGCGACAGATTACTCGGCGCGATTGCAGAGGCGGATGCGATCATCATCCGCAGCGGCACCACGCTCGATGCAGAACTGATCGAGGCGGCGACGCGGCTGCGGATCATCGCCCGGGCGGGTGTCGGCGTGGACAACGTAGACCTCGACGCCGCAACGCGCCGGGGCATCGCGGTGGTCAACACCCCCACCGGCAACACCATCGCGGCCGCCGAGCACACGATGGCGATGATGCTCGCGCTGACGCGCCGCATTCCGCTGGCCGATGCGGCGCTCAAGGACGGACGCTGGGCGAAGCGCGAGGCGACCGGGCGGCAGCTCTACCGCAAGACGCTGGGCATCGTCGGCCTCGGCAAGATCGGGCAGGAGGTTGCTCAGCGCGCCCGTGCGTTTGAGATGAAGCTGATCGGCTTCGATCCGTTCGTGCCCGCGGACCGCATGCGCGAACTCGGTGCGGAGCCGGTTGCGCTGGAGGAACTGCTGCAGCGCTCGGACATCATCACGCTGCACGCGGCCCTGACGGATGACACGAGGCACATGATCGGCGCTGAACAGCTTGCACTGATGAAGCCGGGCGCGATGCTCATTAACTGCGCGAGGGGCTCGCTGGTGGATGAGTGTGCGCTGGTCGAGGCCCTGACGTCCGGGCACATCGGTGGCGCTGCGCTGGATGTGTTCGAGCAGGAGCCCCAGCCGCGCTGTGAGCTTGTCTCGCTCCCGAACGTTATCGCCACTCCGCACGTGGCAGCCTCCACGGAGGAGGCGCAGGCGCTGGTGGCGCGCGAGGCCGCTGAGCAGGTGGCGGAGGTGCTGGCCGGAGGCCGCCCGCGCTGGCCGGTGAATGTGCCCGCACTGACTGCTGAGGAGCTTGACGCGATCGGCCCCTTCCTGCCGCTGGCGGAGAGCCTCGGGCGGCTGCAGGCGGCGCTGCTGTCGGGCGCTCCACGCAAAGCCGCGATCTACGCCCACGGCGGCGGCGCTGAGGAGCATCTGCGCATCATCGCCGGGCACTTCCTCGCGGGGATGCTCGGAACGCTTTCGGACGAGACGATCAACTACGTCAATGCGCCGGTGATCGCCGCCGAACGCGGGCTGCAGATGAGCCGCGGGTCGGCTGCGGACGCACGTGGCTACTCACGCTACCTCCGCGCGACGGTGAGCGACGGGAACGGTGAGACTGAGGTGGCGGGCGCGCTGCTCGATCGCGGCCAGGCGCGGATCGTGGAGATCGCCGGCTTCGGCGTGGACCTCGCTCCATCCGGGACGGTGCTGCTGCTGTGGAATGCCACGCCCGACCGCCCCGGCTTCGTCGGCACCATCGGTCGTGTGCTCGGTGGCGCGGCAATCAACATCCGCGGCCTGCAGGTCGGCCACGAGGTCATTGACGGCGTCGGTCTGATGGCCGTGACCGTCGGCGGGAGCGTGGGCCACGAGGTGCGCGAGGAGATCGTGGCGGAGACGAATGTCGCCCGGCTGGAGATAGTGCGTTTCGGCGACTGACGGAGTACGAGCAGGAGAGCCGATGAGAATTCTTGTCACAAATGATGATGGTATCCACGCGCCGGGGTTGGTGCATCTCGCGCGCGCGATGGCGACGCTTGGCGAGGTAATTGTGATCGCACCCGAGCGCCAGCAGAGCGCCGCCGGCCACGGCATCACGCTGCACAAGCCGCTGCGCATGTCCGCCGCGGAGATTGACGCGCCGGTGGCCGAAGCATGGGCGACGAACGGCACCCCCGCCGACTGCACGGTGCTGGCGGCCGCCGATGACCGTCCGCGACCTGATCTTGTCGTCGCGGGGATCAACGCCGGCGCGAACCTCGGCGAGGAGGTGCTCTACTCGGGCACCGCATCCGCCGCGATGGAGGGCGCCCTGCAGGGGCTGAAGGCGTTCGCGATCTCCGTCACGGCCTACGAGCAGTGCCTCTTCGAGCCTGCGGCGGAGTTCGCGGCGAAGCTCGCCCGCAGGCTCGCCGAGAGCGACATGCCGCCCGACACCTTCCTCAATGTGAACGTGCCGAACGTCTGCGCGGAGGAGTTGCGGCCGGCGGTGCTGTCGAGGCTGGGGCGCAGGAAGTACGTGAACTCGCTGGAGCGGCGCCTCGATCCGCGTGGGCGCAGTTACTACTGGTTCACCGGCGAGCCACTTGAGTCCGACTGCGATGAGGGGACCGACATCGGCGCGGTGAAGGCGGGCAACATCTCAGTGACGCCTGTGCACTTTGACATGAACTTCCGCGGCAGGCGCGGGGAGATCGAGCAACTCCTCGACGGAATCGTGGAGTGATCCGCGGTGGCAGCCGCCTGGCCATCCTACCTCGCGCTGCATGAGAGTGGCGCCCTGCGCGAGCGCGTGAAGGCCGCCTACGACCTGATGGGCGAGTGCCGCGTATGCCCACGAGAGTGCCATGCTCGCCGCAGCGATGAGCTTTCGTGCTACTGCGGCGGAGGCACGCACGCACGGGTCTGCTCGGCGGGGCCGCACTTCGGCGAGGAGCGGCCGCTGGTCGGCAGGGGCGGATCCGGCACGATCTTCTTCGCCGGCTGCAATCTCGGCTGCATCTTCTGTCAGAATTACGAGATCAGCCACGGGCGCGGCGGCAGTGAGGTAACGCCCGAGCAGCTCGCGGAGATCATGCTGGGGCTGCAGTCGCGCGGCTGTCACAACATCAACTTCGTCTCGCCCTCGCACGTGGTGCCGCAGATACTCGCGGCGCTGGGGCACGCGATTGAGGGCGGCCTGAGCGTCCCGCTCGTGTACAACACCGGGGGCTACGACGCAGCGACGACGCTGCGGCTGCTCGATGGCGTCATTGACATCTACATGCCGGACGCGAAGTATGCCGACGCCGAGGTGGCCGCGCGACTCTCGGACGCGCCCGACTACCCGGCGGTAATGCGGGCGGCGATCACGGAGATGCACCGGCAGGTCGGCGATCTGCAGATCGGCGATGATGGAGTCGCTCGCAGGGGACTGCTGGTGCGGCACCTCGTGCTGCCCGAAGAACTCTCGGGGACGCCGGAGATCATGCGCTTCCTTGCGTCGCTGAGCCGGGACACATACGTCAACGTCATGGCGCAGTACCGGCCATGCTACGAGGCGCATGGGGATCCGCAGATCGGCCGGCGCATCACGCAACGCGAGTATGAAGAGGCGGTGCAGGCGGCACTCGCCGCCGGCCTGCACAGGCTCGATGACCGGCTGCGGGAGTCTCTGCAATAAGATTGGTGAACGATTAGCCCGCCGCTCAGGAGGTAGCGGGCGGTCGGGCGCGAAGTCATTGGTGGGGCAAGTGTGTTCTGATCGCGCTAATCAGCACCTGTTGCTAGTCCGACAGGGCAGGCCAGTCGGGACTGGAGGAGGAGACGGAAGATGGCAGGGATCGGCGAACAGATCAAGTCGGCGAACCGGACGGTGTCGAAGTGGGCTGAGAAGACCACCAGCGCCGTGAGTGAGTGGTGGGAGCACCTGAACGCGATCCAGGAGCGGCGCGATGAGGTGCGCGAGCTTGCGCGCGAGCGTCAGAAGCTGCTGGTTGAGATGGGCGCGAAGGTCTACACGCTGCACCGGCGTGGCAAGGTGCAGAATCGGGACCTGCTGCGAGACTGCGACCGGATGGATACGATCGGCAGCGACATCGAGCGCCTGGAGCGCGAGATCACCGAACTGCGGCGGCTGAGCATGGCCTCCGAGCCGCGGCGGGTAGTCGTTGAGGACGACACGCCGGTTGTCGGCGAAGAGGACGTTGAAGTGGCGGCCGTCGAGGACACACCTGAGACGGACAAAGAGGCGACAATCCCCTGCGCGCACGCCCACACCGCTGTTGAGGGGCCGCGCGAGGGGGAGGAGACTGCCGAGGCCTCGGTAGAATGTCCCATCGAACCACCCGCGGGCGACATCCAGCAGGAGACGGACAAGGAGGGCGCAGTGCCCTGCGCCCACGCCGAAGATGCCGTCGAGGGACCGGTGGAAGGTGACGATGAGAGCCATGCTCGGCCAGAGTGCGAGATCTGAAGCGAGTGTCGTGCGAATCTGAACACCGTACGGGGGCGGCCCATCGGCCGCCCCCGCAGCATTAACAGCCAAGTGGGAGGCGACGATGACTAAGTACTGCTTCGTAACGGGGGGCGTCGTGTCGGGGATCGGCAAGGGGATCACAGCCGCATCTCTGGGTCGGCTGCTCAAAGCCCGGGGCCACCGCATCGCAATCGTGAAGGTTGACCCCTACATCAACGTGGACGCGGGGCTGATGAACCCCTTCCAGCATGGCGAGGTCTTCGTCACCGATGATGGCGCCGAGACAGACCTCGACCTCGGCCACTACGAGCGCTTCGTGGACGAACCGCTCAGCCAGCTCTCCAACGTCACCACCGGCCAGGTCTACGGCTCGGTCATCGCCAAGGAGCGCGACGGCGATTACTACCTCGGCCAGACCGTCCAGGTCATCCCGCACATCACCGACGAGATCAAGTCGCGCATCCGCAAGTGCGCCAACGCCTACGAGGCCGACATCTGCATCGTGGAGGTCGGCGGCACGGTGGGTGACATTGAGGGCCAGCCGTTCTACGAGGCCATCCGGCAGATGCGCATCGAAGAGGGCCGCGAGAACTCCTGCTACATGCATGTCACGCTCGTGCCCTACCTGCCGACAGTGGGTGAGCTGAAGACCAAGCCCACGCAGCACTCGGTCCGCGAACTGCGCTCGATCGGCATCCAGCCCGACCTGCTGGTGGTGCGCACCGCGAGGCCGCTTGGGCGCGAAGTTCGCCGCAAGCTCTCCCTGTTTTGCGATGTCCCGACCGAAGCGGTCATCGAGGCGGTGGATGTGAGGGAGTCGCTTTATCACATCCCGCTGGCGATGGAGCGGCAGCAGATGGCCGAACTCGTCTGCCGCGCCCTGCACCTGCCCGAACGCACCCCCGACCTGAGCGAGTGGCAGGAGATCTGCGACCGCTACGCCCACCCCGAGAGCGAAGTCACGATCGCGATGGTGGGCAAGTACATGGAACTGCAGGACGCGTATCTGTCGGTGACGGAGGCGCTGATGCACGGCGGGATCGCCAACAGCGCGCGTGTCAACATCAAGTACGTCGATTCGGAGTCGGTCGAGCAGCAGGGACCGGCGGCGTTGCTCTCGGATGTGCAGGGAGTGCTGGTACCCGGCGGCTTCGGGGACCGTGGCATCGAGGGCAAGATCGCGGCCATCGGCTTCGCCCGCGAGAACAACATCCCCTACCTCGGCCTGTGCCTCGGGCTGCAGACGGCGGTCATTGACTTCGCGCGCAATGTCTGCGGGCTTGAGGACGCGAACTCACGTGAGTTCAACGAGGACTGCAAGAACCCGGTGATCATCTACCTCAAGGAGCAGGAGTATATCACCGAGCTTGGCGGCACGATGCGCCTCGGCGCCTACCCGTGCGTCCTTGAGCCCGGGTCGCTTGCCGCGCGGCTCTATGAGACGGAGGAGATCTCCGAGCGTCACCGGCACCGCCTTGAGGTCAACAACGAGTACCGTGACACGCTCTGTCAGAACGGTCTCGTCTGCTCGGGTACCTCGCCCGAGGGCGACCTGGTGGAGATGGTGGAGATCCCGGAGCACCCGTTCTTCATCGCCAGCCAGTTCCACCCGGAGTTCAAGTCGCGACCCAACCGCGCGCACCCGCTCTTCCGCGGCTTCATCGAGGCGGCGCTGAAGCACTCGGCGGGGTAGCGCAGCGTCGAACGTGATGTCGCAGGGGCCCGGTCCTATCAACCGGCCCCTGCGGCCCTGACCCTACCCGCGCAGGCGCAGGATCCAGGCGATCATCGCCTCGCGCAGGTCGTAGAGATCGCCCGTCACGTCCATTGCGTCCACGAACTGCTGTGCCTCGTCCGCGAGGCGGGCCCTGTCGCCACCGGCCTCGCGCGCCTCTACGATGGCATTGCGCAGCGTCCCGAGGTAGCGCAGGTCGTCTATCCCCTCGCGGTAGCCCTCCCACTGCACGGTGTCGATCACGCCATCCATCGTCGGGTAGACGAAGTTGTGCTGGCGGTAGCGCGAGCCGGAGAAGTCGTTCCAGCCATGGTAGTGAACGTAGGTCATGCCGCCATCGTAGTCGTTCGCCGCCAGCAGCAGGCCGTAGTTGCGGCGGTAGGTCTCCGGCTCCTCCATCCCCGACTGCGGGTTGGCGTAGCTGAAGATCTTGTTCCCCTGCGAATGCCACTCCTCCGCGGCCTCCTTCGAGGGGTCGCCGTAGCTCACCAGCAGGTCCTGCAGGTCGCCCACCACCGGGAAGCTCTCGTGGTGCTGGCCGGCCACGAAGACCCTGCCGCCCGCCTCGTGTAGCCGCTCCCACTCCTCGCGCTGAGCCCGCAGCGCATCGCCCTTCGCCTCATCGCGGCCGTAGAAGTAGACGTGCTCGAAGCCGAACTCGCGCGCGATGGAGATGATCTCCCGCACCGTCTCCGGCTCGGTGCCTGCGCGGGCGGTGAGGAAGTAAAGGTTGTCATTCGCCATCCCCGCCTGCTGCCGGAGCATCAGCGCCTCGCGCAGAGCCGCGGGGCTGTAGGAGATGCCCAGCGTCGGGTTATCCACCCCGTGCGCGAGCAGGTTCTCCAGTTCCGCGAGGTATTGCGAAGGGCTGCGCTGCTTGAAGTACATCGAACCCGGCTCATCGATCAGTTCGAGCCCCCAGTGGAAGTAGACGCTCGACTCCAGCGGGTTGTCCGCAAGCTCAAAGGGCAGCACCTCAAGCTCAAGCTCGAGGGTGTCCACGACCTCATCGCCCGCGTAGATCGCGATCTGCCCCCGGTAGATGCCCGCGGGGGCGTAACTTGGCACCTCGGCGGTCAGCCAGAACTGCTGCGCGGTGTTGGCCGGGATGGTAACCGGCTGAAGCTCCTTGAGGTCGTAGATCGGATCGGTGCCGAAGTGCGCGCGGCCATCGGGATCGGGCCGGGCATCCTCCGCGCGAGGCGAGGATATCCAAGCATACTCGTCGCCCGCCTCGTGGCGCAGCTTGAGGTAGTTCTCCCGTCGCTCGTGATCGACCCTTACAAGCGCATCGTCTTTCAGCAGAAGCTCCGGGACAAGCTCCCGCACGCCCTCCTCCTTGAAGGGGAAACGCGTGCCGCCCTTGCCCGCCTGGTACCAGCGCTTGATGACGTGCAGGTCGAAGTGCCGCGCTCGCAGGCCGAGGCCCGGCCCGCCGAGGTCCTCCAGCACCGGCAGCACCGTCATCTCCTCGCCGACCGGGTAGATGACGAACGATGCAGGCTCGATCTCGCCGGGGCAGGCGCGCATGCGGATGGTCCGATCGAGCCGCTCAGGTGGCTCAGGCACCGGCATGATGCGGCGGTTGGTAATCGCCCGCACGGACCACGATGCGACGGGTCGGTCGCCCGCGAGGCGGCGCATCTCGCGCGCTACCTCCACGCCGCGGATGGCCTCGCCGAGGCCCTCCTCCACGAAGTCCAGCCGCGCGAGCGCCTCCTCGCCTATTGCGAGCAGCGAGGAAAGCTCCTCCGCGTCCTGAGGGCCGCCTGCGTCGGTGGCCGCAAAAACCGGCGCAAGGTCCGCCTGCAGCGGCGCGAGCGATTCATTCAGCCGCTCCTGCAGTTGCGGGTCAATCTCCGCGCGCGCGAGCAGATCGCCGCTGCGCGCCAGCCACGGCTGCCGCACATGGCGATTCAGCACCGCGCTGAAGTCCTCGCTCAGCACGAGGCGCCCCCAGCGCGGGGTGTTGTGAAAGTTGGCTGCCACGTGCGACCACGAGCTAAGCTGCAGCGAGCCGCCCGCCTGCCGCTGGCGGCTGATGTTGAACGACCAGACGGCGCCGTCGGCGGGCGAGGCCTCGAGCGTCTCCCACGGGATAGTGACGCGCAGCCACCAGCGGTCATCCTCGCGCTGCGCCTGCGCCTCCCAGTCGCCATCCCACGACGGTGACTTGACACGCTCATCGAAGCGCGCGGCATTGGCGTTGACCGCGAGATGGAAGTAGTCGGCGGCCGATCCCGTGGGGCTGATGAAGATCTCCACGCAGTCGTCGGTGAAGACGCGGACATCATCCTCGCCTGGCTGGATCTCCGCCACCAGCGCGTCCATCTTCGGCTCCATGCACTCGATGACGACCTCCAGCGCCTCAGCGCCACGGAAGGCCCACGCCCGCGTCTGGACCTCCGCCGGGCCGCCCGATGATGCAATGAAATCGGCCATCGCGGGCGCATCGGCGAGGCCATCGGGCGTGAGCGCGGTGCCATCTTCCATCGGTGGAGCGACATAGACCCGCTCTGCGCCTGAAGGCGCGGCGAGTGCGGTCGTGGCCGTGAGGGCAACGATCATCAGAAGTGTAGCGCATGTCATGGCAGTGTTACCTCCCGACTCTCATCAAGTGCCCCGACAGCTTCGCCCTTGAGCGGCAGGTTCCTCCGCTTCGGTGGCGAACCATCCGCCCACTGGGACATCAAGTCGGGAGGGATCACCGATGGCGATAGACGCGAAGGCCGTCTGCTTCACGAAGGCCGATACGGCCGAACTGATTGACGTAAGCTGGGAGGACCCGCGCCCGGATCAGGTCGTGGTTCGACTGCACCGCTCCGGCATCAGCGCCGGGACCGAGGGCTCGATCTACCGCGGCATCCGCACGCACAACGGGACCTTCCCGCTAATCACCGGCTACCAGGGCGCGGGCGTGGTCGAGTGGGCAGGCGAGGACGCGGGCGACATCGCTCAGGGCCAACGGGTCGCTATCGCCTCCACCGCCGGCGGTAAGATCGAACAGGACCTGGAGATCGTCTGGGGCACGCACTGCAGCCGCGTCGTGATCAATGCCGCAAGCGTCATCCCGATTCCCGAGGGCGTGGGCGATGACGAGGCCTCTCTCTGCACGCTCTGGGCGGTTGGCCTGCAGGGCGTGGACGTCACGGGAGTGCAGGAGGGCGAGACGGTCCTCGTCATCGGCCTCGGGCTGATCGGCCTCTCATACGCGCAGTGCGCGATGGCCGCCGGTGCGCAGGTGGTCGGTCTCGATCTCGCCGAAGAGCGCGCGGAGGTGCTGCGTGGCCTCGGCGCGGAGGCCTTCACCGCCGAGGATGAGGTGCAGGCGTGGCTTTCCGAGCGCA
>LSQX01053423.1_pt3 | contig 18651 bp, 21 predicted proteins | sample 654561 | NCBI WGS metagenome assembly LSQX01 (sample SAMN04489861, study PRJNA283612) | anaerobic digester metagenome | isolation source: 4 biogas reactors fed with cattle manure at either 37C or 55C with and... | place: Denmark: Kongens Lyngby | collected 2014
GTTTCTTCCTGCCCGCAACGAAGTTGACATTGTCCAGGGCCAGGTCGGTGCCCCGATAGGAGTACCGGAGATTACGGGTCTCGATCAGATGCATGTATAGTCGGCACTTCGAAAAATTGGAGATATATCATTGTTTTGATGCAGCAACCACTTTACCGGCACCGAAGGCAAGGGCAAAGGCGATCAGGACGCCGACGATAATGGCGATGATCGCGCCAAGCGACCCCAGTTCCTCCCCTAAAGCATAATCCGGCATGGGTGCTGCATAAGCAAACGTGCCGGACCCGACCGCTTCGGGATCGCCGTCTTCGGGGGACGGCCCCGTCAATGTCTTGCCGCCCTGCACGAAGAGAGCCGTGCTTTCCAGCCCATCCGGATCGCTCGATGCGAAAAATACCGCCGTAACGCCGATGGCGATCGCAAGGACGATCCCGACGGCGATAAACGACTTCATCTCCATCATGCCGCCACCCCGCTCTTGCTCTCCAGCGGCATCAGGTCGGGGCGGGCATGGTATATGAGATAGACCGCTCCTGCAGTGATCGCGCCTTCGATGATGCCGATAGCCGCATGGTAGGTGCCCATGGCCAGAAGACCCGGCACAAGGGGAAACGTGCCTGCAACGAACATCTCGACCGATGCCGCAAGTGCCGGTATGAAGCATGCAAACCAGGCAGCAATCCCGGCGGAGACGTACGCGTTCCGGGCAATGCTCTTTAAGGTCGTGAACCCGTAATAACCAACAAAACCGCCGATAACCCCCATGTTGATGATATTCACGCCCATGGTCGTGATACCGCCGTCGCCGAAGAACACGCCCTGGATTATCAAGACCAGAGTGAGGATAAAGACCGCGGCATAGGGGGAGCCCAGGACAATCGCGGCAAGGGCTCCTCCCACAAGATGGCCGCTCGTCCCCATACCTACCGGCAGGTTGAAGGCCTGAATTGCAAAGATTCCTGCAGCCAGAACCGCCACAAGAGGGATTTTTTCCTCGGCAAGCTCCTTTCGCGCCCATCTCAATGAGAGAGCGACGAAGATCAGGGCAATGATCCAGTACACTGCAGCCTGTCCAATCGGAATAAACGCATCAGGTATATGCATGGCACACCCTGATCTGCTGTGTTACGTAATAGTATATAGGTATTACGAATCGCGAAGGTTCTATAACTCCATAAGAACTCGTCGTACTCCTGATGCGAAGAGTATGCCCATTGCCCTTGCCAGCGCGGGTTTCAGGGCAAGTTTACGGATCAGGGTGCCCGGCCTGTCCATATCACCGTGCTCCACGATCGTCTGGATGATATCGGGGTCATTTAACGCCCGGCAGAGACGGTCGATCTCCTCCGGCGTCATCTTCTGCCGCATCCTGAGCGCTCTCATCCCGATATCGAGTTCTCTCCCGAAATCTTCCTTCCAGCGCCGCTCGTAATCCCGGAGGCTCCCGTCGTCGAACTCCCCGCGCGCCACGCACGTCGCAGCGACCGCAGCAGCGTGTTTTGCTGACCGGATGCCCGTGTAGATTCCTCCGCCCGACGTGGGTTTCGCGAACCCCGCGGCATCGCCGACGATGAGCGCTCGATGGCCGTAAGTCTGAGGCATGACCCCGAGCGGGATGACGCCGGTTGCGAGGTGGAGCGAGTTCTCCCCGTAACGGGCAATGAATCGGTCGAAGTGATCCTTTGCATGCTCTCTCGCGCAGAGACCGACACGCGCCCGGGTTGCTGAGATCGGGATCACCCACCCGAAGAAGTCGGGTGAGGCGTCTGGATGGAGTTCCACATAGCGTGGATCTACCTTGCAGGGGACCTCTGCCTGCACCCCGGCAAGATAGACCCTTGATCGCTGGAATCCGAGCATGCGGGCGATGGAGCTCCGTGGCCCGTCGGCAGCGATCAGGAGGCGGAAGGGGATCTCCTCCCGCCCGTGGATGCCCCGGGTCAGGAGCGAGGTGCCCTGGATACCTGATGCGCTTGTTTTCAAGCGAAACTCCGCCCCGGCGTTCGCCGCCTTCTCTGCCATCTCCCGGTCGAGGTGACACCGATCGACGACATAGGCCTTCGTCACCCCTGCATCGAAGAGGAGCTCGCCGCCGAGACCCGAGACCATGCGTGCGCCGCTCACCTCATTCAGGACCGAACGGTTCGAGACGTTACACTCGGCAAACGCTGAGGCTGAGAGCAATCCTGCGCACTGCACCGGGTAGCCGATCGTCCCATGCTCCTCAATACAGAGTGTTTTAAGCCCTTCTTCGGCACACGCCCGCGCTGCTGCGCTCCCGGCAGGCCCCGCGCCCACAATGACTACATCCCAGACCAAGCTATCATCATCCCCCGCAAATCCGGGATCCCGGTGATTCCTCTCTCCCGAATATTAGGACCCCGGTTGGTATAAATGAGAGCGGCCGGCAGGGCCGATCCCCTGCCTACCTGAGATGCTCCGCCACGAACCGGCCTGTCTCGAAGCCGATGAGGGCAAGAAAGATCATGGTCAATATGACCATCGCAGAAAGGAAGAGTGCGACCACCTCATCAAGGGTGAGCATGAACACCCCGGCAGCCGGGGCCATGAGGCCGGGGAATGTGGCAACTGCCACGGCGCCGATTACCCATATCGCCACAAAAATGAGGTAGATCGATAGTTTCCTCATGGATCTACTCTTCGCGGTATTCTGTCTGCTGTTCTTTTAAAGCCATATCTTGCCGCTCTGACTCGATCTTCTGGGTGAACTCTGCGGCCCACCGCTCAATCTCTCCCGAGAAGAGCCTGCCAACCCGGAAGAGGACGATGATCGCCCAGAGGACCAGGAGGATCAGGATTATGCCTGCAAGGACCGAGAAGATCCCCGCGATGAACGGCAGGAAGAACAGGTACGCGATGACGACAAGGAGCACGTAGGCAATACCCCGGAATGCCCGCCGGTAGCGCGTCACCCTCTCTTCAGGTGTATCGCCTCGCGAGTATGCCACGGCGGCGTACCCCGCGATCGCGTCGGTGACGTCGAGGACCTCCTTGAATATACCAAGGATGATGATCACGAGCGCGACGAGGATTATCCCCGATATCAGGCTGCTAAGGCCGATCAGGCCAAAGAAGGACGGGTCCCCGAGCATCGTTGCAAGCGGCTGGAAGACGAAGACGCCAAAGAGCCATATAAGGAATGCGGTGACGATGCCAACCACAATCTTTGGAATGCTATCATAGATCTCATGCCGGGATTCGGCAAGTAACTTTTCACGGTTTATCACACGAATCACCTTGATTCATATGGACTTTAAGTGAGTACCCTTAAATAGTTTAGCCTGGATATGGGCCATTTATAGGCTATCTCCAGGAAAAAAAGCCTGTCTAATAGAACAAAATCGCATGATATCCCGTTATATGTCCTGGAGATCTGGACGGCCCGGCACGTTCTTCGGCGGGTTGCCACTCCTCCGCTTCCTGCCCGGCGGGTGCGCGGGGGGGAGGTCTTTCGCACACCCGGTATAACGTGCTCCTCCGCCGCCCTCCACAGCTGTGTATTTGATGGATCATGCCCCAAGTAATACGAAATGCCGGATATGCGGGAGTTTAAGTGGAAGCAGTGCCTGGTCGTGCGTGCTGATATCAAGATGAGCTGCGGCAAGAAGTGTGCGCAGATCGCTCATGCAGCCATAGGGGCATACGAGAAGGCCGATAAACTGGCAAGAAAAGCCTGGTTTGATGAGGGGCAGAAGAAAGTCGTGCTGAAGGCATCAAACGAGCGTCAGCTCTTTGAACTCAAGACGATAGCGGAACGAGCAGGTATCCCGGCATCGATCATACAGGATGCCGGGATGACCGAGATCCCGCCGGGAACCGTGACGGCGCTCGGCCTTGGCCCTGCCCGCTCCGAAGACCTCGACCGGATCACTGGAGACCTCTCCCTGCTATGATGCCCTCACCCCACCCCCTTGAGGTGGAACTCGGGATGCGCTACTACGCATCCGATACCCCCGGTATCGGTGGGCGGCTCCGCGCAAGCCCCGCCGATTTTGTCGTCGACGAGCTCCCGCTCCCGATCAGCGATCCCGACGGGCCTTACCTCATCTGCCGGCTCACCAAGACGAACTGGGAACTTCAGCGGGCGGTCAAGGAGATTGCGAAACGGCTCGGCATCAGTCACCGGCGGATCGCCTGGGCGGGGACGAAGGACAAGAACGCGGTGACGACCCAGCTCATATCGATCTACGACGTCTCACCCGAAACGGTCGAGCAGGTGCGCCTTGCGGATATCACGCTCGAGGCCGTCGGGCGGTCGCAGCACCCGCTCATCCTCGGCGGTCTTGAGGGCAACCGGTTCGATATCCTCATCCGCGACTGCATCGAGGATGACCTCCCGGCACGGGTGCAGGCGGCGACGGCCGTTTCATCCGCCGGGATACCGAACTACTACGGGTTGCAGCGGTTTGGTGTTGTCCGGCCGGTCACGCACCTCGTCGGCGAGAGGATCCTCAAAGGCGACTACGAGGGCGCCGTGACCACCTACATCGGCCGGGCGTACCCCCGGGAGTCGGAAGAGGCACAGCATGCCCGGACTCATTTCGCCGAAACCCATGATGCGCGGGCGGCGCTCGCCGATCTCCCCGTCCGGATGACCTATGAACGGGCTATGGCAAATCACCTCGTCGCAAACCCCGGCGACTACGCCGGCGCGCTCCGGGCGCTCCCCCCAAAGCTCCTCTCGCTCCTTGTGAGCGCATATCAGTCCTACCTCTTCAACCGCGCTCTCTCTTCACGGCTGGATGCTGGTATGTCGCTTACCGAGCCCGAAGTCGGCGATCGACTCCTCTTCTCGGGGGGTCGCGAGGATATTGTAACCGCACGAAACCGACAGGCTGCCCTGCTGCAGATCCGCCGTGGCCGAACCCGGGTCGCCCTCTTCATCCCGGGAGCCGGGGCGGTGGCATCATACGGGCCGATGGATGAGATCATGCAGGACCTGATGGCTGAGTCCGGGATCAGCGCCGGGGACTTCGAGCGTGCCTCCCGGTTCGTAGAGACGGCGTTTTCCGGTGTCCTCCGGTCGATAAGCCTCTTTGCAGATGTGGAGGCGGATGTATCCGGTACGGACGTCCGGCTCAAATTCACGCTTCCTCCCGGTCATTACGCAACGACGGTCTGCCGTGAGTACATGAAGGCCGACCCGTACATGATGATCTAAGCGATCAAGACCCAAAAAAGATTATTCGCGGGTGGGATGGTAGAGCACATCCCACTCGGTGATCAGGTTGCTCCCGCACATATAGTGGCGCTTCAAGGAGAGGCGGAACATCTCTTCTTCAGTCTCGATGTGCATGCCGCCGACGAGCGACGGGGTATCAGCGCCGCCGACGATGAACGGCAGGTGGATCAGGCGTATCTCATTGACAAGGTGGTGGTTCAGCATCGACCAGTTCAGCGTCGGCCCCCCCTCGATCATCATCCTGCCGACACCGTAGTCCCGCTTCAGGATACCCATCAACCCCGGCAGGTCGACCTCTCTCTCGCCCATGACGACGACGTCGACACCGCTTTTCCGGAGACGGGCAACGTTCTCCTTCGGCGCCGCCTCGCTGACGGCGATGACCGTCCGCGCGTCAGGCCCGAGGATGTTTGCATCCGGTGGGATATCCGCCCGGTTGCTCGGAATAACGCGGAGCGGGCTTTTTCCCTCGACCAGCCTGACTGTCAGGAACGAGTTGTCGATCCTGATGGTGTTTGCCCCTACCATGATGGCGTCGTATTCCGCCCGGGTCCGGTGAAGAAGGAGTTCGGTCTCGGGCGCCATGTATCTCATGAGGATCTTGCTTGAGGCACCGCGCTTCAGGGTAAGTTTCCCGTCGACGGTGATCTCCGACATCATGAGCACGTGCGGCCTGTCGTGTTCTGGCATTGGAATTCGTTCCCGGTGATATATCTGGCGGGAGCGTTTATGAATCTGATGATTTTTGCCGGTATGGAAATATTCGGGGTGAGTTGTTGCGCTCTGGCAGGACAGAGCAAAGGTTAAACCCGAGACAGGCCGATAATTTAATGCGATGAATATAACCTCCCTGCGGCCGAAATTCATCAAATATACGGAGCCTATCGCGTCGTTTTTTATACGCCTCGGTGTCACGCCAAACCAGATCTCCGTACTCTCCGTGTTCTTCGGTTTTTCGTGCGCGCTTGCCTTTGCCGGACGCTACTTCCTCGCCGGCAGCCTGCTCCTCCTCGCCTCGGCGATCCTCGATCTGGTGGATGGCAGCGTCGCCCGGAGGAATCACACGGAGAGCCGGTTCGGGGCGGTCTTCGACTGGGTCGCTGACAAATACGTCGATGCAGCGGTCATCCTCGGTGTGGGGTTCTCCGGCATCCCCATCATAAGCCAGTTCATCGATGTCCCGCCGGTTGCCGACTTCGGTATCGTGGGGCTGGCACTTGCCGGGTCGCTGATCAACACCTTCATCAAGCCGGTCACATACGCAGAGATCGGTTTCTCGGAGAGGATTGCCGGGAAGATCGAGGATCCTCTTGAGGGTGTCGGATTCTTCGGGCGGCCCGAGACAATCCTTGTGCTGGTGCTCGGCGGCATAACCGGGTACATCTGGGTTGCAATCCTCCTCATCGCAGTCTGCACGAATCTCTCTGCAGTCCAGCGGATCTTCTACCTCTACCGGCGGTATTCCTGACCGATTCACATCTTTTATCGCTCTGTTGAAACCCTGTCCTGATCTTCATCCTCACCCTGATGTGGCTGATGCCGGACTCGATCTGTCTCCTGCCGACCTTTTTCTCAGGTGTACCTTCAGACAGTGGATCGTGAGGGGTACTGCCGTTGACAGATGGCAGATCTTAGCGCTCCTCCCCCTTCAGGATGGGGACAATGCCCGGGTGTTGCTGGTAGAGAATCGTGTCGGGGGTGCAGGCATCACATCTCTCTGGCCAGCATCCCCAACACGGTGGATCGTTTGGGGTATCGCCATCGGGTAGCGGTTTGCGGGGAGGAGGGTCTCCACCCTGTGTTTAGCGCTCGGTTTTTCCAGCGTTTGGCCGAATGATCCGTTCCACCTCACTGCGGTAGAGGCGGTAGAGGCTGTCGGCGAGGGTGCCGAGCTGGGGCACGACCATGAAGAGGGTATACGCGAGGATGACAAGAAAGACCAGTGCTCCGAGTTCTGCCATGACATTGTGCGCCCAGAAAAAACTCTCGTAGCCGAACTCCCCGTTGCCGGCGATCCCCGGGAGGTAGGGGAACCACTGCTCGGTGTAGGCCGTGATGACAAAGACGTTCCGGACGATGTTCAGGATATATATCGTCGGGAAGACGATGAGGAAACCTGCGGCTTTCTGCTTCAGCGTCGACTGCACACCCCAGGCGACCCCGAGCATGATCGCGATGCTCTGGATACCGGTGCAGGCAAGGATGATCTCGGTCTGGAGGCCGTTTCGCTCCATCAGATTCCAGCCCTGGAAGGTTACCGGATAACCGACCGCTGCAAGTGCCGCTGCTGTCTGGTTGGTGACGACTGCAATCAGCCAATCCCCGAGTGCGGGTATGTAGCCGAAAGGCGCGTAGATCAGGAACGCCACGGCAGCTATCATCGAGATCTGCATCACCCGGGGGTCGTCGCGGAGCAGGTATTTTGCGGTTATGTAGAGGAAAGGTATCGAGAGGAAGGCTATCGCCGGGTACATGAAGTTATTGAGGGAGAAGTAGTAGGGAAGTTCAAAGAAGAGATATCCGACGATGCTTATCCACCCGCCGAGTGCGAAGTACTTCCGGAATCTGCCCGGGACAAGAAAGATAAGAAAGCAGATGCAGGAGATCAGCACCAGATAATCCTTCATCTTTTATCCTTCGGTGTATCTGGCTATAATTATTTGCGCACCCCCCCGTCCCCGGGCCGCATGCCATGCAACCGATCATGCGGCATGACCAAGAATTAATTGCGATCGCCGCTCAACTTATTATAATGATGTTCTGTCCGCAGTGTAAGGGTCTGATGATATCATCCGGAGGTCAGATGAAGTGCAAAAAGTGTGGCTATATCCGGGCAATCGACGAATCTGACCGGTTAAAGAAGACAGACAAGCGTGTGGAGAAGGAGATCACCATCGTCGACGAAGAAGATAGGATTGCAACCCTCCCGACCACGACCATCAAGTGTCCGGAATGTGACTGCACGACGGCGTTCTGGTGGCTGCGGCAGTTGCGTGCGGCGGATGAGAGCGAGGTCAGGTTCTTCCGGTGCACTGCCTGTGGGAAGACCTGGCGCGAGTACGATTGATCGGGCTGGTTTACCGTTCTGGTACCCCTCTCGGGGTGCACTTTATTTCATCAAATATTTGCGTCCTCTCCTCTGGTTCACGCGTTTTCACTTCTTGCTGCCCGCTCTTTCCCGATACCGGCTCCTATGAAGGCGTGGGTGCTGTATGCCCTGATGCAGCTGTCAACCACTTCAACGCAGTTCTGGTAACCATCCCCCATTGTTTACCCTCTGGTGCACCTGCCCCTTCGACCAGAATGTTGATATAATTATACATTATTAATAATGTATAATCGAGGTACTCGGATGGCGGAAAACTTTGATGTCAAACTCGAGGAGGCGAAATACTACACCCCTGAAACCATCTGCAGGGAGCAATCCTGGGTTGGGGACTACAACAGGGCCTACCGGGATTTCCTTGCAGATCCTGATGGGTTCTGGGACGGTGTCGCCAGAGAGCTTGAGTGGTTCCAGCCCTGGGACCGGGTGAAGGAGTGGAACTACCCCTATGCGAGGTGGTTCCTGAACGCCAAACTCAACGTCACCTACAACTGCCTGGACCGTCACGTCCAGAACCAGCGGCGAAACAAGGTTGCGATCATGTGGCGGGGAGAGAACGAGGACGAGGAGCGGATCCTCACCTACCGTCAGCTCTACCATGCGGTCTGCCGGTTTGCAAACGGTCTTACGCGCCTCGGCGTCGTGAAGGGCGATCGGGTCTGCATCTACATGCCGCTCGTCCCCGAGCAGATCATCGCCATGCTTGCCTGCGCCCGCATCGGGGCGATCCACTCGGTCGTCTTCGGCGGGTTCGGCGTCAGGGCGCTCAACCAGCGGATCAAGGGCATCGGCGCCAAAGTGGTCGTCACCGCTGACTTCACCTACCGGCGCGGCAAGGCGATCCCGCTCAAGAATGTCGTCGAGGAGGCTGTCGTCAATGCACCCTCCGTCGAGCGTATCGTCATTCTTCGGCGTGATCTCGACAAACCCGTGGAGATCCACCCCGAGATGGAGGTTGACTTCCACAGTATGATGGAGGACGTGGAGCGAGAGTGCCCGGCAGAGCCGATGGATGCTGAGGATCCGCTCTTCATCCTGTATACGAGCGGCACCACCGGGACACCGAAGGGCATCGTGCATACCTGCGGTGGGTATATGGTCGGGACTTACTACACGACGAAGAACGTCTTTGATATCAAAGACAGCGACATCTTCTGGTGCACCGCCGACCCCGGCTGGATCACCGGTCACAGTTACGGTGTCTACGGCCCGCTCCTGAACGGTGCAACCTGCCTCATCACAGAAGCAACCCCGGATTACCCTGATCCGGGCACCTACTGGGACCTCATCGAGGAGTACGGTGTCACCATCTTCTACACCGCCCCGACCGCCATACGGATGTTCATGCGGGTGGGAGAAGAGTGGCCAAACCGCTACAACCTCTCGTCGCTCCGTATCCTCGGATCGGTCGGTGAACCGCTCAACCCCGAGGCGTTCGAGTGGTACTACCATACCATCGGGAAAGACCGGTGCCCGATCATGGATACCTGGTGGCAGACCGAGACGGGGATGCACATGCTGACAACGACGATCGGCGAACCTATGCGCCCTGGATTCGTGGGAAGGCCGATCCCGGGCGTCATCGCGGATGTCGTCGATGCAGCGGGGAATCCTGTTCCACCGGGTACGGGCGGCCTTCTGGTCATCAAAGATCCCTGGCCGTCGATGATGCGGACGATCTGGGACGATGACGAGCGCTACTGTAAGTACTGGAACACCATCCCGGGCTGCTACACTGCGGCTGATCTTGCGGTGAAAGACAGAGACGGCTACATCATGGTCATCGGGAGGTCCGACGACCTGATCGTCGTCGCCGGGCACAACATCGGGACGGCCGAGGTCGAGAGTGCGCTCGTATCCCATGAAGCGGTGGCGGAAGCCGCCGTCATCGGGAAACCCGATACCCTGAAGGGGAACACAATCAAAGCCTTCGTCATCCTCAGGGATGGCCGGCATCCGGGTGAGAAGCTGAGAAATGACCTTGTCTACCATGTCAGGATGACGCTCGGCCCCATCGCCATACCGTCCGAGATCGAGTTCGTCGAGGCGCTCCCAAAAACCCGGAGCGGCAAGATCATGAGGCGGGTCTTAAAAGCGCAGGAAATGGGTATGGACCCCGGTGATATCTCGACCCTGGAAGACTGAATAACCAACTATTTATATACTTTTTTAAGCATGCTATATATATGAATGAGCACAGACCAGAGGAGTCCCTCAAGATAGAAAATATCGTCGCTTCCGCGAAAGTGACGGAATCTCTTGATCTGCCTTCTCTTGCGTCCCAGCTGAAGGATGCGGAATACAATAAAAAACGGTTCCCCGGCGTCGTTCTCCGGATGCAGGACCCCAAGATCGCCGCGCTCGTCTTTGGTTCCGGGAAGGTCGTCCTGACCGGTGCAAAGAGCATCGACAACCTCTCACGAGGTCTTGAGATCCTCGTCGAAAAGTTGCGGGCACTCGGCATTGAGATCCCCGGGAGTCCGACCTACAAGGTCCAGAACATCGTCACATCCGCCGACCTCGGGACACCGATCAACCTCAATAAGATTGCCGTGGGCTTCAACCTGGACAAGATCGAGTACGAACCCGAGCAGTTTCCCGGGCTTGTATACCGCCTCGACGATCCGAAGGTGGTTGTCCTTCTCTTCGGGTCCGGCAAACTGATCATCACAGGCGGAAAGGTGCCTGAGGATGCCCAGCGAGCAGTACAGCGGATCCTCTCTGAGCTCTCCAGTCTTGGTCTTATCTGAAACCCACCTGATAACTCATTCCTTTTTTGTATGGCAAGGGCTTATCAGCCCGGTACGTCACTGGCCTGATACCCCGGGATATGCGCGAAATGCATCGGCAGAGCACCGGGGTTGCCGGTGCTCCGAAAGAGTTATCCCGGTAACCCCGGCGGATCGCAATAGACACAAACCCGGGAGATGATGTGGCTATTCATCTGGCGCCCGGTAATCCTCTTGTTCACCGTATCCTGCCACCAGAGGAGTATTTCTCAGCAGTTGCAGGAGTGTGATCCGGCGAGAAAAGGGCGGCTCTCAAAGGGTTGATGATTCATCAAGTCATTAAAATCCGACGCAATCGCCTGATCTCCTATTAAAATAATAATATTTTTATAGTCGGATTTAAAACACTAGATAAGTATCTGATGGTGAATGGATGAGGTCTGATAAGGTACGGTATTTTACACCCCGCGATGAAGAACTCGCCGAGCTCCTGATGGGCATCGGAATCAAAAGAAACGTCTCTAAAGTGCTTGTATACCTGGCAAATACCGAAGAAGCAACATCCCGTGACATCGAGCGCGGCACCGATCTCCGCCAGCCCGAAGTCAGCATCGCCATGCGCTACCTCAAAGAGTGCGACTGGATCGATACGCGCGAGAGCAAGTCGGAGAGCAAAGGTAGGCCGGTGAAGATCTATACCCTCTCACGCTCAATAACCGAGATCATGGATACGATCGAGAAAGAGAAGAAGAAGGAAGCCCGACATCAGTTGGACCTTATTCAGAAGATGCGGGAATGCATCTCAATGCAGTGATACAACGCTGCAACCTTTCTCCTCACCGATAATGACTGTTATCTTTTCTGTGTAAGCCGAGAACAAGCCGCACTCCAGTACACCCGGGATCGGGGCGATCTCCGCCTCCAGGCGTTCGGGATCTGCAATTGTCCCGAAACCGCAGTCGATGATGAAGTTACCGTTATCGGTGACGACCGGGCCATCCTTCTTCACCCCTTCCCGGAGAACCGGATCGGCACCGAGCGCTGCAAGCCGGCGGGAGACCGCCTCCACGGCGAACGGGAGCACCTCGACCGGCACGGGCGCGTTCAGGGCATCCACCATCTTGGTCCTATCGACGACGATGATCGCTCTTCGTGCTGCATCACAGACACACTTCTCCCGGAGGAGCGCGGCGCCACGCCCCTTGATCAGGTGAAGGGCGGGATCGATCTGGTCAGCCCCGTCGATGGCGATATCGAGTTCGGGGTGCTCATCGAGGCTTGTGAGAGGGATCCCATACTGGCGTGCTCTGATGGCTGCCTGATAGGATGTCGGGACGCCGACGATGGAGAGTCCATCCTCTGCTATCCGCTTGCCCAACCGCTCCATCGCAAAGAAGACGGTCGATCCTGTCCCGAGCCCGACAACCATCCCGTCCTTGACCTCTTCTGCTGCCCGGTAGCCTGCGTTCCGCTTTGATGCGGCCTGTTCTTCTGCAGTCATGGACATACCTCATCCTCCCCGCATATCGATTCCATCAAAAATTCCCCTGAGAGCATCTCTGGCGCCAAATGCCGTGCAATCGAGTGTGATCGGCGTTATCGAGACGTTACCCTTCTGCACCGCATGTGCATCGGTGCCTTCCTCCGCATCCTCGCGCAAGGGGCCGTCGATCCAGTAATACGGACGTCCACGAGGGTCAAAACGTTCCTCGACACCGGTGTAGAAGAGTTTCTCGGCAAGACGGGTGATCTCGTATCCCCCGCGCACCTGCGCCGGGATGTTCACGTTGATGACGTGCGCGTCCGGAGGAAATCCGTTTACAAGGATCTTTTCACAGATCTCGCGAACCACGCGCTTTGCATCGAAGAACCGGTCGGTGATCCGCGAAGGATCGTCGAACTTATCGCCCTGATCCTCCACCTGGAGCGAGAAGGCGAGAGACGGCACGCCCTGGTTCGCTGCCTCAAGTGCAGCGCCGACAGTCCCCGAGGTCATGATGGACTCGTAGGAGAGGTTTTCGCCGATGTTGATCCCGCTGACAACGAGGTCGGGGTTCAGGCGCAACGCAAACAGTCCGATGATCACGGAGTCGGTCGGTTTCCCGCCGACCGAGTATGCCGGCACCCCGTTCATCGTCACTTCTGTTGCGCGGATTGGCTCGAAGATGGAGATAGACCTTCCTACAGCGCTCTGCTGGGTGGCAGGCGCGACCACGGTGACGTCGGCAATCGGCGCAAGCGCGTTGTATGCCGCCCAGAGTCCTGTGGAAGTTATCCCATCGTCGTTCGTGAGCAGAATCTTGGGTTTCATCCTTGTCTATAGGGATGGTTCCCGCGCATCAAAAACCTGCCCGATCGTCAGGGTCAAATCCTCTGTAGCTGACCTCTACTGCAATGAAGGTCTTTCTCGCCGAATACTCTGTATGCAACGATCCCGAGCTCGCACCGGAGGGCGCCGCCATGCTTGCCGCCATAAGCGGGAGTTTCGAGCGGTGCGGTTACGACGTGGTGACCCCGGAGCGTCCTGACTTCGAGGGCGAGATCCGGCGTCTCGCGCCGGGGTGCGATCTCGGGCTGGTCATCGCTCCCGACCACCTGCTCTTCCGGTATACGCATATCCTTGAAGGGTTGACCCACAATATCGGATGCGGGAGCATGAACGCGGCAGTCTGCGCAAACAAAAAGAGGACTGCAGAGATCCTCTCGCGGAACGGGATAGCCGTTCCCCCCGCTGCCGGGGAGGGGCGGAAGGTTGTCAAACCGGTGGCAGGATGCGGCGCTCTCGGTGTCCGGCTGACGGAGGAGGAGCCGGGAGCCGGCGAGTTTGCACAGGCCTATGTCGAGGGCGAGGCGCTGAGCGTGAGCCTCGTGGGGAGCCGGGTGACCGGCAACGTCTGTGAATTCTACTCAGGCGCTCCGCCGCTCCTGCTCGCCGTCAACCGGCAGGAGATCGCCATCACGGATGATGGGAGGTTCGTCTACCTCGGAGGAGAGACTCCTGTCCATCCTGACCGCGAGGAGGAGATCGTCAGTGCCGCTGTCCGGGCGATGAACGCCCTCGGGTGCCAGGGATACACCGGGATCGACGTCATTGCCGGGGAGCAGATCTATGTCGTGGATGTCAATCCGCGGCCCACGACCAGCCTCACCGGCATCGCGGCGGTCATGGGGGAGGAGATCGCCGAGATCCTTGTTAAGGCGTCGCACGGCGAGGCGCCGGCGGAGGTGCACCTCTCCGGGAGGGTGCGGTTCGACAAGAACGGGGAGCTCTGCCGGCTATGATCGGGATCGATATCGGCGGTGCGAACCTCAAGATTGTTGACGATACCGGTGTGCAGATCCATTACTGTCCGCTCTGGCAGGGCGCACCCCTTGCCGATCTCCTCGAACTGTATGCAGGAAGACCTGCTGCCGTGGTCATGAGCGGGGAGCTCGCCGACTGCTTTGCAAGCAAGATGGACGGCATCCGATGGATCGTCGGAGCGGTCCAGGAGGCCATCCCCGACGCCGTCTTCTACGGCACCGATGCCCTGTTCCATACCCGGCCGGATCCATCCCTTGCCGCCGCGAACTGGCTGGTCTCGGCCGACTACCTGCGGGAGGACCATGCCGATGCGGTCCTCCTCGACGTGGGGAGCACCACTGCCGACATCATCCCCCTGAACCGTTTTGAGGACCTCAAGGGGCTGACCGACACCCGGCGGTTGCAGGAGCACTACCTGGTCTACACCGGCATGCTCCGGACGAACGTCGCGACGCTGGTCTCGTCGGTCACGCTCGACGGGACGCCGACCCCGGTGAGCACCGAATATTTCGCCGCGAGCGCAGACGCCCATCTCGTTCTCGGCCACATATCTTCCGGAGATTATACCTGTCCTGCACCCGATAACGGCGAAAAGACCCCTGATGCGGCACTCCGGAGGCTAGCCCGGGTAGTCTGTGCTGATCTCGACGAGATCGGGCGAGATGGAGCCTTAACGGTCGCGCGTCGGTTCTGGGATGCCCAGCGGACGCTGATCGTCCGCGCGGTGGAGGATGCAATGACCCGGAGCGGGGCCGGACGGTTGATCACGGCCGGGATCGGTGCGGACCTCTTTGCCTGCGAACTCAGCGGCACTACGCTTGACGATGTGATCGGGGAGGTCTCGGATGCATTGCCGGCATACGCGGTCAGGGAAGTGGCACTACGGCGCGCCGGTGGCACCTGACCCTTCTCCTGCTCGCGGCGTCGATCGGTATCACGGCCGTATCGCTGGCGCTAGGCTATCCGCTCTTTCTTCTTTTCCTCTTCATTCCGTTGATCCCGCTTCTTGGAAGATCCCCCGTCGTGAAACGGTGTCCTGCCTGCGGATGGGAAACCGCAGGCAACGAGCGCTTCTGCCCCTACGATGGGACGCCGCTCGTGGTTGAGGATGAAGGTGGCAAGGTTCAGCAGGGAGAGCGGTAACAGAAAACCAAAGAGGTCGGTTGCGGGGATCCCTCCAAAGTCGCGAGAGGCATAGTTCCGGATCGTCCCCCGGTCGACGACGATCCCCATCGCCCGGAGGTGCTGTGCCACCTGGTTGAAGGGCATCTGCTGCGCGAGGAGGAGACAGAGATCGACGATGGGCGCTCCAAGACGGGTCTCGGGGTAAAACGGTGCATCTGCATAACAGAGGGCGCCGCAGTCCCGGCAGTAAAACCGTTTCACGAAGACCCGGATGGTGCGCTCCTGTCCATCATCAAGCATGACGGCAAATCGTTTTGCCCGCATATCATGGCCGGTCACCTGACCGGAACACGACGGGCAGAGATCGATATCGGTGAATATCACGCCATCCATCGCTGTAAGAGCGCTCCCCACCAGGTCGGCGAGCATCGGCGGTATCAGCACTGTCTTCCTCACACGAGCACCTCTCCCCTGTGATTGTTATGGGAGGGTTATACATCCACTGATAATAACATCTCCCGTCAAACGGGAGTGCCCGGGTGGCGCGGTCTTTCCTGCCCGCTCCGTCCCCGGCCTGGTTGCGATCTTGCTTCTGAATACCCGGGACCGGCCGCCGCGCCCGGGTAGGTGTGGTATAACCGGTCAACTCTTTTATGCCGCAACCGGTCTGACACCATCGTATGAGCGCCCTGCGATGCAGGGCCGACATATAACTCCTGCAACCGAACCGGCCGGTGGTACCTGAGATCACTATCCTCCTGGGGAAAGAAGAATCGCACAACCCACACTTATTCATCAAAAAACGGTGTGTTAATCACTAGTGTTAAATATTTTAATCGTCTATATAGGTGTATCCGAGGTTTTTACCATGGATCTCAAGTATGTACAGACCACATGCCCGTACTGCGGTACTGGGTGCAGCTTCAATCTCGTCGTGAAGGATGGGAAGGTTGTCGGCACACAACCTTACACCCGTTCTCCGGTCAACGAGGGAAAAGTCTGCCCCAAGGGCACTTATGCTCACGAGTTCGTGAACAGCCCGGACCGCCTCACAAAGCCGCTCATCAAGAAGGACGGCAAATTTGTTGAATCGACCTGGGACGAAGCCTATGACCTGATCGCACAGAAGTTCAAGTCATACAAGCCCGACGAGTTCGTGGCTCTCTCATCGGCTCGCGTCTCAAATGAAGAAAACTACCTGATGATGAAGTTCGCCCGCGGCGTCATGAAGTCCCGGCACGTCGACCATTGCGCCCGGCTCTGCCACGCATCCACCGTCGCCGGCCTCGCCGCATCGTTCGGCTCCGGCGCGATGACGAACTCCATCGGCGATATCGCCGAATCGAAGTGCGTCTTCGTCCTCGGGTCAAACACACTCGAACAGCACCCGCTGATCGGGCGGAAGATTGTCCAGGCGAAGCAGAATGGCGCAAAGGTCATCTGCGCCGACCCGCGCTACACCCCGACCGCCCGGCTGGCCGACCTCTACATGCCTTTTGTCTCCGGTACTGATGTCGCTCTCCTGAACTGTATGATGCAGGAGATCATCAAGAACGGCTGGGAAGACAAGGAGTTCGTCGCAAACCGCACGAAGGATTACGATAAACTCAAAGATGTCGTCATGAAAGAGGACTACAGTCCTGAGAACGTCTCGAAGATCACCGGCATCCCGGTCGAGCAGCTCAAGCAGGCCGCTGAGATATTCGGCACCACGAAACCCGGCGCCATCCTCTACTCGATGGGTATCACCCAGCATACCGTCGGTGTCGACAACGTCCGGTCGGTTGCAAACATCCAGATGCTCACCGGCAACCTGGGCAAGCCCGGCACTGGTGTAAACGCGCTGCGTGGCCAGAACAACGTCCAGGGCGCCTGCGACATGGGTGCACTTCCAGTCGTCTTCACCGGCTACCAGAAGGTCATCGACCCGGTCACCCACAAGAAGTTCGCCGACGCCTGGGGCTTCCCTAATGGCATATGCGAGCCGAAGAACGGCTACGAGGTCACTGTTATGATGGATGTCCTGACCGACAACCCCGGTGAACTCAAGTGCATGTATGTCATGGGCGAGAACCCGATGATCTCCGACCCGGACATCAATCACGTCCGGCACGCCCTTGAGAGCCTGGAGTTCATGGTCGTCCAGGATATCTTCCTGACCGAGACCGCCGAACTCGCCGATGTCGTTTTACCGGCCGCATGCTACGCGGAGCGGGGCGGTACCCAGACCTCCACTGAACGGCGTGTCCAGATGTGGAGAAAGGCACAGGACCCGCCCGGTGAGGCGAAAGAAGACTGGCAGATCATCAGTGAGCTCGCAGCAAAGATGGGCTACGCCGCCCAGTTCCCCTACCAGGACATCGAGGAGATCTTCAACGAGGTCGCCGCCCTCACGCCGTCTTACCATGGCATGAACTACGAGCGGCTCAACAGGCCCGAAGCGCTCCACTGGCCCTGCCCGACCGAAGAACACCCTGGAACCCCGATCCTGCACCGCGAGAGGTTCGCACACCCTGATGGTCTCGGCATCTTCGCCCCGATCGAGTGGAAACCCCCGGCGGAAGTCCCTGATGCGGAATATCCGTTCGTGCTCACGACCGGGCGTATCCTCTGGCACTGGCATACCGGTTCCATGACCCGCCGGTCCGCAACCCTCGACTCCGAGGTTCCTACCGGATGGATCGAGATCAACCCCGAGGACGCAAAGGCGCTCGGTATCCAGAACAAAGAGATCGTCCGTGCAACCTCCCGCCGCGGCACTGTGAATGTCCCCGCGAAGGTGACCCCCGACATCATGAAGGGCGTCATGTTCATGCCGTTCCACTTTGCCGAGTGTGCAGCAAACGTCCTGACGAACAACGCGCTCGACCCGATCGCAAAGATCCCTGAGTTCAAGGCCTGTGCTGTGAAGGTCGAGAAGATCACGGAGGCCTGAAAATGGCAGCAAAAGGCGATATGATGTACGCATGGGCTGCTGATGCCGCCTGCCAGGAGAGAGGCGAGTGCGGTGGAGCGGTCACTGCTCTGCTGACACACGCCCTCTCGTCCGGCATGGTGGACGCTGTCCTTGCCGTCAAGAAAGGACAGGATATCTACGACGCGGTCCCGGTGCTCATCACCGACCCGGCGGAGATCGCAGAGACGGCAGGCTCGCTCCACTGCGGGACGCTCCTGCTCTCGAAAC